>WNGA01005645.1_pt1 | contig 18032 bp, 17 predicted proteins | sample 5400061 | NCBI WGS metagenome assembly WNGA01 (sample SAMN13153366, study PRJNA577476) | soil metagenome | isolation source: 100 cm soil or saprolite under grassland replicate 2 | place: USA:California | collected 2016-06-15 | reverse complement strand
GGCTCGGTTTTCTCAGACCTTTGGTCATCGCCGGCTTGCCGCACGCAGTGGACGTGCTGCCTGGCTTGCCGCGCAGCTGCCTGGTCTATCACTGCTCGGACGATTTTTCGTCCGTACGCGGTTTTCCCAAGAGCTTGCCCGCGCTGGAAGCGGAGCTATGCAGGCAGGCCGATCTGGTCATTACGACATCTGAGACGCTGGCGGCCGAACGCTTGCGCTTTAACGCACGGACGCACTGGGTGCCGAATGGCGCCGATGTGGAGCACTTTGGCCAGCCGACGACGCCGAGCGCTGAGCTGCGCACCTTGCCGAGGCCCGTGATCGGGTTCGTGGGCGGGCTGTCGCAGTGGGTCGACCTGGAGCTGATCGGCTCTTTGGCACGCGCGCGACGCCAGTGGACTTTCGTGTTGATCGGGCCGGTCGGGATTGATGCCGCGCCGGCACGGGAGCTTGGCAACGTGCGGCTGCTAGGTGCACGGCCGTATGAATCGTTACCGAGCTATCTGGCGGCAATGGATGTGGGGCTGATCCCGTTCCGCGACGAGCCCGTCACGTACCATGCCGATCCCATCAAGGCCTACGAGTACCTGGCCGCTGGTCTGCCGGTAGTCTCGACCGACCTGCCGGCGCTGCGGCGCCTGGCACATGTCGTCCGCCTGGCGCGCTCGCCGAACGAGTTCCTGGCCGAATTGGACGCTGCGGTGGCGGAGGGTCGCGCCGCGCGAGCCGATGAACGCCGCGCCGAAGCGGCCAGGCACAGCTGGGACGCGCGCTTCGCGGAGGTCACGCGGCTCATCGAGCAGACATGCGCATCCTGATCTATGCGCCGGCGGCGCGGATGGGCGGGGCGCGCGCGCACCTGGTCGGCCTGGTTCCGGAGCTGGCGGCGATCGCGCCCGAGGACGAAGTGCTGCTGCTGGCGCAGCCCGATCTCCTGGCCGACCTGCCCGATCTTCCGCCAGGGTGGGAATTGCGCGTGGAGCGCGCCCACACGCGAGGTTTCCTGGGTCGGCTGGCCTGGGAGCAGCGCACCTTGCCGCGCATTGCCGAACGCTGGCGGGCCGACGTTCTGCTGTCGTTTGGCAGCTTCGTGCCACTGCAATCCGCCTGTCCGACGGTGCTCGAGGCGGGCAACGCGTTGCACTTCACGCACGCGTACTGGCATGCCCTGCGAAGCGAGTCGGCGCGTATGCAAATCGAGGAATACGCCCGCTGGGCGCTGCTGCGCGCGTCGCTGCGTGCGGCCGAGCGCATCCTGGCGCCCACCCGCGCCATGCGCCAGGACGTGGTGATGCGGCTGCCCGAGCTGGCCGATCGGATCGACGTGGCGCTGTGGGGCGTGGCCTCCGTCTTTCACTCGCGGCGCTGGACACCGCCGCTCGGCACGACGGTGCTCGGCGTTTCAAAGCATGGCATCAACAAAGAGTTCGACGTGCTGATCGAGGCGCTGTGGCACCTGCCACCCAACGTTCAGCTCCGACTCACCGGGACCCAGGAGGAATCGCGCTGGTCGCGCCGCAGTGCCTCGCTAGTTGCCAGGCTGGGACTGCAGGAGCGGGTGTGCTTCGTCGGCGACGTGCCCAATCCGCGCGTGCCCGACCTGATCGGCGAGGCGCGGCTGCTGGTCTTTCCAACCTGGTGCGAGTCATTCGGCCTGCCGTTGGCGGAGGCACTGGCGATGGGCGCGCCAGCGATCGCCGGCGACATCCCCGCGTGTCGCGAAGTGGGTGGCGAAGCGGCGTGCTACTACCGGCCGGGCGATGCGCAGGCGCTCGCGGAAGCGATTGGCTCGCTGCTGAACGATCCCGCGCGCAGCGAAGGTCTGGCGCAGGCTGCATTCGAGCGCGGGCAGAAATTCCGGTGGCGTGACAACGCGGTCGCGGTGCGGGCCACGCTGGAGCGGGCTGTGTCGGGGCGCGGATGACCCTTCGACAGGCTCAGGTGACCCGCCGACAGGCTCAGGGTGAGCGGGCGCCGTTGTCGGTGCTGGTGCCGACCCTCGACGAGGAGCTCAATCTGTCCGAGTGCCTGGACAGCGTGTGCTGGGCCGAGCAGGTCTTTGTCGTCGACTCCTACAGCGCAGATCGAACCGTGGAGATCGCCCGAGCGCATGGCGCGGAAGTGGTGCAGCATCCGTTCGAAAGCTATTCGCGGCAGAAGAACTGGGCGCTCGAGACCTTGCCGTTCAAGCACGAGTGGGTGCTGATCGTCGACGCCGACGAGCGGGTCACGCCCGAGCTGCGCGCGGAGATCGAAGCACTGCTGACCCGGGACGGTTCCGCGTGCGCGGGGTACTACGTCAATCGCCGGTTCATCTTCCTGGGCACGTGGATTCGCCACGCGGGCTGGTATCCGAGCTGGAACCTGCGGTTATTTCGTCATCGGCTCGGACGCTATGACGACCGCGAGGTGCACGAGCACGTTGTGCTCAACGGTCCCGCTGGGTATCTGCGGCACGATTTGCTGCACCTCGATAGCCGCCCACTCGAAGCCTTCGTCGCGCGCCACAACCGCTACTCGACACTCGAGGCGCTTGCCCGCTACAAGGCCGAGACGGGTGCCCCCGAAGGGGCGCGCCTGCCGCTCAAACTGCTCGGATCACCGGTCGAGCGCAAGCGCCTGCTTCGCGAACGGGTGTGGCCCCGGGTGCCAGCGAAGCCACTGGCGCTCTTCGTGTATATGTACGTGCTTCGGCGCGGCTTCCTGGATGGTCGCGCCGGACTGGCGCTGTGCGTGTTCCACGCGTTCCAGGAGTTCATGGTCGGGCTCAAATTGGCCGAACTACGTTGGGGTCAGCGAAAGGCCTCCTCCTGAGGCGAAGCCGAACGGATCTACGGTCGCATTCGTAGATCCTTCGCAAGCTCAGGATGAAGCGAGCCGGGTCGGGGGTCGGGGTCGCTAGTGGTGTTACGCTACTTGCCGTTTATGGCCCCTGGCCCCCGTCCCCCGGCCCCCGAATGAAGCAGGTGCTGCAGTTCCGCCGCTCGGGCGCCACCCGTGTCGTCGACGTACCCGCGCCTGTCGTGCCCAGAGGCGGCTTGCTGGTTCATAACCGTTTCTCGCTGATCAGTCCGGGCACGGAGCGGATGCTGGTCGAGGCAGGTGGCGCCAATCTGCTCAACACGGCTCGCCAACGACCCGACCTGGTACGCCAGGTGGTCGACAAAGCCATGCGTGACGGCGTGCCCGCGACGCTGGAGACCATCCGCGGCCGACTCGACGTCGCCATCCCGCTCGGCTACAGCTGCGCCGGGGTGGTGCTGGACGTCGGCGATCAGGTCGACATCTTCAAAGCAGGCGAACGGGTCGCGTGCGCGGGCGCCGGACAGGCCAACCACGCCGAATACGTGGCGGTCGCCAAGAACCTCAGCGTGCGCATCCCCGACGAAGTGAGCTTCGAGGACGCCGCATTCGTGACCGTGGGCGCGATCGCGCTGCACGCGGTGCGGCAGGCGCAGGTGCAGCTGGGCGAAAGCTGCGTGGTCATCGGCCTGGGGCTGGTCGGACAGCTCACCGTGCAGCTGCTGCAGGCCGCCGGCTGTCGAGTGTTTGGCATCGACATCGGCGATGACAAGGTTGCGCTGGCGCTGGCGTCGGGAGCAGACGCGGCGTGTGTCCGCGCCGACGGAGAGCTGCTCGAGCGGGTGCGCGAGTTCACCCTGGGGCGTGGGGCCGATGCCATCCTGATCACCGCCGCGACTAGTAGCAGCGATCCGGTGCAGCTCGCGCCGAAGCTCGCGCGCGATCGCGCGAGGGTGGTCGCCGTCGGCATGATCGGCATGGACGTGCCGCGCAACGCGTACTTCGAGAAGGAGCTGGAGCTGCGGCAGTCGCGCTCCTATGGACCGGGCCGCTACGACCGCACGTACGAAGAGCAGGGCGTCGACTACCCGCTCGGGTACGTGCGCTGGACCGAGCAGCGAAACATGCAGGCCTTCCTCGACCTCGTGGCGCAGGGCAAGGTGCGGCCGGGGCAGCTGGTTACCCATCGGTTGCCCATCGATCAAGCCGAACACGCGTACCGCATCGTGACCGGTGAGGTGACGGAGCCGTCCCTGGGCATCTTGCTCGAGTACCCCGCCGACGCGCCGCCGCCGCACGCTCGCGTCGAGCTGCGCGCCGCGCCGCCGCTGGCCGCGTCGACCGTTCGGCTGGGGGTGGTCGGCGCGGGTAGCTTCGCGCGCTCGGTGCTGCTGCCCCGCCTGCGTGGTCTGGACGTGGAGCTGCGCGGTGTCGCCACCGCGTCGGGTCCGAGCGCCCAACAAACAGCCTCGCGGTTCGGGTTCACGTTCGCGACCACCGACTGGCGGCAGGTGCTCGAGGAGTGTGACGCGGTGCTGATCGCCACCCGCCACAACCTGCACGCGACGGTCGCGGCGGCCGCGCTGCGCGCTGGCAAGGCGGTGTTCCTCGAGAAGCCGATGGCCCTCGCCGAACCCGAGCTGGCGGACCTGCTCGATGCCTGGCGGCATAGCGGCCAGGTGCTTCAGGTCGGCTTCAATCGCCGCTTCGCGCCGAGTTACCGCTGGCTCAAGGACGCCGTGCGCGGTCCGCGGGTGATGAGTTATCGCGTGAACGCTGGCGCAGTCGCGCCCGATTCGTGGGTGCTCGATCCGGAGCTTGGCGGAGGCCGGGTGATTGGCGAGGTATGCCACATGGTCGACCTGCTGTTCGACCTGGCCAGCGCACCCGTGGAGTCGGTGCATGCGCAGGCAGGGGGCGCGGGTGACGATGTCGTGTTGTCGCTTGGCTTCGAGGATGGATCGATCGGGACAATCATCTACGCGAGTGGCGGTGACCGCGCCCTACCGAAGGAGCGGCTGGAGATCCTCGGCGCTGGCCGCGCGGCTGTGCTCGATGATTTTCTCAGGGCGCAGGTGCACGCTGGGGCGCACTCGAGGAAATTTGGCGGGCGGTGGGCCACCCAGGACAAGGGCCACGCGGCCGAGCTGGCGGCGTTCATCGAGGCGGTGCGCAAGGGCGAGTTGTCGCCCGTGGACCCGGAGGGCTCAGCGCACGTGACGCGGGTCACCTTCGCCGCGATCGAGTCGATGCGCAGCGGGCTGCCCGTGCGCTTCTAACAGCGACGGTGCGGATCGCGTATGTGTCGCACTACTTCGTGCCTGAGCCGGCTGCGCCGGCTGCCCGCGTCCACGAGCTTTCGCGGGCCTGGGTAAAGGCGGGTCACCAGGTCAGCGTCGTCACGGCCTTTCCCAATCACCCGAGCGGTGTAGTCCCGTCCGAGTACCGCGAACGGTGGTGGGCGACCGAGTGCCTGGATGGCATCCGCGTGCTGCGGTGCTGGCTCTTTGCCGCGCCGAATCGCGGCGTCGGCCGACGCGGACTCGATCACCTGTCGTTCATGGTCACGGCGGTGCTGTTGGGGCTGCCGCGGCTCGGTCAGGTCGACGTCGTCATCGCATCGTCGCCAACCCTGTTTTCAGCACTCTCGGGGTGGGTGATTGCGCGGCTGAAGCGCGTGCCGTTCGTGATGGAGGTGCGCGATTTGTGGCCTGAGGCGATCCTGGCACTGGGTCTGATGCAGCCCGGCCTCACCGTTACGCTGCTGCGGCGGCTGGCGCGGTTCCTGTACCGCCAGGCGGCGTGCGTGGTCGTGGTCACCGAGGCGTTTGCAGAGCGGCTGGCCGTGCAGGGCGTGGCGCGGGAAAAACTGGTGGTGATTCCGAACGGCGCCGACACACGGTTCTTCGCGCGGTCGCAGGACGCTGCAGCTGCCCGGGCGAGCCTCGGCGTGACCGGGTTCGTGGTCGTGTACCTGGGCAGCCATGGTGTCTCGCACGGCCTCCACGCGGTGCTGGACGCCGCGGCTGTGCAGCCCGACGTCACCTACCTGCTGGTGGGCGACGGCGCTGAACGCGACCGCCTGCTCGCGGAGCGCGACCGCCGCGGGCTGTGCAACGTCAAAATGCTGCCGAGCGTGCCGAAAGCTCAGGTGCCGGCGGTCTACGCCGCCGCGGATGTCTGCCTGGTGCCGCTGCGCGATGTGCCGCTGTTCGAGACGTTCGTGCCGTCCAAGCTGTTTGAAGTGCTGGCGGCCGGGCGGCCCACCATCGGCGCGTTGCGCGGCGAAGCGCGCACCATCCTGGAGCGCTCCGGCGGCGGCGTGGTCGTGCCACCGGAGAACGGGGCCGAAATCGCCCACGCCGTGGCCACGCTGCGGTCCGATCTGGCGCTGCGCGCCGCGATGGGCCAGCGCGGACGCGCATTCGTGCAGCAGCACTACGACCGCGACGCGCTGGCCGAGCGCTATCTGCACGTCCTGCGCGACATCGCCCACGCGTGAGAGATCGCGTCCTGCTCATTGGCGGGACGGGGTTTCTCGGCAGTTTCGTCGCCGCTCGGCTGGCGCCGCGCCAGACCATCGTCCTGGTCCGACCCACGAGCGACCGTGCCGTGCTGCCACCAGGTGTGGAGGTGCGCGAAGGCGACCTGGCGCAGCCGCTACCGCTCGAAGGTGTCCATTCGGTCGTGTACTGCGCCTCGATGGGCTTCGGCCACGTGCCGCCGCTTGTCGCCGCGCTCGAGACGGCGGGCGTCCAGCGGGCGGTTTTTGTAGGCACTACTGCCATCTTCACCTCGCTGCCCGCCCCGAGCCGCGCCGCGCGTGTGGCAGCTGAAGCCGAGGTCCAGAGCTCGCATCTGGCGTGGACGATCGTGCGGCCGACGATGATCTACGGCAGCGCCCGCGATCGCAATATCAGCCGCTTGCTGCGCTTTCTCAAACGCTGGCCAGTGTTCCCGCTATGCGGCAACGCGCTGTGGCAGCCCGTCCACGTTGAGGACGTCGCCGATGGCGTCGTCGCGGCGCTGGATGCCCCTCAAACGCATCGCCGCGCGTACAACCTGCCCGGCGCCGAGCCGCTGCGTTTTTCGGAGCTGGTGCATGCAGCTGCGCGAGCGGTCGGGCGGCGGATAGTGCTGGTGCCAGTCCCTGTTTCGGCGGCGGTCCTCGCGGCGCGGGTCACGCGGGTCGTGACCGAGGAGCAGGTGCGGCGGCTCGCGGAGGACAAGGCGTTTTCGCACGAGGCCGCGACTCAGGACTTTGGCTACGCGCCGCGCAGGTTCGAGACCGGCGTCACCGCCGAAGCGAGACTGCTCGGCCTCGCGCCTTAGTCCTCCAGCGGTGCGCCTAGCGCAAGCGAGATCGCACGCGCGGAAGCGGCGGTAGCGGCACCGGTCGCGCCGACGTCCTGGGCGGGCAGTGAGCCCGTAAGGCACACCACCAGTACAGCGGCGGCGAGTCGACCGCGGGCGTCGTACACGGGGGCCGATGTAGCGCGGACGCCAGTCAAATACTCCTCGTCGTCGGTGGCATAGCCGAGGGGCCGTACGCGATCCAGCTCGGCGGCGTACGCGGCGGGGTCGCGGATCGTGCGCGGCGTGGGTCGCAGGCTGGCGAGGTACAGCGCGCGATCGGCGGGGTCGACGTGGCTGAGAAAGACCTTGCCGCAGGCGCCGGCCGCAAGCGGAATGCGCCGTCCGACCGTGGCCGAGACCTGCACTGCGACCTGGCCAGAGTCGGCTTTGTCGACGATCGTGGCGCGATCGCCGTCACGCACCAGTAGCAGCACCGCGCCGCCGATCTGGTGGGCCAGATCGATCAAGTACGCGTGCGCCGCGCGGGCGAGATCGAGCTGGCCGAGCGCGGCCATGCCCAGCCGCGCCAGCCGTGGCCCGAGGCGGTACAGCTTGCGTTCCTCGTCGCGTTCGAGCAGTCCGTGCGCGCGCAGCGTCTCGAGCAGGTCGCGCATCGTGCCCTTGTTGATGCCCAGCCCACGCGCGAGCTCGGAGATGGTCATCGGCCGACCAGCGGTCTCGAGCTCGGCCAGCAGCCGCGCGGCGCGATCGACGGCTGGGACCAGCCGCGGCTGCGGGCCCCGCTCTGGATTCTCCTGAGTTTGCCGAGGGATCACCATGAGCGGTGCCCGGGGGTCCGATTCCACCGTTAGCACGGGTGTACGCGGTACCATACACAGTTGCGTAGGCAATACGTGACCGCTGCCCAACGCTTGCCCATCACGCTCAATGTTAACGGCGAGCAATTCGAGACCTTCGTCGCGGTGCACAAAACCCTGCTGGAAGTGCTGCGCGAAGATCTCGACCTGACTGGCACCAAGCACGGCTGCGAGCTGGGCGAGTGCGGCGCGTGCGCCGTGCTGATCAACGGCGAAGCGGTGCTGTCGTGCCTGGTCTTGCCGATCGAGTTTTCTTCGCCCGCGCGGATTGTGACGGTGGAAGGACTGGCTGAAGGCTCGCGGCCGCACCCATTGCAGGAGACGTTCGCCGAGCTCGGCGCAGCCCAGTGCGGCTACTGCACGCCCGGGATGCTGGTGACCGCCAAGGCCCTGCTGGATCGGGTACCCGCGCCAACGCGGGCGGACATCATCGAGGCACTGTCGGGCAACCTGTGCCGCTGCACGGGCTACGTGAAGATCTTCGAGGCGGTCGAGTTGGCGGCTCAACGGCTGCGGCCTTCCGCGCCGGGCTCCCGCTCTACTTCGACAAGCTCAGCATGAGCGGGAGTCCAATGATCGACGAGTTCGACGTCATCGGCACCTCGCTGACGAAGCCCGACGGCCTACCGAAAACGACAGGCACAGCCCGCTACGCCGACGACTTGAAACTGCCGCGCATGGCGTTCTGCCGGCTGCTGCGCGCGACGCGGCCGCACGCGCGGATCGTGGATATCGATGTGAGCGCTGCGCGCGAGCTACCAGGCGTCTACGGCGTGATCACTGGCCAGGACTTGCCCGTGAAGTACGGCGTCCTGCCCGTGGGCCAGGATGAGCAGGCGCTGTGCACCGACAAGGTGCGCTACGTCGGCGACGCCGTGGCAGCGGTCGCGGCGGTCGACGAGGAGACCGCTGAGCGCGCTCTTGATGCGATCGAGGTGAGCTACGAAGAGCTGCCCACCTACCTGACGATCGACGAAGGTCTCACGAAGCCGGGCGAGCCAATCCACCAGGGCAAATTTGGCAACGCCCACCGCGCCGCGGCGCTCGAGTTCGGCGATGTCGACGCGGCTCTGGCCAGCGCGGATCACATCTTCGAAGACACGTACTTCTTCCAGGGCAATACGCACCTGCCGCTGGAGCAGCACGCCTGCGTCGCCGAATGGGTTTCGGGTTTCGGGTCTCAGGTGTCGGGGGAACTGGACGAGCATCACCCGACACCCGGCACCCGACACCCGACACCGCCGGCCGAAGGACGGCTCACCATGTGGACCAGCACCCAGTCGCCGCACTACGTGCACAAGGAGCTGGCCAAGGCGCTCGACCTGCGCGAGGACCAGGTGCGCGTAATCGCGCCGCCGGTCGGGGGTGGCTTCGGCGGCAAGCTGGAGCTGTTCCAGCACGAGGCGGCCGCGGCCAAGCTGGCGATGCTGACTGGTCGACCGGTCAAGGCCGCGCTGAATCGCGAGGAGGTCTTCTACTGCCACCGTGGGCGCCATCCGGTGCTGATGTGGGTCAAGACCGGCTGGTCGGCCGATGGCCAGCTTCTGGGCATGGATTTTCTCAGCTTCGTCGACGGTGGCGCGTACACGAGTTATGGGGCTGCGTCGCTGTACTACACGGGCGCGCTGCAGACCGTGTGCGAGCACATCCCGGCCTACCGCTGGCAGGGCTTGCGGGTGCTGACCAACAAGCCGCCGTGCGGTCCGAAGCGCGGCCACGGGACGCCGCAACCGCGCTACGCGCTGGAGTGCCACTTCGACACGGTCGCCGAGCGGCTCGGCATCCCTGTGCTCGAGCTGCGGCGCAAGAATTTTCTCGGCCCTAACTCGAGGACCGTGAATCACCTGCGCATTACCAGCAACGGGCTCGCTGAGTGCACCGACATCGTCACGCGCGAGTCGGGCTTCGAGCAGAAGCATGGGCGGCTGCCGCATGGCAAAGGCGTGGGCTTCGCGGTTGGAGCCTACCTGTGCGGCGCTGGATTGCCGCTGTACTGGAACGACATGCCGCACTCGGCGGTCGACATCCGCCTCGACCGCAGTGGCGTGGTGACGGTCTCGTGTGGCCAGATCGACATCGGCCAGGGCTCGAACGCGATGCTCACGAGCGTGGTCGCCGAAGCGCTCGGGGCACGGCCCGAACAGATCAATCTGATCTCGGCGGATACCGACCTGACGCCGATCGACCTGGGCAGCTACTCCAGTCGGGTGACGTTCATGGCTGGCAATGCCGCGATCGCCGCGGCCAATCAGCTGCGCAACCTGCTGGTCAACGCCGCTGCCGACGAGTTCGACGTCCCCGTCGAGGAGCTGGTGCTGCGCAAAGGCGTGGCGTCGCGGCGCGACGGCCTCGGACCCAAGCTGTCGTTCGCGGAGCTCGTCAAACTTGCTGAGACGCGCAATGGCGCGCTAACCGCCACGGGCAGCTACAAGCCGCCCAAGCTCGGCGGACCCTTCAAAGGCTCGGGCGTCGGGCCGAGCCCTGCCTACAGCTATTCGGCGTGCGTGGTCGAGGTGGATGTCGATCCGCTGACCGGCTGGGTCACGGTCGAGCGGGTGTGGTTGGCGCATGACATTGGCCGCGCGCTGAACCCGGTGCTGGTCCACGGGCAGGTCGAAGGCAGCATCTACATGGCGCTCGGCGAAGTGCTGATGGAGGAGCAGGAGTTCCGCGGCGATCGCGGTCCGCGGGTGCTCGGGGTGCATCGGATCCCGTCGATGCTCGAGTACAAGTCGCCTACGACCTTCGAGACTCCCGATATCCGCACGTTCCTGGTCGAGACCCACGATCCAGAGGGCCCATTCGGCGCCAAGGAGGTGGGTCAGGGACCGTTGCTGCCGGTGATTCCCGCGGTGGCCAACGCCGTGCATGACGCGGTTGGGGTGCGCGTCGACGAGACGCCGATCACGCCCGAGAAGGTCCTGCGTGCTTTGGAATCCGCCTCGAAACGACATGGCCCGACAAAGATCCCGACGTACCCGTTCCCGCGATTGATCAAAGTGGCGCCGCCGTGGGAGACACCCGCTGACGCGGAGCCGCAATCAGTCGATGGCAAGGGCGCCTGATGCTGCGCCTGCCCCACTTTCAGTACGTCGCGCCGCGCTCACTGGCTGAAGCGACCGAGCTGCTGCGCGAGCATGGCCTTGCTGCGAGTGTGGTGGCGGGTGGAACGGACCTGTACCCGAACATGAAGCGGCGGCAGCAAGAGCCGTCGGTGGTGATCGGACTGCGCGGGATCGCCGAGCTGGGCGGCATCGAGGGGGTGGACGGCGGACTGCGCATCGGTGCGACGGCTTCGCTGCAGCAGGTCGCCAGTGATGCGAACGTGCGCGAGCGGTGCCCGGCGCTTGCCACCGCGGCGCACCTGGTATCGACGCCGCACCTGCGGCGTATGGGCACGCTGGGTGGCAATCTGTGTCTGGACACGCGCTGCACCTACTACGATCAGAACTATCACTGGCGGAAGAGCATCGACTTCTGCATGAAGAAAGACGGCGCCATTTGTTGGGTCGCGCCGAACAGCTCGCGCTGTTGGGCGGTCTCGAGCTCCGACACCGCCCCCGTGGCGGTGGCGCTGCGCGCCTCGCTCCGCCTGGTCTCAGCTAGTGGTGAACGCCACGTCGTGGCCAGCGACTTCTTCCGCGACGACGGCATCCTGTATCTGACCCGTCGGCCCGACGAGATCCTGGCGGACGTCTTCGTGCCCGCGCACGACGGGTGGCGGATGACCTACAAGAAGTTGCGTCGCCGCGGCTCGTTCGACTTTCCCATCCTGGGCGTGGCAGCTGCCGTGAAGGTTGTCGGTGGCGTGGTCGAAGAAGCGCGGCTGGTGCTCGGCGCGGTCGGCTCGTCGCCCGTGGATCAATCCGCGCTGGCGCAGCCGCTGGTCGGCGAGCGACCGTCGCGCGAGGCGATCGATGCCGTTGCCGCGGCCGCGTACAAGGGCGCCCGGCCGCTGGACAACACCGATCTGAACTACGGGTGGCGCAAGCGCATGGCGCGCGTGTACGTCACGCGGGCGCTGGCCGAGGTGTGCGATGTCAACCTGTGAGCCTGTCATCCCGAGGCGAGCCTGCGAGCCGAGGGATCTCGCTGCTGACCGCGAGATCCCTCGCTACGCTCGGGATGACACACGGGTCACGTGTCCCTTCTGCGAGGCGGACACGTGCGAGCTGATCTCGCTGTTCGGGAGTCAGCTGTTGCTGAGTCAATATCGGTGCAAGCGCTGCGGCAGCTACTTCGAGGCCGTACGAGGAGGTGACGAGCGTGGCAGTTGAGCTCAAGACCGAGGAGGCAACACTCCAGCGCATCAAGAGCGGCAAGCTCGTCGAAGGCCTGCAGCACATGTCGCCGACGTACCTGGAGGGCATCAAACGCATCCTGACCGTGTCGGCGGACACCGAGCTCATCAGCGCGCCCGCGTACTTCCGCGCGGCCCAGGACGCGCCCAGCCTGAACGCCTTCGGCACCGCCATTAGCATCGTCCAGGACGAGCTCGCGCACGCGCACATCGCATATCGACTGCTCGAGGACGTCGGGGTCGACAAGGACTGGCTCATCTACGAGCGCCCCGCCGCCCAGTGGAAGTACCCGTACGCGTTCGACGTGCCGCTCGACAGCTGGTACGAGCTGGTCGTGGCCAATGCTTTCTACGATCAGGCCGGCTACGAGCTGCTGAGCGACGTCTATCACTCGACCACGTTCGGTCCGTGGAAGCGCGCGCTGGCCAAAGTCGATAAGGAAGAGACGTTCCACCTGCGGCACGGGCAGCAGTGGATTCGCCGGCTGGCGCCCGACCCCGAGGAGCGCGCCAAGCTACAGCGCGCCGCCGACTGGATGTTCATGCTGACCGTCGAGTGGTTCGGGCTGCCCGATTCCGAAAAGCGGCACACCGAGCAGTTGGATTACGGCTTCAAAGGACGCACCAACGATCAGCTTCGGCAGGCGTGGATGGCCAAAGTCGTGCCGTTCTGCGGTGAGGTCGGACTCAACGTGCCGGCCCATCTCGACAACGGCACGTACGTGCTGGATGTGCCCTTCCCAGCCCGCTTCGACGCGGAGCAGAAACGGTGGGCGTTCGAGGAAGGCGCCATCACCTGGCAAGACGTGTTGAAACGCTGGAAAGGGCGCGGCCCGATGAACGAGGAGTACGTCGCCTCGCTCCAGCGCGGTTTTAACAAGAACAAGAATAAGACGAACGGCGGGAGCCCGGCCGCGTGATCGAGCGCATCTGGCAGGCGCTGCGGGAAGTGGAAGACCCGGAGATCCCGGTGTCCATCGTCGACATGGGCCTCATCGTCTCTGTTGGCTACGCGGAGCGCACAGCGCGGCTGACTATCACGTACACAGCAATGGGCTGCCCGGCCATGGACATGATCCAGGACGACATCCGCCGCCGGCTGCTGCTCGAGCCTGGCATCGATCGAGTGGACATCGAGGTAGTGTGGGATCCCGTATGGAGCAGGCGGCGCCTCAGCGAGCAGGCCAGGGACGCGATGCGCGAGCTGGGGATCGCCGTGTGAAGCAGCCCGTCTGGCTCGTCCTCGCGCGGAGAAAATACGAGGAGCCGCTGTACGAGGTCGGCACGGTGACCGCCGACGATGCGGAAATGGCCGCGCTGTTCGCGCACAGCATCTACGACGAGCACCCCTGGATCGAGATGATCGTCGCCCCGCGCGACGCGCTGCGGACCGTCATCGCCGCGTGACGGAGGAGCCAGCGCCGCCGTCCCAGGCCGTCTTCGAAGCGGCCGTGGACGCAGAAGCGAACGCCAAAGCGGTCGCCGCCGCGACGCCGCAGGCGCCCGAGCGCAGCGATCTCGCCGCTGTCCATAGCTTGGCACCCGCGCTACGCGAGCCAATGCGGCAGCTGCTGGCGTCGCTGGCCGACAACAAGTACCTGTTGGGGCGACGCTACGCCGAATGGTGCACGGGCGCCCCCAAACTCGAATCGGCGGTCGCCGCGGCCGCGATGGCCCAGGATGAGTTGGGGCACGCGCGCTCGTTCTATCCGCTGCTGCGCGGTTTTACGAACGCGCCGAACACGCCGAACGCGGGCGCCGAAGCGCGGATGGAAGACCGCGGTTGGCAGACAGCGCCAACCAACGCCGTGGCCTACCTGGATACGCGGTTCGAGCATTGGTCCGACTTCATCGCCGCCAATGTCGTCCTGGACACGGCCTTCACCACCCTGCTCAACGCTGCCGTGCAGTCGCCGTACGAACCACTGCGCCAACGCGCGGCGAAAATCGTTCAGGAAGAGTCAGCCCATTGGGTGCATGGCAGCGGCTGGCTACGACGCCTGGCTTCACAGCCCGAGACGGCGCCGTCACTCGAAGCCGTCTTCGACCACGCGTTCACCTGGTTCGGTCGGCAGGACGACGCCGTGCTCGCGCCGCTTGCCTCCGCCGCCGTGCTTACGAATGGCCCCGATGGCTTGCGTCAGCAGTTGACGGGGCGCTTGCAGCCGCTGCTCGCCGAGGTGGGCGCGGGAGCGCTGCTGAGTCGCGAGCTGCCGTGGCAGCGCTGGGACGCTGCGCGGCGTAGATTAGGCCGCTGACTGACCTTCGGCCCGCGCGCGGGGTGTTTTGGGCAAGCGCAGCGAGGCGATGCGCGCACCGTGCGACGTGATCTGCAAGGCCGCACGACTCGGCGCCTCGGCATCGTGCGTTACCCGCAGCATGTCGCCCACGCGTAGCACGCCCAGCACACGGCTCCAGAACTCGTCGTCCTGGGCGTGGCTGATGTCGAGCACGACGCTCTGCAGGCGTTCCCGATGCCGCAGCGGTCCGATGGGTGACCCGATGCGCAGGTCCACGCGGTGCGGCACCAGCACCACACGCGACACTGCACTGGCGATCAGCCCGACCGACAGCTCATCGCCGATCCAGTAGCCGAGCACCGCCGTGTGGACGCCCTTCACGGCCAGCAAGACGCGCTCGGCCTGCCGCAGGCCCGAGAAAAATTCCTGCGTAAGACCGCCGCGCAGATCGACGACTGGAGGATCGGACATCAGGCCAGGACCGCCTCCTCGTAGCGAGCTTGCTGGGCCTGTTCGGGCGTGAACAAATCCCAGGTGATCATCCAGCGGTGCGTCTGCTCGAACATCTCGCGCGTATACGGCTCGAACACGATCCGCTCGCCGGGGCCGAAGCGCCGCGGATCGGCGATCGCCTTCAAGTCCTCGGGCATCTCGCGCAGCCAGTAGTGCTTGTACTTCTCGGCTTCCAGGTCGATGTCTCCTTGCGCCCGCCGCAACGCCGCGAAGTACTTCTGCAAGTCCTCGGTGCTGGTGTCGCCCGAGATGAGGAAGCCCATCATGAACGTGGTATCGACGACTTTCTTAAAGCCTTCTTGTTCGAGGAGGTAGTACTGGGCGCCGAAGACGTTCGCCGCGGGCAGCTTGCGGTCGAGCATCAGCCGCGTGCGGTCGTTCGGGAGGCCGACGAACTTGAGCTTGATCTCGTCGCGACTCAAGAACGGCTCGAGTGCCTGAATGGCCGAGTAGTGGCTGCCGGAGTGGTAGCCCACGCCGACGTCACAGTTGGCCAGGTCGTCGGGTGTCTTGATGGCGGATTCGGGCGGGACCATGATGCCGCTCACGCACATCGAGTACGCGTGGCCCCACATCCTGCCGCTGTGTCCCGTCGCGGCGGCGTTCACCGCCCAGTGGCACGCCGAGCTGACGTCGCAAGCGCGTCCCGCGGACATGTCCTCGAACGCGCCACGGCGCACCTCGATCGGTGCGTCTTCTGCCTTGCGGACCGCGCTGGTGGAGAGCCCTGAGCTGGCGAAGCTGGAGGTGAACTCGTAGTCGAGCCCCTCAGCGCGGAAGTAGTCCTTCTCCTCGGCTACCCATTCCTGCAGTCGGCTGTGCGGTTGGATGCGGAACACCATGGTCCCCGTACTGTAGCGCGGCCTGAACGGCAGCGCATGCATCTCGTACGCTTGTTCGCAGCCTATGCTGCCGCTGCTGCTCGCGTTCCTGGTTGCGGTGCTCGGGGCCTTTGTGTATCGGCGGTTTGCGCCGCTGGATGTGCCCAATGAGCGCAGCTCCCACTCGCGACCTGTTCCCCGTGCCGGCGGTGTTGCCATCGTGCTCGGCTTCGCCATTGGTCTGCTGGCGTGGCTTGTTAGCGGCAACGCTCTGTCGCCACGTGCGCTTGGCTGGCTCGGCGGCGCCGCGCTGGTCGCCGCTGTGTCATTCGCCGACGATGTGCGATCACTGCCCGCGGGGCCGCGACTGGCGGTGCACGCGCTCGGCGCTCTGCTGCTCACGGTCGTCGGTGTCCAAGAACGAGAGCTGCCGCTCTTGTTCGCGCTGCCGCTGGCATTCGTGTGGGTGGCGCTGGTCACCAACGTCTACAACTTCATGGACGGCATCGATGGCCTGGCCGCGTCACAGGCCGTCATCGCCGGCGCGGCGTTGTCGATCGCGGGGACCGTGGTCAACAACCCGCTGGTGAGCATTGGCGGCGGGTTGATCGCGGCGGCTTCAGCTGGCTTCCTCGCGCACAATCTGCCTCCTGCCAGGCTCTTCATGGGTGACGTCGGGAGTACGTTCCTGGGGTTCAACTTCGCTGGACTGAGCCTGCTCGGCAATCTCGGGGTCGGCGGTGGGCGACTACCCATCGAGTTCGGCGTCGTCGTCCTGGCGCCATTCCTGTTCGACAGCATGGTCACCCTCGCCCGCCGCATCGTGCGCGGGGAACGCTGGTACACCGCTCACCGCAGCCACTTCTACCAGCGGCTGGTGATGCACGGCCTCTCGCATGCGCAGGTAACTGGGCTGTACGCTGCGCTCGCAGTGGTTGCTGCCGTCGCCGCGCTTCTCGGGCTGGTGCTCGAAGAGCCGCTACGTCAGGCACTCGCGATTGCCGCGTACGCGCCGATGCTGGCAGTGGTCGCGCTGGTGTGGCGATTGGACGCCTCACACGTTGTCACCCCAGGACGTAGCTTGTAGATGCCGCGGCTGTGTGTCCTGGGTCTGGGCTATATCGGCTTGCCAACCGCCAGCATGTTCGCGGTGGCGGGTCTGAGCGTGATCGGCGTCGATCCGAATCCGCGGGTTCGTGCTGCCCTGGAGAGCGGCCAGCTCCCGATCGAAGAACCTGAGCTCGAGACCCTGGTGACAGCCGCGCTGCAGTCCGGCCATTTGCAGGTGCGGGAGCGAGCAGAACCAGCCGATGCGTTCATCATCGCGGTGCCGACCCCGCTCGAGGATCAGCGCGCAGACCTGAGCTATGTCGAGCGGGCCGCGCGCGACATCGTGCCGCTGCTCCGCCGCGGCAACCTGGTCATCCTCGAGTCGACCGTGCCACCTGGCACCACGCGCGACTTTCTGGCGCCAATCCTGGCCGAGTCGGGCCTGATGCCCGGCCGCGATGTGTGCATCGCGCACTGTCCCGAACGCGTGCTGCCTGGCCGCATCCTGCTCGAGCTCGTCGAAAACGATCGACTGGCAGGCGGGATCACGCCGCGCTGCGCGGACCGTGCCGCCGATCTGTATGGCGCCTTCGTCAAAGGCGACATCATGCGCACCGACGCCACGACCGCCGAGATGGTCAAGGTGATGGAAAACACGTTTCGCGACGTGAACGTCGCCCTGGCCAATGAGTTCGCGCTGATTGCCGAGCACGTGGGCGTCGACGTCTGGGAGGCCATCAACCTCGCCAATCATCATCCTCGGGTGAACGTGTTGCGGCCAGGACCGGGCGTCGGTGGGCACTGCATCGCCGTCGATCCGTGGTTCCTGGTTGACGCCGCGCCACAAGCTGCGCGGCTCATTCGCTCCGCGCGTGAGATCAACGACCAGATGCCCGAGCACGTCGTGCATGCTCTCGAACGCCTGGCGCCGCCACCTGCTTCGATCGCCCTGCTGGGAGTCACGTACAAGGCCGAGGTCGACGACATCCGCGAGAGCCCAGCGCTGCACGTGGCGCAGCTCGCGGCGCAGTGCGGTTTCGATGTGCGCCTGTGCGATCCGCACGTTTCGCCTGAGCTGGCCGGGCTGCCAGCCCCGCTGCTGCCCATCGAACAGGCTGTGCGCGACGTCGAC
>WNGA01005996.1_pt1 | contig 18033 bp, 17 predicted proteins | sample 5400061 | NCBI WGS metagenome assembly WNGA01 (sample SAMN13153366, study PRJNA577476) | soil metagenome | isolation source: 100 cm soil or saprolite under grassland replicate 2 | place: USA:California | collected 2016-06-15 | reverse complement strand
CACCACCGCCACCGCCTCCGCCGCCACCCCCTCCGCCGCCACCCCAGCCACCACCACCACCATCGCCTCCGCCACCGCCTCCGCCACCGCCACCTCCGCCGCCCCCACCGCCTCCGCCGGTGCGCTGCATCGTCCCGCGCGTGATCGGACTGGCGCTCGGCCGGGCACGCACGCGGATCCGCGCCCGGCACTGCTCGGTCGGACGCATCCGGCGCGTTCGCTCGAGGCGCTCGGGCCACGTCATCGGCCAGAGCCCGTCCGCCGGATCAGTCAGGCGTCGGGGCTTCCCGGTCAACCTGGTGGTCGGTCGGGGTTAGGCGTCACCGAATACGCGAGCAACACGGGGGCGTCGGCGAGAGTCGCGCCCCGTTCTTCTCGTGACTCCGCTGCGGCGTTCAGCAGCGGTAAGCCGAACGAAGACTCAGCCGTAGGTCTGGCGCAAGCGCACGAGCGCCTCGCGACCAGGTCCGCGCTCGGCCGCGGCGACTTCGCCCACGAACAAGGTGTGATCGCCTGTCGCGTGCTCGCTCGCAACCTTGCACTCGAGCCAGCCGAGCGCGCCCTCGAGGAGAGGTGCGCCAAGCGCTCCGCGTACGCTTCCCGGATCAGCTCGTGCAGGGCCGCGTGGCGGGCGACGGCCACTCCGACGAGCGGCGGCTCGAGCGAGAGCGAGGCGAACGACGTGATGGTGAGCCCGACGCGTTGGCCGTTCGCGTCGACCGTGACGACGACGACTGCGGCGGGCACGTCCCGCATGAGTGCCCGAAGGTCGTCGCCGCGCGTCACGGCGAGATCGTAGTTCTAGACGGCCGCCGCTACTTCACGCGGCACTTGTCGTTGCTGAAGAGCGACGCCTGCTCCTCGTTGGCGACGGCGTCGAGATCGGGGTTGTACGGTCCCGGAGCCTGCCCCGTCCAGAAGAGGATCGGCGTGACGCCCGGGCCCATGACCGACGCGCGGTACGCGTTGCCTCTGCCGATCGGGCGGTTCCCGTGCGGATAGAAGCCGTAGCAGAAGGCGCCGCTCCCGCGGTGCGTCAGGAATCCGTTCTCGCGCTTCCAGCCGCGGCCATAGCGCGAGTTGTAGGTGTCGACGAAGACGTTTCGGCCCCAGCTGTCGAGCGGCGACCCGTAGCGCGTGGCCTTGAAGCCGTAGACGCCCTTCCCGCGATAGCGGAGCCAGCCGTAGAGATGGTCGTAGCTCCGGTAGACCCAATCGACCTTGACGACGAACTCAGGCAGGTCGCCCGACCAGTGCGAGAGGTGCAGTTCGACCGACGACTGCGTCGGCGTCGGGCGCAGGCCGTAGGGCGGAAGCAGCCGCTGCCACTTTTGGAGCACCCAGTACGAGCCGTCCGGTGCCGTGCAGCCCGCGACCATCCACGCCAGCTCCGGCCCTTCGTAGGGGCGACAGGCGTTCCTGAAGCCGCGCCAGATGTCCCGGCGCCGTGAGCCCCAGCCGCCCGAGTAGTCGAGCCGGAAGGAAACCTGCCTCCGGCCCGGAGCCGGCGTCCGTGCATTCCTTGCGCCCCAGGCCAGTGTGTGGTGCACGCGGCCCCCGCTGCGATACGTGAGCAGGGCCACGCCGCTGCGGTTCACCGCGAACGTGACGCCGGTCGCGTTGCGCGTGATCATTTGCGACGCGGAGGCAGGGGCCGGTAGCGCCCCGAAGGCGGCAATGACAAGGATGACGGGAACGCGGTAGCGCACGTTTGACCCCCAGGGAGGAGCGTTGACCGGGCCGACGCTCCCTAGATCGGGCGGAAGGTAGCGAAAGAAAAGCTTGTTCGCCGGTTTGAGGGATGTCACTCGCCCACAAGCTCCTCTGCGAGCAGGGTGCATGCGAACCAGCGCCAGCCGAGCTCCTGGTCTGCGAGCAGCCGCTCGAGGCGCGCAGAGACCTCGGGCAGGCCCTCGACTTCGTCGCGGAGCGACGCAAGGCCGTCGGCAAGCGCGGCTTTCCGGGCCGGGCTTGCGAGATCGGCGGCAAGAGCCTTCACCGCCCTGCCGTCCGGCTCGGGCTCTCGTCGGGGGTCCCCGCCTGCGGCAAGCAATTGCACCGCGCGGCGGCGGGCCCCGCGAAGCTCGTCCTCGTCGAGCTCGACCCCCTGCCCGCCGAGCAAGGCGAGCGTGACGTCGACCTCCACGGGCTCACCCGCGGCGACCCTTGCCTCGAGCTCAACCAGGAAAGCGCGCTCGGCGGATTCCTCCATTGCACCAGGAATATGCCGGACATGTCCCGTGCCTGGCACCGGACATGGTAAGAAGGTACTGGCGTTACAGCGTCACGCCGAACGGGGATAGCCGAACCGATGAGCGCAGATCCGATCTCCGCCCTGCTCGAGCACGGCTCCGAGGCCGGCCGTGTCGAGATCTCCAAGCTGAATGAGCTCGCCGAGACGCTCGACCTCGGCGACGAGCAGGTCGCACGCATCTACGAGCAGCTCGAGGAGCGCGGGGTCGAGATCCGTGACGATTGCGGGCGCGAGAAAGCCGAGAGCACGTACGTCAACGGAGACCTCGCGAACGCCACCACCGATGCGCTCCAGCTCTTCCTGAACGAGATGGCCCGTTACCCGCTGCTGACCGCAGAGCAAGAGGTGGAGCTCGCGAAGTTGATCGAGCGCGGCGACAAGGACGCGAAGGACCGGATGGTGAACTCGAACCTGCGTCTCGTCGTCTCGATCGCCAAGAAGTACCAGGGGCATGGGCTTTCGCTGCTCGATCTCATCCAGGAGGGGATCATCGGGCTGATCAGAGCGGTCGAGAAGTTCGACTGGCGCCGCGGCTACAAGTTCTCGACGTATGCGACCTGGTGGATCCGGCAGGCAGTGCAGCGCGGCGTCGCGAACAAGGCGCGCACGATCCGCATGCCCGTCCACATCGTCGAGCGCGAGCGGAAGATCGCCCGTGCCGAGCGCGAGCTGCACGTGAAGCTCGGGCGGGCCCCGACGCTGCAGGAGATCGCGAAGTCGGCGAAGCTGCCGCTGAAGCAGGTGCGCGAGGTGCAGGAGGCGGCAAGGGCCGTGACGAGCCTCGATCGCCCCGTCGGGACCGAGGGCGACGCGTCGCTCGGCGACCTCGTTGCCGGGCAGGAAGCGCCTCCCGAGGAGGAGCTCGAGATTAGCCTGCGCCAGGACGTCCTCCGTCGCGCCATCGCCGAGCTACCGGATCGGGAGCGCGACGTGCTGAAGATGCGCTTCGGCTTGAACGGCGATCCGGATCCGCAGTCGCTCGAGGCGATTGGCAAGACGCTCGGCCTGACGCGCGAACGGGTGCGCCAGATCGAGACCGAGGCGCTGAGCAGGCTCGCCGTCAGCCGCGAGCTCGACGCGCTGCGCGCGGCGTAATTTGCTCGGGACAAGCGCTACGGCTGCTTGACTCGGCGATCGCCCTTTTGTCGACCGGTCGCGCGAACGAAGCAAAGCGGCCCGCAAAAAGGGGCGGGCCGCTTGCACGCCACAAACGAGGTGCCGCCCTCAGAACGGGGGAGAGAACGTTCCGAGGAACCTCGGCCGCAGGACTGGCTCAACGCCAGCCAGTAGACGCGTGCCAATTATCACTTATCGCCGGGCGGACTGCCGCAAGGTTCTCTCCCCGCGGCAGCCGCCCAGCCTTCACTAGATCGGCTGCACCACGGTGGAGCTTGACTTCTGGTGGCTTCTCCACAGCCGGATTCCGCGTAACCAAAAGCGGCGAGGGTGAGATTCGAACTCACTCGCTACTCCTCGCGAGCTTCTGCACCCCATGCTCTTGACACGGGTTCGGCAAAGGGTCTACGTTTGGTGCGCCAGCAACGGGGAGAGGGCAAGGACGCTGTGACGGCGCTTCGTCACCGGTCCTGCGGCGAGATCGCGAGCGCGTTCGGCGCGCCGAACGTTCGGCTCATCCGCCCGGCCGCCTGGCTTCGATCTATGGGAGTGCGTCCATTGGTTCGACGACGCCGTCAGGAGGCGCGGTGACTCGCTGCGCCGACATGAACGAAATCCGGCCTGCAGCTACTCGAGGTCGAGGAGGGAGAGGGACGATGCGACGACTGATTCTCGGCGCCGCGCTGGCCGCCACCACGTGGTGGCTGCTGGCGGCGACTGCTCCGGGCGGTGCGTTTGCCGCCACGCCGTTCAAGGACATCGCTTCAGCTGGTCCGCTCACGCACGTCTACCTGGGTGACGAGCTGAGCTGCCAGGTCGCTCACACGGCCGACACGTTCCTCGAGTTCTACCCCCCATTCACTATCCCCGGCGACTGCGGCACGTTCGTCGCCGTCGGCGCAAGCCTGTACGCGCCGAACTTCACCGCCCATGGAGCTACGGCGACAGGCGGGCTTGGCAGCTATACGGCGTTCACGCCGGTTAGCCAGTCGAACGTCACGGGTACGGGCACGGCGGTCGACCCCTTCAGGGTCGTCACGGTCGCGGATGTCGGCTTGACGGGGCTGCGCATCCGGCAGACGGACTCGTACGTCGTCGGAGACGAGGCGTACCGGACGGAAGTCACGATCTCGAACAGCGGCGGTAGTGCGGTGAGCGGAGTGCTCTACCGGGCCGGAGACTGCTTCCTCGGGGGATCCGACTTCGGGTTCGGCTTCACTGAGGTTTTCGGCAACCGGAAGGCCGTGGGCTGTTCCGTCAACGCGAACAACTCACCGCCCGGGCGGATCGAAGAGTGGGTGCCTATTACGGGGGGCGACAACTTCTATCAGGCTTTCTACAGCTCCGTCTGGAGCTGGATCGGCACGAAGGTGACTTTCCCGGACACCTGCGCCTGCACGGTGTTCCAGGACAACGGCGGCGGGATCAGCTGGGTCTTCACCGTTGCTGCCGGCGGATCGCTCACGTTCTCGCACGTGACGACGTTCTCGCCCACCGGGAGGGAGGCGCTCGCGACCTCGAAGACCGCCGACAGCCCGACGTCGCCGGCGGGCTCGCAGGACGGGTACACGATCACAATCTCGAACCCGAACCCGAACGCCGTCACGCTCAACTCGATCACGGACACGCTCCCGGCCGGCTTCAGCTACGTGGCGGGCTCGACCACCGGCGTCACGACCAGCGATCCGAGCGTCAGCGGGCAGTCTTTGACCTGGGGCGGGCCGTTCACGGTGCCGGCGAACGGCTCCGTCTCGCTCCACTTCTTGGTCACCGTCGCGAGCACGCCCGGCACGTACTTCAACGAGGCAGGCGGCGACGCGGCAAACGGCTACACAGTCCTTACCACGGGGCCGACGGCGCCGATCACGGTCACGGCAAAGGCCGACCTCGGGATCACGAAGACGGCAAGCCCGGATCCGGCGTTTGTCGGAAACGCCATCACCTACACGCTCACGGTCACAAACCACGGGCCGGACGCCTCGTCGGGCGGCACGGTGACCGACACGCTGCCGGCCAATGTCAGCTATAGCTCGGACGACGACGGCTGCACGAACGCCGCCGGCACGGTCACATGTCCGACGGGGAGCCTCGCCAACGGCGCCTTGCAGGTGATCCACATCGTCGTCACGGCGACCGCCGCCGGCCCGGCCACGAACACGGCCACGGTGACGGGTAACGAGGAGGACGACAACCCGGCTAACAACACGGCGACGGTCACCTCGCAAATCGTGCCGGAGAATGCCGACCTGTCGATCACGAAGGGCGGCCCTCCGTTAGCGCAGAGCGGCGGCACGATCAGCTACTCGATCGCGGTCTCGAACGGCGGGCCGGCGGACGCCACCAACGTCACGGTGAACGATCCGCTCCCGGCCGGAGAGACGCTCGTCTCGGCGACCCCCAGCCAGGGCACGTGCTCCGGCACGGTCACGTGCAACCTGGGCGCGATCCCGAACGGGGGCTCAGCGACCATCGCGATCGTGGCGAACGTGACGGCGTCGTGTGGCTCGACGCTCACGAACAATGCGACCGTGATCGGCGACCAGCCCGACCCCAATACGAGCAACAACAGCTCGTCGACGTCGGCGCTCGTCTTCTGCGTCGTCGCAGGCGGTGGCAACTTCGTCATCGGCAACAACAACGCCGCCGTCGGCACCTCGGTCACCTTCTGGGGTGCGCAGTGGTGGAAGCGGAATAGCCTGACCGGCGGGACCGCACCGGCCTCGTTCAAGGGCTTCGAGAAGTCTCCGCCCACGGTCACATGCGGCACGAGCTGGACGACGTCGCCGGGCAACAGCGCGTCGCCGCCGCCTGGGCCGCTGCCCGCGCTCATGGCGGTGATCGTCTCGAGTTCGATCAGCAAGTCCGGCTCGACGATCTCGGGCAACACCGTCCACATTGTCCTCGTCCAGACCAACCCCGGCTACGCGCCCAATCCGGGCCACGCCGGCACCGGCACGGTGGTCGCTCAGATCTGCTGAGTGGGCACCCCGAGCGGGAAAGGAAGGGGGAGCGGGAGCCCGCCTCCCCCTTCCTTATGCGCGGACACATCGGCGAGATCAGGCGCTAGTTTCCAGCGGTCCCTAGCGGTTTCAAGCGGTACGATCGGCGCGCGGGCGAAGAGGTGCCGGCGAGGCTGAAACCCGCCTAGTGGAGCGGGTTTTGGCTCAGCCATAAACGGCGGGGGTGAGATTCGAACTCACGGGCCCCGCAAAGGGCCAACGGTTTTCAAGACCGCCCCGTTCGACCGCTCCGGCACCCCGCCTTGACCAATTCTGGCAGTAAGTGGGTCGCAGGGGTCAGACCCCGACGAGAATTGTCACAACCTCGAGCGCGGCGTCACCGCTGAAGAATGTGTCACAACTCTGATCGGGGTCTGACCCCGACGAGAATTGTCACAACCTCGAGCGCGGCGTCACCGCTGAAGAAAGTGTCACAACTTTGATCGGGGTCTGACCCCGTGGAGAGTTGTCACGATGTTGGGCTGATCCGCTCCGGTGCGCCGTACCCGCGGAGCACGTCCGGAACCTCGCCCTGGAAGTTCTCGAGGATCGCGAGCGCCCAGCGGTCGGTGACCGCCGTTCCGTTCAGCGTGTGCACGTGCTCGATGGCGCCCTCGCGGCGGAAACGCGTGCCGAGCCGGCGAGCCTGGAAGTCCGTCGTGTTCGAGCACGACGTGAGCTCGCGGTAGCGCGCTTGGCTCGGGAACCACGCCTCGATGTCGTAGCGTTTGGCCGCCGCCGAGCTGAGCTCGCCGACTGGGATGTTCAGCACGCGGTAAGGGAGACCGAGCTCCTGCACGAGAGCTTCCTCGATCGCGAGCAGCCGCTCGTGCTCGTCCCAGGACTCCTCCGGAGCGACGTACGAGAACATCTCCACCTTGTTGAACTGGTGGACGCGGAACATCCCGCGCGTATCGCGGCCCGCCGCGCCCGCCTCGCGTCTGAAGTTGGTCGAAAACGCGGTGTAGCGCAACGGCAGCTCGTTGGCCTCGAGGATCTCGCGCATGTGCAGCCCGGCGAGCGCGACCTCCGAGGTCCCGGTCAGGTAGAGGCCGTCCTCGCCGATCTCGTAGTACTCGGACTTCTCCGCCGGGAAGAAGCCGGTTCCGTACATCGCCTCCTCGCGCACCAGCACGGGTGGGAGCACCGGCGTGAAGCCTTCGGACAAAGCGCGGTCGAGCGCCCAGCGGTAAAGCGCGAGCGCCAGCAGCGCCGTGTCCCCGATCAGGTATCCGAAGCGTGATCCCGAGACCCGCGCCGCGCGCTCCATGTCGAACCGGCCGAGCTCGATGTGCTCCTTCGGATCCGCAAGCTGTGGCGGATCGCCGACGACCCTGACGACCTCCGCCTCCTCCTCCGTCTCCCCCTCGGGGACGGACTCGTGCGGTGGGTTCGGCACCTGCGCCAGCAGCTCGTCGCGCTCCGCCTCGGCCGCCGCGAGCTCGTCCTCGAGCCGCTTGAGATCCTCCTTCACCCGCTTCAGTTCCTCGACCTGCTCCGGGCTCGGCTTGCCCTGGATCTTCTGGCGCGAGCGCAGCTCGTCGACCTTCGGCACGAGCTCACGCCATCGAGCATCCGCCTCGAGCATCCGGTCGAAGGCCGCGCCCGCGCCTTTGCGCGCGACTGCGGCCCGGAAGCCGTCCGGGTCGGCGCGCGCAGCCTTGAGGTCGATCACTTCTGGGTGAGAAACGCCACGAGGTCGGCGATCTGCTTCGACGTCAGCTGCGAGCCGTAGTTCTGGGGCATGATGTTCGGCTGGAACCCCGAAGCGATCTCCGCGTTCGGGTCGGCGATCGACGTCTTCACGAATTCGGCGTCCTTGCCTTTGAGCACGTCGTCGAGATTGGGGCCGATCTTGCCGTTCGCGCCGGCTGCCTTGAAGGTGTGGCACCCGCCGCAGCCGTTGTCGGCAAACAGCTTCTTCCCCGCGGCCGGGTTGCCCTTGGCCGCCTTCGGCAGCGTGCCCTCGACCGAGCCGGTCGGCGAGACGGTCTTCTCGCCCCCGCAACCGGCAAGGAGAAGCACCCCGAACAGGATGACGAGCGCCCGAGCCACGAGCGGCGAGTCTACTGGACGCGCCGAGCGTCTTTCCAGAAGCGAAGCGCGGCGCAGGAGAGCGCGCCCCAGGCCGCCACATCGCGGGGAGAATCGTTCACCAGCAGCGAGACCGCGATCGCAACCAGCACTGCGTCGACGGTCGCGTAGCGCGGGCGCCGTAGCGAGATCCAGATGAGCCCCGCCAGCGAGACGGGGATGATGATCGCGGCGTGAAGTGATGAGAACACGCCTTCGGCCGAGAGCCGCAGGCGATGACCGATGTGCTCCGCCAGGTCGATCGGCCCTCCGCCGACCGCGCGCGTCACGTGGCTTTCGCCGCCGGATGCCGCGTCGAGGCCGACGAGGACGAGGCCCGCGGCGATCGCGGCCGCTCCCGCGAGCGCAAGGTTGCGAGCGGTCAGCGGGATCTCGCGGAGCCGCAGCCAGAGGATGGCGAAGCCGACGGCGAAGACCAGGACGCCGCCGCCGTCCGCGCCCGCAAAGCTTGCGCCGACGGTCACGAGGGCGAGCAGTGCGACGGGCACGAGAGCCGGCAGGCCCAGCAACGCCGCGGGCAGCAGAGCCGGCACGAGCAACATCGTCTCGACCTGGTTCTGGAAGCCGTAGAAGCGTCCACCGTTTTCGGGGCGGGCACCGAGGGCCGCGAACGAGCTCGTCTCGGTCGAGATGGCGAGGGTGAGCAGGTAGATCGGGAAGATCGCGAGCAGGGCGAGCGCGAGCGCGTGTCGGTTCCCGGTGACTGCGGCGAGGGCCGGCGCGCCGAGAACGGCAATCGCCGTGAGAGCGAGGATGGTGGTCGTCGGGATGCTGATCTCGAGCGCGCTGAGGCCGAGAGCGCCGGCGAGCACGACCGGGGCGGCCAGCAGCGCCGTGCGGCCGAGGAAGGGAGAGCGAAGCACCAGCGCCAGGATCGAGAACAAGGCGATGAAGCCGGCGAGGAGCAGGCTCGCCTTCGTCCTCGTGTCGTGCGCGCGGTTCAGCCGCCGTTCCAGTGCAGCCAGCCGTTTCGCCGGGTCGTTCTCGGGCCGCGCGGTGACCGGCGGCTCCTTGTGCTCGAGCAGGGCCTTCGCGGTCGGCTCGAGGTCGTAGACGGAGACGAGGCCCGGGATTCGCGTGCGGTCGGACACGAGCAGCGAGCCGGCGGGATAACCAGCGCCGCCGATCCAGACTCGTTCCAATCGGTCGTACTCGTGCGGGGCGGTCCGCGGCAGGGTGACGTAGAACGTCCACGAGCAGGGACACGTACCCCGCGGGATTTCGTCGAGGGCGTCGATCGTCTCCTTGCGGCTGAAGGTCGGCCCCCGCCCGGGCACGAGCAGCCCGCTCGCGGCCTGCCGCGAAGTGGGCGCGTGCAGCACAACCCGAATGCCCTCGGCTCGCGCGGCAGGAGCGGCCAGGAGCGCGGTCGCCCCGAGGCCGGCGGCTAGAATCAACGGCATACCCCTCGCTTGCAAGGAGCGCGATTCTCGATGAAAAGAAGTGCTTACGGCCGCGACTTCGGTCTCTCGACCCGGTTGGTGCTGACGATGTTCACGCTCGGCCTGCTCTACGTCGTCTTCTTCGTCGTCATGGTCAACGTCCTCAACGTCGGCATCTTCGCCGTCGTCCTCATCATCGGGGTCCTGGCCTTCCTCCAGTACTACACCTCGGACAAGATCGCCCTACTCGCCTCCGGTGCCAAGATCGTGCAGCCCGACGAGGCCCCTGAGCTACACGCGATGATCGAGCGCCTCGCCGCGATGGCCGATCTCCCGAAGCCGCGCGTCGCCGTCGTTCCGTCGGCCGTGCCGAATGCCTTCGCCACCGGCCGCAACAAGAAGCATTCGGTCGTCGCAGTCACGCAGGGGCTCTGGGACCGCCTGGAGCCGCAGGAGATCGAAGGCGTGCTCGCGCACGAGCTAACGCATGTCGTGAACCGCGACGTGGCCGTGATGACGATCGCGAGCTTCTTCTCGATGGTCGCGGCGATGCTCGCGCGCTTCGGTCTGTGGGGCGGAATGTTCAGCGGCGGCGACCGCGACCGGAACTCGGGCGCGCCGGTCTGGCTGATCATGTTCGTGGCCTCACTGGTGACCTACGTGATCAGCTACGTGCTGATCATGATGATCTCCCGCTACCGCGAGTACGCGGCCGATCGCGGGTCTGCGCTCATCACCGGAGCGCCTGAGCACCTGATGAGCGCCTTGCAGAAGATCGCCAGCCGGATCACGCAGATCCCGCAGCAGGACCTGCGCGAGGTTGCGGGCATGAACGCGTTCTTCATCATCCCGACGAGCGTCAAGAGGGCAGGCGCCGAGCTCTTCATGACCCACCCGCCGCTCGAGAAGCGCCTTGCCCGCCTCGCCGACATCGCCCGTGAGATGGGCCGCCCCGTCGCGTAAGAGGTGGAGCGCGGCCCGTACGGCCGAGACCCTGAGTCTGACACTGCGCATGCTCTTCGTGAGCGCCGTCCTGCTCGCGCTCTACGGCACGCTGGCGTTCCTTGCCGGATGGACGGTCTACGACGGCTGGAACGAGGACTGGCGTGTCTTGGGCGTGCCGGTCCTGCTCTTGCTCGGGATCTACGCCCACTTCGCGGGTGCGGACCGGCTCGTGCTGAGCGCCGCGCGCGCGAGGACAGTCGAGCGCGCTGAGGAACCCGAGCTGCACGCACTGGTCGACCGCCTCGCGGGCATGGGCGACCTGCCGGCTCCCCGGATCGCCGTTTCAGAGCTCGACGTGCCCAATGCGTTTGCCGCAGGGATTCGGCAGTCTCGTGCGACCGTCGTCGTCACGAGAGGGCTTCTCGAGCGTCTCGAGCCAGGTGAAGTGGAGGCCGTCCTCGGGCATGAGCTCGCTCATATCGCGAATCGCGACGCCATGGTCATAACCGCCGCGAGTCTCTTTCCGACAGTCGGCGCCTGGCTCGGCCGGTGGCGCTTCGGCGGACGAGACTTCTCGAAGCGTGAACGCGACTGGCGCGAATATCTGATCTGGCCCTTCGAGATGCTCATCGGACTGACTCTCTACGTCTTCGGAACGCTGCTCACGTTTGCGGTCTCCCGTTACCGCGAGTACGCGGCCGACCGTGGCTCTGCGCTGGCGACCGGGCATCCTGAGAACCTCATGAGCGCCCTACAGAAGCTTGCGGCCGAGACCGCGCTCATCCCCCGACGCGACCTGCGCGCCCTGAGCGGGCTCAACGCATTCTTTATCGTTTCGGTGCGCGCACACCGCTTCGTCTTGAACATGGACCATCCGCCCCTGGAAAAGCGCCTTGCGCGCCTGGCAGAGATCGCTCGCGAGCTCGGGAAGGCCCGTGCCTGATGGGCCTGACCGATGTCCTCTTCGGGCGCAAGAAGCTGAAGAAGGCCGACGAGGAGCGGCTCTTCGCGATCACCACGGCGCGGATCACGCTCGAGACCGAGCTCGGGCTGAAGCCGACCGGCGACGCGGCCGTCGTCTTCAAGCCGCTCTCAGCGTCGGAGTTCGTCCGCGCCGAGAACGAGCTTCAGGAGCTGCTGGACGTCGCCGCCCAGGACGCGCACTCGAAGATCGAACGGCGCGGCGACGAGTTCGGCTTCGAGTGGCTGATCATCCGCGACAACGACTTCGAGGAGCTCGTCCCAACCGTGCACCTCGTCGCCTCGGAGCTCGTCGCGCGCGGCTTCGGCGAGCGGTTGCTGGCGGCCGCGTTCAAGTTCAGCGGCGGCAAGCACCCTGTGTACTGGATCTACGGGTTCAAGCGCGGCGCGTTCTGGCCGTTCATCCCCACGGGCGAGGGGAAGGAGCGCGACAACGCCGAGGAGCTGGAGCTGAAGGCGAAGCTGGAGAAGGAGCTGCCGGTCGAGCAAGACCTGACGCGCTGGCTAGCGCTTTTCGACGCGCCAATCTAAGCCATGGCATAACCCTCGTCCCGGAGAACCCGCGTCGCGAGTCGTGACAATTCTCGTTGGGGTCAGACCCCAATCAAAGTTGTGACACTTCTTCTGAAGGAGAAACCCGCGCTCCGAGTTGTGACAATTCTCGTTGGGGTCAGACCCCAATCAAAGGTGTAACAGCCTCGTCGCGGGGTTCGCCGTCATGGGTCGGGTTCATTCCGGCGGTTCGCCGTCCCAGTAGTCGAGCTTCTCGATGCGCCCGATGACGCCGACGCCGAAGAAGCTGATCTTGTTCGAGCGCGGGTAGTAGCAGATCTCGTTGGGCTCGTTCGTGCCGTAGGTGAGTAGCGTCAGCGGTCCGCGGAAAGCGTGCGCCACTCCTGTCCCGGGAGGACGCCCGACGATCGAGCCGCGCCGCAGGGGATGCTCCTCGTCACCGAGGAGGCACGTGCCCTTCCCGTCGAGGACGACGAAGAACTCTTCCTCGGAGCCGTGGCAGTGTGGCGGGCAGTTGAGCTTCCCCTCCGGGATGATCTCGTGGCGCATGCCCGTTCGCACCGAGCCGGCCTGACGGCCCAGGGCCCGTTCCACGCCGCCGCAGTCATGGTCTTCCCACTCCTCTGCCTCTGCCTCGTCGACGTTGACGATGTTCTTCGGCCTGGCCGCGGGCTCACCGGAGACGAGCGGCTCGGACTGCGCCTCGACGGCCCAGGGATCGTCCGTGCGGCCCTCCACCCACGGCCAGCCGAAGCGGATCGCTCCCGAGCGCGGCAACCAGCCGATCTCGGTCGGGTGCCTCGTCCCGTAGATGAGCACGTCGAGGCCCTTCGGCCCTCCACGGAGCGTGTGCTCCTCGTGGTCGGCCAGATGGACGACGCAGTCGCCGGGCCGAAGCTCGTAGACCTGCTCGTCCTGCCACGAGAAACCCGAGCCGCCGAGGACGAAGACGATCTCCTCGGACGCTCCGTGCGAGTGCGGCGGCGTCGACAGCCGGCCGGGGTCAATCCGGACGCGATTGACGCCGATCCCGACGCACTCGACCGCAGCGCCGAGCCGCTGCCAGCTCCCAGCCATCTCGCCCCGCTCGCGGCGAGACGGCTCGACATCGTCCCAGTGGCCTACATGTCCTACTGCTGTAGCTCCTTCTGGTCGGAGCCGGTCCCGACCTCGGCCTTCATCTTCTCGAGCTCTTCGTCGACCTTCGACTTCGAGGTCAGTTGCGCGAGCTCACGGTCGAGCTGGGTCTCGCCGCCCGACGTGAAGTCCTCGAGCGTGCCGGAGGCGATCAGCTCGTCCATCGCCGAGGCGCGGGCCTGCATCTCCTCGGTCTTGTCGCGCGCGCGCTGAATCGCGGCTCCCGTGTCGGCCATCTGATCGCCGATCCCCGTCGACGCCTCGCCGATCCGCACCGAAGCCTCGGCCGCGGAGTACTCCGCTTTGATGACCTCCTTCTGGCTCCGGAAGGACTCGATCTTCGTCGAGAGTGCCTTCTCGTTCGCTTCGAGCTTCACCTGCTGCTGCTCGAGCTCCCCGACCTGGCGGTCGAGATCCTGGAGCTGCGTCTGCGCCGCCGTCTTGCGCTCGAGCGCCATGCGCGCGAGGTCCTCACGCCCCTGGGCGAGCGCCTCTCGCGCCTGCGACTCGAGCTTCGGGACGCTCTGCTCGAGCTTGTCGGACTGCAACTGCAGGCGCTTCTTCGCGGTCACCACATCGGCGACGCCGCGCTTGACGTTCTGCAGCAGCTGAAGTTGCCGCTCGTAGCTGTAGTCGAGCGTCTCGCTGGGGTCCTCGGCCCTGTTCAGGAGCTTGTTCCACTTCGCCTTGATGATCGTGAGGGTGCGTTCCATGAGCCCTGCCAACGTGTCCTCCTCTTCGTAGTACGAAGTAGCCTATCCGCCGGTGTTGGTGGAGCGAAGCATGGATCCGGGGTGGCTCTCGAACGCCTACCTCGTCGCGGACGAGGAGGGAGGAACGGCCGTCTTTGTCGACTCGGGCGCGCCGCTGCAGCCGCTGCTCGACGCCGCCGAGCGCTGGCGAGTCGAGCCGCGGCACGTCCTGCGCACGCATGCCGACGTCGACCACGTGGCGCACGAAGACGAGCTCGGCCTCGAGGTCGTGATGGGGCCGCTCGACGTCGGCGGCCTGCGGATCGAAGCGCTCCCGACTCCGGGCCACTCGGACGACCATGTGGCGTTCGTCGTCAACGGTGAGGCCTGCTTCTCCGGTGACATCCTCTTCCGCGACGCCGTCGGGGGCGGCAGCGACGTCACCGCCATCCGTGTTTCCGTGATGGAAGTGCTGATGAAGCTCCCGTCCGAGACACGCGTTCTGCCCGGCCACACCGACGAGACTACGATCGGCCGCGAGTGGGAGGAGAACCCGTTCGTGCGCTTCTGGCGCGGCCTCGATCCGCCGGCAAACGAGCCGTGTCGGGTCGGCGGCGAAGAGGCGACGATCATCGTCTGGTCGCCGGACTACGACGGCAAGGGCAAACTGCTGGTTCGCTTCACCGACCGACGCGAGGCGATCGTCGGCGGCTCACGCGTGGAACGCGGCTAGTCGCTCGGCCTCCTCTTCTAGCTCGGCCCGGGTCCCCTTCGCGAGCCGTCCGAACGGCGTGAGCTGCACGCGGCCCTGCTCGTAGCGCCAGGTCCCCGCGACCTGGCCGTCGACGAGGAACGTCTTCACGGATTGGGGGGTCCTCACGTTGAAAACGCGTGACCGATGGCGCTCCGGCAGGATGCCGGTCCGGCGCGCGTGCACGAGCAGCGTCGCATCCCAGACGGGCAAGAAGCGAACCGGCGCGGGAGTGTCGGGATCGGGGAGCGGCGCGCGCGGGAGGTCGAGCAGCTCCTTGCCCTGCTCGTCCCGGAAGCGACGCAGCTGGAGACGCTCGAGCGCCGGCTTGATCGCCGTCGGCTTGAGGCCGGCCCAGTTGGCGATGTCGTTCGCCGGGGCTGGGCCGAAGCCTTGGAGATACCGCCGGATGAGCAGCTCAATTCCGTCCTCGGCGCTTGCGTTTTCCGGACCTACCCAGTCCATCGCGAGCGCATAGAGGTCGGCTCGTCGCTGCTCCCAAGTACCCGACGGTGGAACCCGCACGAGCTCGAGCCAGAGCCCGACCCCCGGGCGCCAGGTTTCTGCGCCGAGCGCCTCGACGATCTCGGATTGCCTGCGAGGGCCGGCGGAGAGCAATTTGCGAAGCCTGGCCGCGGCACGTTCAAACTCCCGCTCGGGGAGTTTGTTGACCCTCGCTCGCTCGCTGCGACGCCCGCGCAGGGCGACGGCGAACGGCCAGTAGTCGCGCTTCGAGACGAGGTGGATCGTCGTTCGCATGAGCGTGCCTTGGACGACGCTCCGCCGCTCGAGCGCGCGCGTAAGCGCGTCGCGGTCGAACCCCTCGACACGGGTCCAGAGACCGATGTACATTGCCGGCGCGTACTGCGCCTGGAGCCCGCCCATGCGCTCGAGCACGCGTGGCAAGGGCGAGCGCACCCGCTCGAGCAGCAGCTGCCGCGCGAGCAGCGCTCGGTTCAGCTCCCGCTGGGTCAGCGTGCGCTCGGCCACGCTGCGACGCTATCGCCTGCTTGGGGCTATCGCCTCGATCTCCCTGACTGCGTGATCGGCCTCGAGGTCACGCCGCACAAAGAGCTCCTTGTAGCCGAGCCGGCGGTTGAGCTCACGCATCGGCAGGTTGTCGGAATCGTTTCCGGTCACGATCTCCGTTAGACCGCGTTCGGCGGCCCAGCGGATCGTCGCGACCTTCGCCAGACGGGCGAGCCCGCGACCGCGGAGGTGAGGGGCGGTCCCCGTCCATTCGTTCTCGGCGCGGCGACGCGCGTGGTCGACCAGGAGCCACGAGAGCGACACGACCCGATCCTCGGCGTCGAGGACGACGACGCTTCCCTCTTTGTCAAGCAGCGGGTTGCCGAGGATGACGTCACGCCACTCCTCGAGCGTCACCCGGTTCTCCGGATCGCCGGGCGGGATGGCGCCTGCCTCGCCGTAGAACTCGTAGAGCTCTCGCTCACCGCCCTGGAGCTCGCGGAGCGGAAGTACCCGAAACCCTTCGTGCGGCTTCGTCTCGAGCTTGCCCTCGCCCGGGTCGAGTCTCGAGATCACCTCCGAGTCGTATTGGGTGAACCCGCGCTGCTCGACGAAGCGCAGGCCGGCCGGATCGTCGTCGACTTCGACCGTGAGCCGCTTCGCGCCGGCGAGATGCGCGACCGCGGTGTCCCAGAGGTCGGTGCCGATCCCGCGGTGGCGATGCTGCGGGTAGACGCCAACCCAGATCCTGCCCTTGCCCGCCTCGCCGCCGAACCAGGCGAAGTTGGCGGTCGCGAACGCGACGAGCTCGTCGCCGTCGAGCGCGACCCATGATTTCCGGCGTGCCCGCGGCGGCTCACTGACCTGGCGGTGGCGAAGCGAGTCCGCGGTCTGGACCGAGGCGGGGGAGAGCTCAGAGAGGAGCTCCGCAGCCGGCTCGGCATCTCGGGGCGCGAATGGGCGCACGTCAGCCATTCGGCTACCCTAGGCCCTCGGGGCTATAGCTCAGTTGGGAGAGCGCCTGGATCGCACCCAGGAGGTCGCCGGTTCGAGTCCGGCTAGCTCCACTCTCATTTGCAGCGACTTTCCGAAGGCGACCGCGAGGTCGCCTTCTTGTTGCAACCCATATGCAACCCGCGCCTTCACGAGATGACTCGGAAACCGCGCGAAACGGATCAGCTCGGGCGAGATGCTACGCGGCGGCGCGCGACTTGCGCTTGACGTACACGCCTGGGCCCGACGGTGCCGGAATGTCCCCGCCGTCCTCGGCGATCCCCTCGAGGTGGAGGGCGATCGCGGCGCGCATCTCGCGCTCGACATCCTCGAGCGAGGCACCGGTTGCGACGCAGCCCGGCAGATCGGGTGACCAGGCCGAGTAGTTCGAGGGTGCGCCGCCCTCGATCAGGATCAGATAGCGCTGGGCCTGTTCGTCGAAGTCGCTCACTGCTTCAAGCCTGCCTGACGAAGAATGCTTGCGGCGGTCTTGGGGTGCAAGTCGTCGGATCCTCTGCCGGCGACCGTCACGCGCCCCGGCTTGGTCGGGTGCTTCAACTGCCGGTGGCTTCCCCGAGTCGTCACGATCTCCCAGCCGTCCTCCGCGAGAAGCTGGAGAGCCTCACGAACCTTCACGAGGCGAGTGCATCCGCTGTTTTGATGATCCGATCGAGGGCCTCACCGACGTCGGCGAACGCGTCCGGGAAGAGGTGGCCGTACGTGTTCAGAGTGACGTTGATCGAGGTGTGTCCGAGCTGCGCCTGGAGGAGCTTCGGGTGCGCGCCAGCGGCCACCATCAGCGCCGCGTAGGTGTGTCGGAGGTCGTGGAAGCGCAGAGGGGCGAGGTCAGCGCGGCGGACGGCGGGCCGGAAGACGCGCGCCATGAAGTTGTCTTTGCGCCAGACCGCCCCGGTCGGCGCCGGGAAGACGAGCCCGAGCTGGTTCGGCGTGCGCGCAAGGAGCTGCTCGCGGAGGATGCGGAGCGCCTCGCCGGAAAGGCGAACCCGGCGTCGGCCGGCGGCCGTCTTCGTCGGGACGAGCTTCCCGTTCCGTGCGCCGCCGTCGACGGAGATGGTCCGTCGTGCAAGGTCGAGTGAGCGGTCGCGCAGCGCGAAGAGCTCGCCCTGCCGGAGCCCTGTCAGGCAGGCAAAGCGGACAAGGTTGCCGTAGGGCTCGACGGTCTCGAAGGCCAGCCGCTCGACCTCGC
>WNGA01006890.1_pt1 | contig 18034 bp, 18 predicted proteins | sample 5400061 | NCBI WGS metagenome assembly WNGA01 (sample SAMN13153366, study PRJNA577476) | soil metagenome | isolation source: 100 cm soil or saprolite under grassland replicate 2 | place: USA:California | collected 2016-06-15 | reverse complement strand
AACGGGCTGATCAGCCTCTTCAGCGGACTGAGCCGGACGGGATTGAGCGACAACACGGTCGTCGCCCACGGCATTTCCATCGCTCTGAACACGACCTTGAGCGGATTGTTGATTGCCATACCGGCATTGATTGCCTGGAGCTATTACAGCAAGAAAGTGGAGACCCTGGCCGTTGAACTGGAGACGTTATGCGATGGGTTCCTGCGGCGTTTTTATCTTTACGACGAAAAGGGATGAGCCATGCAATTTACCATCCGCAAACGCCGCCAGCCGCCGACAATTATCATCATTTCGCTCATCGACATTTTGATTGTTCTGCTGATCTTCATGATGGTCACCACCACCTTCAAACAGCAACCCGCCTTGAAGCTCGCCTTGCCTGAGTCCAAACAAAAGGCCAAACCCGGGCCAACGGACAATAACGTGGTCATCACCATCGCCAAGGAAGAGCCCTACCTTTACCTCGGTTCGAGACCGGTGACACTGGACAAACTGGAAGAGGAGATGAAGGCCGTTGCGGGCAGGAACCCGCAGGTCAGCGTTTCCGTCCGTCCCGACGCTGGCGCGCCCATCGGTCAGTTGGTCAAAGTCATGGACGCCACCAGGGCCGCGGGGATTAAAGACGTGAGCATGTTCACCAAGGCCGCCGGCCAGCCGTGAACCGCCATTTTCTAAAAAAAGCGTTTTGCGGGAACAAAATACCAGCACGATCATCCTAAGAACGTGACCCGAAAAATGCCCTTGCCTTGTTATCGATGCGGGATTCAACTGGTCACAGCATGGTGTAAAAAAGACCGATATATTAACCGATGCTACCATGAAAAAAATACTTCTTCCCCTCCTGGCAGTTGTTTTGGTGGGTCTAAATCAAACATCGTTCGCGGCGATCGAAGACTTCACCGTCAGTCTGGACGGCGCCCAGGACGGGGGCGGCGGCCGAACCGGATCAGGCTCGGGGACCCTGACGCTCGACACAACCTTAAACACACTCACCTTTAACGATATCATCTGGTCTGGATTATCGGCCGATTCCACCGCCGCGCATATCCACGGACCTGCGGATGCGGGTGTCAACGCTGGCGTTCTGTATTTTTTGAGCTCGCCTGCAACCTTTACGACGACCGGGCCCGGCATCAGATCAGGCACGATCTCGGGCACGTTGAATCTGCTGGACGGCACGGGTGGTTTCACTATCGCACAGCAAATTTCTCAACTGGAAAGCCGCCTGTGGTATATGAATATTCACTCGGACGTATCGCAGGGCGGTTTTCCCGGTGGTGAAATTCGCGGTCAGATCCTTCCGGTCCCGGAACCTTCCACGCTGGCCTTGCTGGGTCTGGGCGCCGGCGCGCTGACCTGGCGGCTGCGGCGGAAGAGTTGACTTTCTTCCCGGAAAGGACAAACGCCGGGTCGATCGCCCGGCGTTTTTTTATTTCGCTGACAGGAGCAGAAAACCGCTCAGGACTTTTTTTTGCCGAAGATGTTTGACCAAACGGACTTGGTCTCGACCTGCCGCTGCTGGACTTTCAACTGGCCGAGGACGGACTGCAGCCCGATGTAAATCTTGTGCCATTGATTTTCCGAATTGCGGAAGGCGCCTTCGTTCAATTCGCTTAAATAACGCAGCGAAGTGGCGCCGCCCAACAATCCGTGAACTTCTTCCTTGCTGGGGTTGGTGAATTCCACGGCGGAAATGATCATCTCCAATTCCTGGGCGAGCACGCTTTTGACTTCAAGGAACTGGTTTTCGTCCTCCTGACCAAACTTCTTGGTGCGCGCCAGGCTCAGGTAGTGATTGAACTGCTTCCAGCACTCCAAATAGTTTTCGATTTGGACGATCAAGTCGTCCAGTTTCTTGTTATCCATAAGGTCGTATGGTTGGCCATTATTTTGGTCCCAGCGAACGTGGAGCAAGGAAAATAATCGCCCCGCCGCGCAACTCGCGGGCGGTGAGCTTGAGGGCCGCGTAATCGGCAATCAGCTCGGTCAGCGGAATGCCCGCCTCGCGCGCCGTTTGAAACGTGGACAGGATCAACTCGCCGATCTGCAGGACCCGTTCCACCGGAAAGGAACGGGGCAGGGTCGAAGCGACAATCCTCCCGCTGGGGTCGAGGGTGAAACTGCCGGTCGGCAAGCGCACGAGGTTGGCGGCCGCGGGAGAACCACGCTTGGACAGGAGATTCAGGAAGCCCATTTGGCTGCAATTTTGCCCATGGTGTCACGCACCAGGTCTTGGGAAAGGGAACGGTGAAAGCCCACACAGAGGCAGTTGTCCGCCCGGGAAATCAGCGCCACGTGGCATTGCGGTCCCAAACCCTCCAGTTGATTCAATTGGCCCGCCTGCAAAGCGTCGCCCAGCGCCCGAAAGCGCCGCATGGCTTGCTGAACCCACTGGGAAATCTGCTCCGGATTTTCCGCGCCCCAGGAATCAAACCTATTGTCGTCTGCCGGGATGGTCATTACAAATTCCACGCCGTTGAACCGCGCCAGGGGCGCCAGCGGCGATTCGGTTCCGGTTTCGGGCGCGGGTGCGCCTCCTCCTGCGCCTTGACCTTCCTGTGTCTGTCTTTGCGCTTCGTCCAACGCGTGGGCGGATTCCAGCAGGAGACCCTGGTAGGAACTGAAGATGGTCCGGGCGCGCTCCGGATCAGCCGGAAGAATCTCAAAATTGCCTGTCTTCCAGGAAAGGACCTTCCGGAACGCCGGCTCTCCGCTCAAATCCTGCGTCTCCGCGTCGATCACATCGCCGTTGTTGAACCAGATCCTGCCGCTCAACGCGCCGTTGGTCACCTTGAGGACCGATGAACTCTGGGAGAGGCATTCCAGTTGGATGATGTCCACCAGACTTTTGCTCTGCACGCCCCGGAACCCGCCGTCCACCTCGCGTCCCAGCAATGATTCGATACAGTCGAGAAAGAAGGTGATTTCCTGGCGCGTATTCGGCTTTTCCAGAAACAGGTCAATCCCCATGGCGTAGGCCCGCGTGCGAAACTGCGCATCCACGACCGAAGTCATGACCGCGGTGCGCAGGTGCGGAAACTTGCGCCGCACGATGGTCAGGACCTGCAAGCCGTCCATTTTCGGCATGTTGAGGTCGGAGATGAGGAGGGAGAACGGTTCCGATTCCAACCGCGCTATCGCCCGCGCGCCGGAGGTGGCTGTGTGGATTTCCGGCCCGCTCGGCAATCGGGCCAGCATTTCCCGATAAAGCTCCAGCAGGTCCTGATCGTCGTCAAGGAGAAGGATTTTATGGCTGGCGGACATATCCGGTTCAACTGAACTGCGGCAGCAATACAAACCCTTCGAGCCGGGAATTGCAAGCAACTTACAATTATATCGACGAAACCCCGGCGCCGTGGCAAACTTGCCGAAAAGTCAGGAAATGTTCGATCGACTTAAAAATTTCTTCAAAAGGCGCGCGACAGAAGAGCTGGTCGCCGAACCCGAGGCGGCGGCCTTTCCTCCGCGCGAATTTCATCCCGGCTACACGCCGGGCGATCGACCCGCCGCCGAACCGCCCCCGTTTCCGGAGCCCGCCCCCTTCGAAGGAGAACCGCCGCAACCCGCCGGTGATTCGATCCGAATACTGCTCAAGCCCGTGCTGCTCAAGTTGCCCGACGTGCTGAGGGCCCGGGTGCGGCAGCCCCCGTCCGGACCGGTCCCCATATCGATTCCCCTGCAGAAGGTGCTGGCCCAACTGCCCCAGGGCTCCGTCAAGATTTCTTTCGGCGAACTGCGACAGGCTTCGCCCGCGGGCGTGTTTGTCGATATGAGCGATCAGGACCAGACTCCGGTCGAATTGCCGTTGCCGGAGATTGTTGCTCAGATCCGTCCGGATCAGTTGCCGCGGCGTGCCGCGCAGAGAAAGCTGGAGGTACCCGATGAAGTCGGCGGTATTTTCGGTCCCAAAGGCAAGCCACTGACCTCAGTGCGCATGAGCAGCGCTGCCGCGAAGGCGCCGGCGGCGTCTGCGCCGGCCGCGCCGGCGATTGCGCCCAGACCGGTGCCGGCCGCGCCAAAGGCCGCGACGCCGCCTGCTCCTGCCGCGCAACCCGCAGTTCCAATCCGATCGGCCTCGCCGCTGCCGCCACCGCCGATTAAACCCGTATCACCTCTGCCGGCTGCGTCCGCATTAAAACCGGCAGTCCCGCCGCCGCCGCACGCGCCGTTGATCAGGCCTTCACAGCCGCTGCCTGGGCCGACGATGAAAATGCCGCCCGCCCCGGCCCGGCCTTCCGCGCCCGCCGCTGAGGTTCCGGAGCCGGCGCCTGAAGCGCCCTCAGCACCCGTGGAACCGTTGGTGGTGCCGTTGGCGCAACTGGCGGCAGCCTGGCCCGATGCCATTAGACAGGCTCTGGCTCAACTGCCCGACGCCACGGTGTCGCTCCCCTCCGAGGAACTCGAACAGATGTTGAAACGAGGCAGAATCCAGTTCCCCTGGAAACGAATCCGTTCTCTGATCGATCCGCCGCTGTCGGCGGATGAAGCCCAGGCGCTGGATGAGACGGAGTTGGGACTTCCGCTGCCCATCATCGCTCCGCTGTTCTTGGCGCGCAAAAAGCCGGCTGCCCCGCAACGAAGATACGCCATCGAGGAGCACATACCGGACATCTTCGCGGGGAAAGGGATGACCCCGTCCGCCGAGGCGCGGGTGCCAGCGCCCGCAGCGCCCGCAGCGCCCCCAACGTCCGCGGCGCCCCCCATGCCCGCAACGTCCGCGGCGCCCCCGGCGCCTGCGCCGCCTGTGTTTCGCACGCCGGCCCCGAGTGCGCCGAGTGTGCCGGTGCGTCCCGCGGTCGCTCCGGCACCGGTGTCGCATGTCGCGGCCGCCCCGGGGCGGCCGCAGGAAATCGGAGAAGTCTTTGGACAGCCGGGCCGCAAGAATTGGACTCCGAGCGAAATCGTGCAAAAGACCAGCGCGCTGAGAGGCGTTGCCGGAGCGCTGATTGCCATGCAGGATGGATTGCTGGTGGCGGGCCATTTGCCGCCCGGCTTGAACGGCGAGACCATCGCCGCCTTTTTGCCGCAAATGTTCAGTCGCGTGCTTCAATACACCAAGGAACTGAGATTCGGCGAGTCGAACAGCCTGACAATCATCGTGGAAAACGTGCCGCTGAAAATTTTCAAGGTTGGCGGCGTTTTTTACACCGTGCTGGGGCGCGACGGAGAGTCGCTGCCGGAACCTCACCTGAGCATCGTTGCCGCCCAGTTGGGGCCGCAGAACAAGTAACCCAACGCTTATGGCTATCATCAACCAGGCCACCAAGGAACTGCAGGTCAAAATCGTCTATTACGGTCCCGCCATGGGCGGCAAAACCACGAATCTGGTCAAAGTGCACGAGAACATTCAGACCGCGCAGGAGAAGGGCAAACTGGTTTCGCTGGCGACCAGCTCCGACCGCACGCTGTTCTTCGACTTCCTGCCAATCGAGGCCGTGGCCATCAAGGGATTCAAAACCAAGTTCCAGCTTTACACCGTGCCCGGCCAGGTCATCTACAACACCACCCGCCAACTGGTCCTGCGCGGCGTGGACGGCATCGTGTTCGTGGCCGATTCGCAATACGAAAAGATGCAGGAGAACGTCGAAAGTTTCTCAAACCTGGAAGACAATCTGCGGACGTTGAAGATGAACCTCGCGGACATTCCCTACGTGCTCCAATACAACAAACGCGATCTGCCCACCGTCGCGCCGGTCGAATACATGGAATTTCTGCTCAACAACCGCGAGGTCCAGATCCCCTCGTTCGTCGCCACCGCCGCCCAATGCGAGGGAGTTTTTGAAACGCTCAATATGATCACCCGCATGTTGCTGCACAAATTCATCAACCAAAGCGGCCGCCGACCCGCTTGATATGTCCACCCTGCCCCAGCTCATCGAGGAAGACATCCGGCAGATCGATGGCGCCCTCAATGATTTGCTGACCAAAAGCGAAGCCACCTCCGCCCTGGTGATCGACAAAGGCGGATTTCTGATCACCCAGTGCGGCGACACCCGGCGCTTCGACACCACGACCATCGGGGCGCTGGCCGCGGCCATGTACGCCGCCACGCAGGGAATCGCCAGCCTCGTCAGTGAAATCAATTTCAGCAGCGTTTATCAGCAGGGCGAAAACTTCAGCCTGCTGGTGCATAATGTGGATGAACATTGCCTGCTGGTGGTGATCTTCCGGGCCCAGATCAGCGTGGGAGCCGTCAAGTATTACGCCCTGGGCACGCTGACCCAGTTGGCCCAGCAGATGCAGGCCGCCCAGGCGCGCGCCCCGGGCGAGGGTTACGACCTGTCCATGCTGAATATCGCCGATACCGCGGACATCTTCCGGAAAAAACAGGCCTGAGGAGGGAAATGATTGGCCCTGCCAGCCGGGGCGGGAGTGGTGGAGTATTGAGTTCCGGAATTCCTCGACGTTTTCGGTGCGTAACCGGCAAGCAAGTTCAAAGCTCAAAATCCAAAGCTCAAGAAAAGCTCCAATATACCAAACCCCAAGAGGCGGTAGGGCAAGAGGTCATCGATTCCATCCAATACGCCAACCTTTAAGCGGGCTGCGTTATCGTTCAAAAAGGCCTTGCTGCAGGAAGCCAAAGAAGGGGCACCGGACTTTGGAGCTTTTAACCTGGAACTTCTCTTGAGCTTTGAGCTTTGGACTTTGAGCTTTCCTCAACCTGCGCCGCCACTTTGAGTCGGAGCGCATTCAGCCGGATGAAGCCCGAGGCGTCGTCCTGATTGTAGGCTTTGGTCGGGTCGGCTTCCATCGTGGCGATGTGCGGGTTGTAGAGGCTCACCGGTGATTTGCGACCGGCGACCATGACGTTGCCTTTGTAAAGTTTGACACGCACCGTGCCAGTCACGTTTTTCTGGCTTTCCTCGACGAGCGACTGCAACGCGAGGCGCTCGGGCGAATACCAGAAGCCGTAATAGACCAGCTCGGCGTATTTCGGAATGAGCGAGTCGCGCAGGCGCATGACTTCGCGGTCCATGGTCAGGCTTTCGATCTGGCGGTGCGCGAAATGGAGGATGCTGCCGCCGGGCGTCTCATACACGCCGCGCGATTTCATGCCCACGTAACGGTTCTCCACCATGTCCACGCGCCCGACGCCATGTCTGCCGCCGAGTTTGTTGAGTGTCTTCATCACGCCCAGCGGGGAAAACGCCTTTCCATTCACGGCAATTGCGTTGCCCTTCTCGAAGTCAATCGTGACGTATTCGGGTTTGTCGGGCGCGTCTTCGGGCGCGACGGATAGTTTGAACATGTCTTTATTGCCCGGCGCGAAGGCGTCCATCCACGGGTCTTCCAGGATGCCCGCCTCGAACGAAATGTGCAGGAGATTCCGATCCGTCGAATACGGTTTCGTCGCGCTGGCCTGCACGGGAATATCCTTCTGCGCACAATACTCGATCATCTGTTGCCTGCCGGGAAAGGCCTTGCGGAACCGTTCGTCGCGCCACGGGGCGATGACCTGCAACCCGGGCGCGAGCGCGGCGGCGGTGAGTTCGAAGCGCACCTGGTCGTTGCCCTTGCCGGTCGCGCCGTGCGCGATTGCGTCCGCCATTTCGCCTTTGGCGATCTCGATCATTCGCCTGGCGATGAGCGGGCGCGCGATACTGGTGCCGAGCAAGTACTGGCCCTCGTAAATCGCCCCGGCGCGGATCATCGGGAAGATGAAATCGCGCGCGAATTCCTCCTGCAGATCGTCGATGTAAATCTTCGACGCGCCGGTCTTCTTCGCCTTCTTGTCGAGGCCCTCCAGTTCCTCTTCCTGGCCGATGTCGGCGCAGAAGGCGATCATCTCGGCCTGATAAGTGTCTTTGATCCAGGAGAGCAGCACCGAGGTGTCGAGCCCGCCGGAATACGCCAGGACAATTTTCATACGTGTTCGAAACCGCTCGCGAATTAACGCGAAGCGCCGTGAATAGGAAAGAAGAATATCCTCAGCTCAGGCGACCTAAATTTTGAACGTACGTTCAAAATTTAGGTCGCCTCGATGCAAGATTCGGGGCACCGCCGAATGGAATTCGGCGTTCCGGATCACGAGGAGCCTCCCGGCGGCACCCCGGCGACGGGGCCGCTTCCCGTTCTGATCCCTGCATTTTGTCCTGCGGGTTCGATATGAACCAGCACGTCGTGAACCGCCGGCAATTCGCTGCGCACCTTGTCCTTCACGTCGTGAGCGATTTCGTGGCCGCGTTGCACGGTCATTTGCGGGTCCACTTCCACGTGCATATCGACGAAGAAGAGGTTGCCCATTTTCCGCACCAGGCATTTTTCCACGCGGACGACGCCGCGAGTGGCTTCGGCAATGCTGCTGACGCGCTCCGCGACCGCGGGGTCGGGCGAGGCGTCCATCAACTCGCTCATGGCCGGACGCAGCAGGCGCCAGCCGTTCCAGGCGATAATCCCGGCCGCCACCACCGCAGCCACGTCGTCCGCCGCTTCGTAACCTTTGCCGCCGATCAACGAAACACCGATGCCGATACCAGCGGCCAGGGAAGTGATGGCGTCGGTGCGGTGGTGCCAGGCATCGGTCCGCACCGCCGAACTTTCCACCGAGATGCCCTCGCGCATCACAAAGCGGAAGAGCGATTCCTTGATCGCGACCACCACAACCAGCACCAGCAGTGTGTAAGAGGAGGGCACGTGATGCGGTTGCAGGATTTCGTGCGCGGCCTGTATCGTGATGCCCGCCGCCGCCAGCAACAGCATGGTGGAGACGACTGCGGCCGCGATCGGTTCCGCTTTCCCGTGGCCGTAGGGGTGGTCTGAGTCCGCCGGTTCCGCCGCCACCACCAGTCCGCGCCAGACGATGACCGAGCTGAACAGGTCGGCCAGAGACTCCACCGCGTCCGCCACCAAAGCGTGCGAATGGCCCACGAGGCCTGCCACGAGTTTCGCCGTGGCCAGCAAGGTGTTGGCGATCAGTCCCAGGAAAGTCGCGCGCAGACTGCGTTGGAGGCGCGTTGGCATAGCGCGATTGAATCACAATGGCGCAAAAGGTGAAACGTGAAACGGGATGCGGAACACGTAATGCGTAATGGGTGACCAGCGACGCGATCTGCACGGAACTCACCTTTGCTACGTTTTGCGTGTTACGTCTTACGCCTTACGTCTTGCGTGTAACGCTTCAGGTCAGCATGTGGCAGAACATCGCGTCGCGCAGCTTCGGCTCGAACCAGGTGCTTTTGGGCGGCATAATCCCGCCGGCATCCGCGATGGTCATCAGGTCTTCGATGCGGGTCGGAAACATCGAAAAAGCGCAGGCATATTCGCCGCTGTTCACCAGTTTTTCCAACTCGGCGATGCCGCGAATGCCGCCGACGAAGTTGATGCGCTTGCTGGTGCGCGGGTCGTCAATGCCAAACAACGGCGCCAGCGCGTATTTTTGCAGGAGGGTCACGTCGAGCTTTTCGATCGGGTCGCTCGTCGCGGCGAACCGGGGGCGGAAATTCAGCGTGTGCCAGTGACCGTCGAGGTAAAGGCTGAGTTCATGGTTGCGCATTGGCTGGCCGGAACCGTTTCGCTTGATGACAAATACACCATCGAGCGTCTCGAGCAACCGCGCCGGCGTCATCCCGTTCAGGTCTTTCAGCACGCGGTGGTACGGGAGAATCTGCATCTGGTTGTGTGGAAATATCACGGCGAGGAACCAGCCGCTGTGGCCCGCGCCCTGGCGGGCCTGAAAAACTCGCGCGGCCGCGGCGCAGCGATGATGGCCGTCGGCGATGTAGAGGCACGGGATGCGGCCGAACTCCTGCCGGAGGCATTCGCCGGTTGCGGCGTCGGCGAGGGTCCATGCCGTGTGTTGCACATGATCCGCCGCCGCAAATTCAATCTCCCGGTTTTGCGTCATTTTTTTTGCGACGAGCTGGTCGAGCGCCGGCACGGCGCGATACGTCAGAAACACCGGGCCGGTTTGCGAATCGAGCGTTTCGATATGCCGCACGCGGTCATCCTCCTTGTCGGGCCGGGTCAACTCGTGCTTCCTGATCATGCCTTTGAGGTAGTCATCGCAACTGGCCGCGGCCACCAGACCGACCTGGCTGTGTTGGCCCATCGTCTGCCGGTAAAGATAGAATGAGGGTTGCGCGTCCTGCCGGAGCGCGCCCTGGTCGATCAGCCTTTGAAAATTCTCCTTTCCTTTCGCGTAAACTTCCGGCGCATAAACATCCGTGCCCGGCGGCAGGTCAACCTCAGGCTTGCTGACGTGGAGGAAGCTCAGCGGGTTGCCCGCCGCGATGGCGCGGGCTTCTTCGGACGACATCACATCGTAGGGCAATTCACAGATTTTCGCCGCCAACTCGGGCCGGGGCCGCAGCGCGGCAAAAGGCTTTATCGTCGCCATAAAGAGATTCGGGAAGATACGGCGGCCGGCGGGGGAAGGCACGCCCAAAAGCCGCAAACCGCGCCTGGAAAAAGGCGGCGGATTGTCATCGATATTTCGCTTGCACAAAGCGGGCATTGCCACTATAGATGAAACCGTATCGGAACAGGTATATCGGAACGCTATAAAATGCCGCATGAATAAGTTTCAACCGTTGAGGGTTACTTGAGTCGCCCTTTCTCTCCTCGTTCTTCTCCTTTCGCCGGTTCGTTCGTCAGGGTCAACGGGAAAATCCGCGCCCGCGAAGTTCGGGTCGTTGCGCAGGATGGCAAACAGCTTGGCGTCTTCCAGCTCGGTGAAGCAATCAACATGGCGCGGGCCCAGGGAGTTGACCTGGTCGAAATCGCCCCCAACGCGACCCCGCCGGTTTGCCGCCTGGTGGACTATGGCAAGTTCCGCTACGAACAGGCCAAGAAGGATAAGGAAGCCAGGAAACATCACCACGCCAACAAGGTCAAGGAAGTCCAGCTCAGCCCGACGATTGACCCGCACGATTTCGGGGTCAAGGTCGGTCGCGCCGTTGATTTCCTGTGCGATGAAATGAAGGTCAAGGTCACGCTCCGTTTCCGCGGCCGGGAAATGGCGCACCAGGAGTTCGGGTTCCAGGTGGTGAAAAAGTTTATCCAGGAACTGGCCCCTTACGGTCATCCGGATGCCGACCCCAAACTGATCGGCAAAGGCATCAACCTGATGCTCAGCCCGCTCCCGCGCAATAAACGGGCGAAAAACCCGAACCAATTGCCATCCGAGTTGTCGGGCAACGGCGCCCGGGACGAATCGGAGCCGGCTGAAGACGAGCAGCCTGCGAAAAAACCGGATGTGAAAAAATCAGACGCGATTATTGCGCCGAAGTCGGCGCCGGCGGCTTTCGGAAACAGTCCCTTCGCCAAACTGGACCTCAAAGCGCGCGAAGAAAACAAGTAACGGGCGCGTTGCCGCCGAGGCGGACGTTGCGCGCGGCGCCTCCGCTAAATGACCCCCCGCTTTCGCAGCAACGATTCCATCGCTTTGTCCATCAGCAGATCGGCGAGTGGCTGCGTGGCCTGGTCGAGTTGCGCCAGCGCCGCATTCAGCTTCGTCGCGTCGCCGGATACCGTGACGGCGCCTTCGCCGGCCAGTAAATATTCAACGGCGTTCAAGGCGGTCTCGACTTTCATTCGATAATCCTCCGCGATTTCTCCGGCGCATTCCGCGAGCGCGTGGCGCGTGGCGGCGATCGTTTCCTGAGCGCGCAGCCTGGCTTCAATCCATTGCCGCGCGCGCAGGTCTTCGAACGCGTGCTCGACCGACTCCTCCACCATCTTCTGCACGTCGGCGTCGTCCACATCGACCGCCGATTTCATTTCCACGATTTTCTGCCGGCCCGTCTTCACGTCGCGCGCCAGCACCTGCAAAATACCGTTGGCATCAATCTCGAATTGCACGCCCACGCGCGCCACGCCCTTGGGCGCGGGTTCGAAGGCGAGGGTGAACTGGCCGAGGCTCCAGTTGTCCCGGGCCCGCTCGCGCTCACCCTGTAAAACATGGATGAGCATGCTGCGCTGTTGATCCGCCGCGGTGGTGAAGAGCTCGCCGGCTTTCACCGGAATCGTCGAGTTGCGCGGAATGATGACGTTCATCAGGCCGCCAAATGTCTCGATGCCCAGCGACAGCGGCGTCACGTCCAGCAGCAGCATGTTTTTGAAAGCGCCGGAAAGAATTTCCGCCTGGATCGCCGCGCCGAGCGCGACGGCTTCGTCGGGATTCTGGGATGTGTTCAGGAGCGGACCTCTTGTCGTTGAACCGTTGAATCGTTGAATGATTGAACCGTCGCGTTTCGATTCAACACTTAAACGGTTTAACGGTTCAACGTCGGAAGTTTCCGCGCAGCCGAACAGCCTGGCAACAAATCGGCGGACCAGCGGCATCCGCGTCTGTCCGCCCACGAGGATGACCTGGTCGAGGTCTTTCGGATCCAGGTTCGCGTCCGCCAGCGAACGCAGGCAATGCGCGCGCGTCCGGGCGATGATATCCCGGGTCAGGTCTTCGAGTTCCGACCGTGAAAACCTGCAATTGAAGCTGAACCCGGGCGTCAGAAAGGGCAGGGCGATTTCCGCCTCGGTTTCAGCGGACAGGCTGATTTTGGCCCGTTCGGCCGCTTCACGAATGCGTGAAAGCATCACAAGGATTTCGGAATTCGGAGTTCGGAAGTCGGATTTCGCGTTCAAGTCGGGCCCGCCTGCCGCTTTGACTTTCTCCACCAGGAAATCGATGATCCGCTTGTCGAGGTCATCGCCGCCCAGCCGCGTGTTGCCGTTGGTGGCCAGCACTTGAAACACGCCGTTGTTCAATTCGAGAATGGAGAGGTCGAACGTGCCGCCGCCCAGGTCGTAAACCGCGATCTTCGAACGCTCCTTGAGCCGGTCCAGACCGTAGGCCAGCGCCGCGGCGGTCGGTTCATTCACGATCCGCTCGACGGTCAATCCGGCCAGTTCGCCCGCCTTTTTCGTCGCGTTCCGCTGCGCGTCGTTGAAGTAGGCCGGCACCGTGATGACCGCGCGCGTCACCGGCTCGCCGAAGAATGCCTCCGCGTCGCGTTTCAACTTCTTCAATATTTCCGCGGAAATTTCCTCCGGTGTGTGGTCGCTTCCATGGATGCCGATTGTTATCGGTCCGGCGTTTTCGCCTCGGGTCGGATAGGTCACGAGCATTTCTTCCTGCGAAATTTCACCGCCGCGACGGCCGATGAACCGTTTGATCGAATAAACCGTTTCGGCGGGCCGGAGGACGCGGACGCGATTGGCCGCATGGCCAACCAGGGGTTCCGCGCCGGGAGAGGGGAAATGGACCACCGAGGGCGTCAGCCGCCGGCCATCCGCGTCGGCGATGACCAGCGGGATGCCGGAGTCCACCGCGGCAACCAGCGAGTTGGTCGTCCCCAGGTCGATGCCCACGATTTTGCTCATGGGGAAATGCTGCCACGGTTGTCAACCGTGGCGCACGCAATTTTCAGTTTCCATTTTTCGCGCGGGCCGTCATTTTCCTGTTGTGGCCAGACTGGATCCGCAGCCCGCCGACCGGTTCGCGTTTGAACGCGATTTGCTGCGGCGCGGTGTCCAACGGGTCGCTGGCGTGGACGAAGCCGGACGCGGCCCGCTTGCAGGGCCGGTGGTCGCTGCTGCCGTGTCATTGCCGGCCGGCTGGATTACCCGCGGCCTTCCCGCCGGGCTGGAGGGACTGAACGATTCCAAGCAGTTGACCGCCGCGCAGCGGGAGAAATACTTTGCGCTGCTGGTCGCGAACGAGGCCACCCGGTTTGCCATCGCCGCGCTGGGCGCTGACACCATTGATGCGATCAACATTCTGCAGGCCACCCATCGCGCGATGAATCAGGCGCTCGCGCAACTGCGCCCGCAACCGGAACACGTGCTGGTGGACGGACTGCGCGTGAAATCGCTGCGCTTTCCGCAGACGCCGTTGGTCAAAGGCGACGCGCGCAGCTTTTCCATCGCCGCGGCGAGCGTCCTGGCCAAGGTGACCCGGGACCGCCTGATGCTCGGTTACGACCGCCAATTTCCCGTTTACGGTTTTGCCGAGCATAAAGGCTATGGCACCGCGCGGCACCTTGCCGCGCTGGCGGAGCACGGTCCGTGTCCCATTCATCGCCGCAGCTTTGCTCCGTTGAAACAGGCGCAGCCGGAATTGTTTCCAGAACCGCGAGTGAACGCGACTGGAGAATGGCAGACGTGATTTGAGCAAATGCAGACGGATGCTCGCGCACGATCCGGGCGAATCTGCGGAATGGGTGTCTCTCTCGCGATTCGTGTTCATTCCGGATTGAAAAATGAACCTCTGGACGCGCATCAAAACAGGATTGGCGGGTGACGACGCGCCGGAACATCTGCGCTTTGGCAAACTGGGTGAACGGGCCGCCCGCAACCACCTGCGTCGCGCCGGCCTGAAATTCCTCACCGCCAATTTCCGCTCGCGGCGCGGCGAAATCGACCTGGTCTTTCGCGACGGCGATTGCCTGGTGTTTGTGGAAGTCAAAACGCGCTCGTCCGAGGAATGGACGCGTCCGGCCGCCGCCGTGAATGCCCGCAAACGCCGACTCCTTTCGCAGGCCGCGCTCGATTACCTCAAGCTGCTCAAGCAGCCGGCTGTGAAAATTCGCTTCGACATCGTGGAAGTGCTGCTCCGCGAAGGCGGGGTGCGGGCCGTGCGGCACTTGCCGAACACGTTCACCTTGTCGGCGCCCTATCGGTATGGGTGAGGCGAAACGAAAGATTGAACGGAATTGTTTCACCTGAGTAGCGTGGGCGCATGCCGGAGCTGCCCGAAGTCGAGGTTCTGGCGCGTTCTCTTGCGCCGCGGCTGAAGGACCAGACCATCCGGGAGGTGCAAGTCCGGCGCCCGCGGCTCATTCACTCCGCGTCTCCGGCGCAGTTCAAATGCGCCTTGCGCGGTGCGCGGTTTGTGGACCTGAGCCGGCGCGGCAAATACCTGTTGTTCGCGCTGCGGCGTCCGCGCGAACGCGCGGCTTTTCCTCTGCTCGGTCACCTCGGCATGACCGGGCGGATGTACCTGCAACCGGCCTCCGCGCCGTTGGCCAAACATGCCGCTGTCGTCTTCTCGATCGGAGAGTCCGACTTCATCTTTGAGGACCTGCGCGGCTTCGGTTCCCTGAGACTCGACACCGCGCCGCTCGAGAGATTGGGACCGGAACCTTTGGGAGAGGAATTCACTGCGGACTATTTTGCCGGAGCGTTGAAGCGGTCGGCCCAACCGATCAAGGTCAAACTGCTCGATCAATCGCTCGTCGCCGGCGTGGGAAATATTTATGCCAGCGAAGCGCTGTTTCGCGCCGGCGTCTCGCCGCGACTTGCGGCGCAAAGAGTGACGCGGACGCAAGCGGAGCATCTCTGGCATAGTGTGCGGGCGACGCTGACCGACGCGATTCAATTTGGCAGCGCGGTTTCCCTGGACTGGTCCGGAAAAGGCGCGCGGGACGGGCTGTTTTATTATGGCCGGGCGGAGGGGATGACGGACGATTACGAGGAACGACTGCTGGTCTATGATCGGGCGGGCCGGCCGTGTCCGGTCTGTCGAACGCCGATTCGACGAATTGTTCAAGGGGCGCGCAGCACGTTTTATTGCCCGCGCTGCCAGCGGACGTGAGTGGAGCAAAACATCTGTTGACGCTGCGGAAGGCGATTTGTAGATTGACCGCCCGTTTGGGTTCCAGAGTAGCTCAATGGTAGAGCAATCGGCTGTTAACCGATGGGTTGTAGGTTCGAGCCCTACCTCTGGAGCCAACCAATTAAGTCGTTGGTGGACAGCGACGGCAACAGGAGGCAGGGCAGAAAAAAGGCGAAAATGTGCAGTGAAGTGTGCAGTAACCGTGGTGCGAGACCACCACCCTATCACAATCCCGAACAAACCCGGTTCCGCCTCGCCTACTGCTCATTAAGCAAAAATCTCGGAGACACCTAAGCTGAAAGGTGTCTATCAAATCAAAGAAGTTAAGATTGGCCGGGAAGCGATTCGCGTGGATGTCGAGTTTCTCGCTCCTAAAGGCGCGAAGATGAAGAAGAACCGGCCAAAGCGCGTGCCGGGTTTTCGTGTTTTGGAAGCCGAAGGCTGCGCACTTGCCTTTGATGATCCCGCGATTGTGACAATCGAAGGGAGGATGCCAGACGAGCGACTGAATCGCGTCAGCATTCGTGTGGCATCCGTCGCCGATTTTCTTGTGATGAAGGGTTACGCGCTCGCGGGCCGGGACAAGCCGAAGGATGCTTACGACATTTACTTTTGTAAGTACGGATCAGAATCAGCTGCGTGCTAACTAATACCGCCACGTCATCCCGACAAACGCATCCCAATCATCCGCCGAGCGGGTTAGACCGATGTTCAGGCCGACGATGAACTGAAGGTTCTCTGTAACCTTGTAGATCAAGCCCGGGTCGAATGTCCCCTCCCAGTCCGCGTCGCGCTTCGTGCTCACGGCGCTGAAAAACTCGACGTAGCCGGAGAGATTCCCGAACAGGTCGTGGCCGAATTCGACGCTGTTGACGAACTCCGCGTGGTAGCCGGATTCACCTTCATTCCGCACGGCGTCGAAGCGGGTCGTCCATCCCAGGTAAAAGTCCGAAGGCAGTTCCACTTCCAGCGGCAGGACGAGGCCCCCTTCCACTCCGCGGTTGCCGATGCCCTCTTGGCTGGTGGGAAACTTCACGTATGGCGTCGCTGCGAACGCCGTACGCCCGCCATCATTGCCCCAGAAATTGTATTTGAGCCGGAACCTGGTGTCGCCAAAGCCGCGCCGCGTCAGCCGGCTGCCGTCCTCGCGCTCGAAAAGCAAATTGTAAGTCTCCAGCACGAGCTGGGCGTCGAGTTGGTTGAGCAGCCCAAGCTTCAAATTCATCGACGCGATCTCCCACGCCTCGAATCGTTTCGTCATCGCGCCGAACGACTGGCGATCGTAGGTGTAATCGACCAGCGTCAGCTCGACCTGAAAATGGCCGGCATCGACGGTATAGGGGCTTTCGGTGGTGCCGGGACCATCCCTGTCCATCGCGCGAAGATACTCCGTTGGCGTGGGGTTAAAAAGATTGAACACGCTCTTGTCAACTGCCGGTTTGCCGGCACTCGGTGGTTCTACGTCTGCGGCAATCGCGAGCATGGTCGGGGCCAACAGACCGAAGAAAACGTTTCGCATTACGGTCACGGTGAGCCCATCAGGGACACGGGAAGTCAGTTGGTCGGCTCGGGGTTCGGCGGGGCTTCCGAACGATTGGTGTTGCGTCTTGCCGATTGCCCGCGCCTGGTCTGGCCCGTGGCCTGTGCGGACTTGCCGGTTGTGGACGGCCCGGGACCGCGCGAAACGACCGAGGAGGGGCGCAGTGGCCTCGTGGATCGACTGTCGGAGCTGGTCCAATGCGGCTCTTCCATTGCCATTGACGTAAGCGCCAGCCAGTTCCCTCAATGGCCAGTGCCCCGGCATAGCCCGGAGCGGGCCGGAGGGTGTAGAGCGACCAACGCCTGGCTGGAACGATACCCTTCGAGGCCACATAAAGATCTGCAGGAGTTTGCGCAGGATCGGTTGTCAGGGGAACGGAAAAACTATTCAACGATAGCGCGAGACCCTCACCATAGGCTTTAAGGTAAGCCTCCTTTTTTGTCCAACAACTGAAAAAGGCTTCGGCGTAGAGATGGCTCGGGAGAGCCATTAAATAGTCAACTTCAGCTGCTGAGAAGAAACGCCGCGCGATATCGGCGTAATCAGATTGCGGCTGGATGTGTTCGAGATCAACGCCGACGTCCGAAGCAGTGGCGAAGGCGATGAGGGCAAGACCGGCCGAGTGAGAGAGATTGAATTTGAGCCGGCTGGCGAATTCAGGGCCAAGATCAGGCTTGCCGAATGCGTTGTAAACAAAGCTTATTTTGCCGGGTTGGATCTGGAGATAGCGCCCTAAGAGATCACGCAGTACTCCGCGCGCGACAATGAAACGCTGCTGATCGCGCTCGAATTGAAAACGTGCGCTCCGGGTGCGTTCGTCCGGCGTCAGGGTCGCATAGAAGCGGGCCGATGTTTCAGGCGGAACATCGAGACTGGCGCGCCAGCAATGAACCTCGTCGGACGCCAGTTGAAAAGAGCTCGGTAATGACGAGCTGGGAGAC
>WNGA01007564.1_pt1 | contig 18036 bp, 15 predicted proteins | sample 5400061 | NCBI WGS metagenome assembly WNGA01 (sample SAMN13153366, study PRJNA577476) | soil metagenome | isolation source: 100 cm soil or saprolite under grassland replicate 2 | place: USA:California | collected 2016-06-15 | reverse complement strand
ACGCCGTCCGTTCCGGCCTAGCCGAGGCGGCTGAGCAGAATGCAGCGCTCCTCGCGGATCGCATCTTCGCGTCAGAGTACCCGCCGAACGGGTCGGACTTCTTCTAGGGCGGCCGGGCGCCCGTCGGTTCGCCAAACTGCTTGCGCAGGTCCGTCTTGAGCACCTTACCAAGATAGTTTCGCGGTAGCTCATCGACGAACTCGTAGTACTTCGGCGCCTTATAGCTGGCCAGATGGCTCTTCACGAACGACGTCAGTTCCTCAGGTGAAGGTTGATTGCCCTTCGCGACCACTATCGCCTTCACCTCCTCGCCCCACTCTACGTCCGGAACGCCGATCACCGCAGCGTCCTCCACTGACGGGTGCTGCTGGAGGACGCCCTCGATCTCTCCCGGCGCAATGTTTTCGCCGCCGCGGATGATGAGGTCCTTGGTACGGCCGGTGATGTAGAGATAGCCTTCGTCGTCCATCCAGCCGACGTCGCCGGTATGCAGCCAGCCGCCCCGCATCGCCTCGCTCGTCTCCTCGCCACGTCCCAGGTAGCCTGCCATGACGCGCGCGCCCTGCGCCACGATCTCGCCTTCTTGTCCAGGCGGCAATATTTCGCCCGTGGGGTCCATGATCATAACGACAACGTCCTCCATCGTCCTGCCCACGGAACGTAGACGCTGCAGCTTTCGCTCGCGCTCTTCCGGCGGCGCAACGGGGATAATGTGGTCCTCCGGTCCCAGGAACGTCAACGACGACGTGCTCTCGGTCTGCCCGTAGGCGTTCATCAGGCCGCACTTGAACTTCTGCACTGCCTTCGTCACCACCTCGTACGGCATCGGCGCCGCGCCGTACGCCACGAGTTTGAGCGAGCTGAGGTCGGTCTTCTCGAAGTCCGGGTGCTCCATGATCCGCTTGAGCATCGTCGGTACGACGAAGCTGTGCGTCACGCGGTGCGTCTGCACTGCCACGAGCCAAGCGCCGGGGTCGAACTGCGGCAGGACCACCATCTTGCGCCCGCCCCAGACCGACGACAGCATCGTCGTCGCGCCCGCGACGTGGTAGAACGGCACCGAGACCAGCAGCACGTCAACGTTCTCCGCCGCCGGGTCTGCGGGCTCGACCGTGTTCGTCACGTAGACGGACATTCCGAGGTACGTCAGCACGACGCCCTTCGGCAAGGCCGTCGTCCCGCTCGTATAGATCACGATCGTGGGGTCGCTGTCTTCGATCTCCGTGAAGATCTCTTCCGGCTCGTGCGCAGAGAGCAGATTATCGTAGTTTGCCATCCCCTCCGGCCGCGAGTCGATGCAGACCATGTGGTCCACTGTGCGAAGCTCCGGCTTGATCGCCGCCGCCAGCTCCAGGTATCGCTCGCCGACGAAGAGGACCTTCGTCTCCGAGTTGTTGCACATGTACGCGAGCTCTTCGCGCTTCGAGCGGTAGTTCAGAGGCACGAACACGGCGCCCAGCTTCGCGCCGGCGTAGTAGATCTCGACGTACTCCATCGAGTTCAGAGCCATGACCGATATCTTGTCGCCTTTGCCGACGCCGAACGACTGAAGGGCGTTCGCGAGGCGGTTGACGCGCTCCTGCATCTCGGCGAAGGCGCGCGAGCGTCCGTTGCAGACCATCGCCGTCCTGTCCGGGACGACGGACGATGCGATCATCAAGAATTCGGCTGTGTTCATGGGCGACCCCTCCGCTGGAACATGGGAACAAGGGAACAATAGAACAAACGGCGCAATCGGACAAACGGTCGTGATACTAACTGAGAAGCGGTCGAGCAAAGAGCCCCGGCAGGCGTCCGAGAAGCAGCGGCCGGTCAGGTCGTAGGCGGAGCCCGTGCAGGTGTCTTCGAACCAGCCGGTCCGGTCCTTGAACTCGAACTCCCGGCGCCACTGCAACGGGCAGCCGGACTCGAGCCCGCGGTCGTAGAGCGCCAGGAACTGGTCTCCGTCGAGCCGGACCACCCACACGTCGTCTTCCTCGAACAATATCGGTGCCGCGATATCGAAGTCGCTGATCTGCCCGGCCTCGATCGTGTCGGGCCGCTCGTAGCCCCCTGACACCCAGGAGACCGCTGCACCAATCGCCAAAACGACACCGGCGAGTAGCGGGACCCCGAGGCCGATGCGCCAGGGCCAGGGAATACGGGAGAGCCGCGCCATCCGTGAACCGATCACATGGGAGCGATCTGTTCGGCCGCAACCAGCGTGTCCGCCAGCCGCGCCTCCAGCGCCAGCCCCTGCGCCAGCGGCATCTCGATTCCCTCGACGACCGCCCGCTTCGCGAGGCGCACCGCATGCGCCGGATGCGACTGCACCCTCCGCGCGAGGGACTCGGCCTCCGCGTACAACCGCTCGCGGGGCACGACGCGCTGCACGAGGCCGTAACGGAACGCCGTCTGCGCGTCGATGGGATCGCCCGTGAGTATCATCTGCATCGCGATACCCGGCGGCAAGTGGCGCGGCAGCGTCTGCGTCCCGCCGGCCGAGGGGATGTAGCCGAGGCCAACCTCCGGCAGCCCCAGCCGCGCATCCTCCGAGGCGATGCGGAAGTCGCAGCACATCGGTAACTCGACGCCGGCGCCCAAGGCGAAGCCCTGAATCGCGGCGATCAGCACTTTATCCAGCGAGAGCATGAACCCCCATAAGTCGCGCTCGCGCCGGGCGCGCCTCGCTTCGACGTACGAAGGCGCCGTCCCGAACTCGCTGATGTCCGCCCCGGCCGAGAACGCGCGGTCGCCCGCCCCTTTGAAGATCACGACGCGGACCTCGGGGTCGTCGCGGACTGCGTGCATCACCTCCCACAGCTCATCGCGCATCCGCATGTTGATCGCGTTCAAGACCTCCGGCCGGTTCAGGGTGACCCAGGCGAGGCCGCCGAGGGCTTTTTGATAGATGATCGTGTCCGGCACCGTCGGTCGTTCCCGCCGTCAACGGGCGCTGGGCTTCATGATGGCGCTCTTCTCCTTCGTCTTCAGCGCCCGGTCGATATCGGCGTTCATCTTGGCCGTTAGCTCAATCATGCCGTCCGATCCGGCCTTCATGCTCTCGCTGAGCCAGCGGCGAAGCGCGGCCCGGTCCTCGTCGCCCAGCCCTGCCTCCTCGATTAGCCGGTCGACTATCAGCACAAGCACTTCGCGCGCCTCTTCGCTCTCAAGTTCCAGCTTCACAGCTCATTCTCCCGCACCGACTGGTAGCGCCCCTTCTGGCGGACCATTCGCGCCGTCTTCTCGTCGAGGTACGTACCGAGCGCTTCGTTCATCGAGACGGCCAATCGGTCCATCTCCACCGTCCCCGAAGCCCGGTTGGTCCGCCAGCGCCTCATCGCCTGCTTGCCTTCCTGCGAGACGCCGCTATGGTCGATGACATACGACGTGATCACGGCCATGAGCGACCACGCTTCGTCGACTTCAAGGATGATCTGCATGACTCGCTTCTACTCCCCTTTGAACTCCGCTTTCCGTTTCTCGAGGAACGCGCGCACGCCCTCCGCCCGGTCCTCCGTCGTCTGAAGGATCACCGTCAGGTCGGTCTCGAAGCGTAGCGCCTGCTCGAGAGGCATCTCCAGGCCGCGGGAGATCGCCTCTTTTGCGTAACGCACCGCCAGCGGCCCGCGCTCCGCGATCCGAGAAGCGATCGCCTCCGCCTCCTCCGCAAGGCGCTCTCGGGGGACGACGGCGCTCACGAGTCCGATGCGCAACGCCTCCTCCGCAGCGACGGTCTCCCCCGTGACGATCATCTCGAGCGCCCTCCCGCGGCCGATCAGGCGTGGCAGCCGCTGCGTGCCTCCGGCCATCGGCAGCAACCCCATCGAGACCTCCGGCAGCGCGAATCGCGCTTCCGCCGCCGCGATTCGCACGTCGCAGGCAAGCGCCAGCTCCAGCCCCGCGCCGATCGCGTCGCCGTTGACCGCGCACACCACCGGCCGCGACAGCTTCGCGAAGCAGCCGAACGGGTCGGGCGGGATCCCCTGGGCGCGCATGGCGGCCAGCGGACTCTCGCCTTCGCCCGTCAAGGCATCCCAGTCCCAGCCGCGCGAGAACACCTCGCCTTCGGCCGTCAGGAGGACCACGCGCGCACCATCAGCGGCGGCGATCGCCTCGCAGGCGCCGGCCAGCTCTCGGACCAGCGGTGCGCCGACCGCGTTATCTGTCTCGGGGCGGCAGAGCATCAGGCGCGCGATCGCGTCACGGATCTCCAGCGAAACGCTCTTCCCGGCCATCGGCGTCCGAATTGTAGCAAGCGCGCGAAACAGGAGCCAGGAGCACTCATACGATATGTTCACCAAACATCTCCCGTCTGCCCCCGGCAATGCAACACCAGACGTCCCAGCTTCATCCCTATAATGAGTCACCTTTATGCGAAACTGGCTCCTCCTGTCGCTGCTGCTTGGCCTGGCGCTTGTGCCAACCTGGTATGTGAGCACGAGCAGCGGACGCGCCGATCGGGGCCCCAGTCCTCCTTTCGTCGAGAACGAGACCATCGCGGGTCGCGGGGCTGCCCAGACCGCCGGCCAACTCGTCGTGCGCTTCAAGCCGGGCGTGCCGGAGGCAGCAGCGAACAGCCTGCACGCGGCTCACGGCGCCCAGGTCCTGAAGAAGCAGCCGCGATCGGGCCTGGAGCGCATCGCCCTCCCTGAGGGTGCGTCTCTCGATGAGGCGCTGGCCGCCTACCGTGCGAGCCCGCTCGTGGCGGAGGCGAGCGTCGCCCATGTGGCGACGATACTCGATACGCCGAACGACCCCAACTACCCGTACCAGTGGCCTCTGCACAACACCGAGGGCGGGATGTGGGCGGACATTGCTTGGAACCTGGCGCCCAACCGCGGTGCCAACGTAACAGTCGCCGTCATCGACAGCGGCGTCGCCTTTGAGGACTACAATACGTCGCTTGATGGCCATCCCCAGAGCTTCAAGAAGGCGCCCGATCTCGCCTCTACGACGTTCGTCGCTCCCTACGACTTTAACCAGAACGACGAGCACCCGAACGACGACAACGGCCACGGGACCCACGTCGCCGGCACGATAGCGCAGAACACGAACAACGCCTACGGCGTCGCCGGCGTCGCTTACAACGCCCGGATTATGCCGATCAAGGTACTCGACTACACCGGCAATGGCTTCGATGACGACATCGTCGAAGGCATCTATCACGCCGTCGCCAACGGCGCCGACGTGATCAACATGAGCATCGGCTTCCCGGGCAGCGGTGGCGGTGCCGTGCCGTGCAGCGAGTTCGCCGGCCTGAACGCCGCTCTGGATTACGCCCACGCTCAGGGAGTCGTAGTCATCGCGGCCGCCGGCAACGACGGCGGCATCGTCTCCTGTCCGGCCGCTCACCCGGACGTTATCGCGGTCGGTGCGACCGGCTACGACGGCCTCTACACTTGGTACTCGAACAACGGCGCCGCACTCGACATTGCCGCCCCCGGCGGCGATCCGCTCGTCGATAAGAGTGGTGACGGCTACATAGACGGCGTTCTCCAGGAGACGTTCTGTTACGATGCCTCAGCCCTGCTTCTGCTGGACGCCTATGACACCTTCTGCGATTCGTTCTACGCCGGCACATCCATGGCCTCGCCGCACGTGGCCGGAACGGCAGCCCTTCTTCTCGCCGAGAACCCGTCACTGACGCCGGACGACGTGCGCGGCTACCTGCAGGACACGGCACGCGACCGCGGCGCGCCCGGCTGGGACCCCAACTACGGTTGGGGCGCCCTCGATGCCGCCGGTGCGCTCGCTTCCCTGCTCGGCGTCCCGATTCCCACGCCGACGCCGATCCCCGGCCTCGACACGCCGACCAACCTCGTCGCCGTGGCGACCTCTTCCAGCCGCATCAACCTCACCTGGACCGATAACGCCAGTGCCGAGACAAGCTACAAGATCGAGCGCTCCTCCGACGGCGTGAACTTCACACAAATCGCCATCCTCCCCGCCAACTACACCTCCTACCCCAACCAGAGCCTGCCCGCCGGCACGACGTACTACTTCCGCGTGCGCGCCTCTGGCAGCGCTATGCAGTCCCAGTACTCCAACGTCGCGACGGCGACCACGCAACCCACGCCGGACGCGCCCTCAAACCTGAACGCAACCGCGTCGTCGTCGAGTAAGATCACGCTTTCCTGGGTCGACAACGCCACGAACGAGGCCGGCTTCAAGATCGAACGCTCGACCGATGGCTCAAATTTCACCCAGGTCGGCGTCGTTGGCCCAAACGTCCAGTCGATGGCGAACCTCAACCTCGCTGCCAGCACGGTGTATTGGTACCGCGTCCGAGCGTATGAGGGGCCGAATTACTCGGCGTTCTCGAACACCGCCTCTGTCATTACCTTCCCAACGCCGCCGGCGCCGTCGAACCTGAACGCGATTGCTGTCTCATCCAGCCAGATCACCCTGACCTGGACCGACAACGCCAAGTACGAGGCCGGGTTCAAGCTCGAGCGCTCGACTGACGGCGTCAACTTCACTCAAGTCGCCATGTTGCTGGCCAACGCGACGGCGTACAACAGCACCGGGCTGGCACCGTCCACGACCTACTACTTCCGCCTCCGCTCCTACGACGGCCCGAACCTCTCCGCTTACTCAAATGTCGCTTCGGCCACGACCAATAGCGCTCCCTCAGCGCCGTCTAACCTCGTCGCCGTAGCGACTTCCTCCAGCCGGATCGACCTCACGTGGACGGACAACGCCACGAACGAAGGCGGGTTCAAGGTCGAGCGCTCGACCGACGGCGTCAGCTTCTCGCAGATCGCCACCCTCGCGCCGAACACGACGTCATACGCTAGCACGAACCTCGGCGCCTCCACCACCTATTACTTCCGCGTACGCGCCTACGAAGGTCCGAACCACTCCGCCTACTCAAATGTCGCTTCGGCCACGACCGATGGCGGCCCCGCTGCGCCGACCAACCTCGTCGCCGTAGCCATCTCCTCCAGCCGCATCAACTTGACGTGGACGGACAACGCGACGAACGAAGGCGGGTTCAAGGTCGAGCGCTCGACCGACGGCGTCAATTTCTCGCAGATCGCCGTCCTCGTGCCGAACACCATCGCTTACGCCAGCAGCAACCTCAACGCCTCCACCACCTATCACTTCCGGATACGCGCTTACGAGGGCACAAACTACTCCGCCTTCTCGAACATCGCCTCAGCCACGACGCAACCCACGCCTGCGGCGCCGTCCAATCTCGTCGCGGTGGCGGCCTCGTCCACCAGGATCAACTTGACATGGACCGACAACGCGACGAACGAAGCCGGATTCAAGATCGAGCGCTCCGCAGACGGCGTCAACTTCACGCTGGTCGGTTTCTCGTCTGCGAACGCGACCTCCTACGCCGCCACTAACCTCAACGCCTCTACCACCTACCATTTCCGGTTGCGCGCCTACGATGGCAATAACCACTCCGCCTACTCCAACACCGCATCCGCTACGACTCAACCCGCGCCGGCGGCTCCCTCTAATCTCACCGCGACCCCCTCGACCGGCAAGATCACTCTTACGTGGACGGACAACGCGACAAACGAGGCCGGCTTCAAGCTCGAGCGCTCCTCTGACGGCGTCAGCTTCATCCAGCTCGGCTACCTTAGCGCCAACACGACGACATACCCCAACGCTGGCCTCACCTCGGGCGTGACCTACTACTACCGCATCCGCGCCTACGACGGCCCGAACCACTCGCCCTACTCGAACGTCGCTTCGGCGACGGTGCCGTAGGGGCAAACCTGCCACCGGCAAATCTGCAAAGCCGCCACCGGCAACCTGCAAACCCGCCAACCTAAGCGAACACGCACGTTGTCGATAGTTCCGCCAGCGTAGTATCATCCGCGCTACACCGACCGGAAGGAGAGCCGCCCGCTTGCCCGATTCCGCCCTCGAAGGCACCCGCGTCGTCGACCTCTCTCAGGGGATCGCGGGTTCATACTGCACTCGCCTCCTGGCCGACCTCGGCGCGGAGGTCATCAAAGTCGAGCCGCCGGAGGGCGATTACGCCCGCCGCCTCGGCCCGTTCCCGAACGACATTCCGCACCATGATAAGGCCGGCCTCTTCCTTCATCTGAACACGAACAAGAAGAGCGTGACCCTCGATCTGTACACCCAGAGCGGCCGTGTCGTGCTCCGCAAGCTACTGGCGACCGCTGACGTGCTCGTAGAGAGCGATATGCCCGGTACCATGGCCGCTCGCGAGCTCGGCTACGAGCAACTCAGGGGCGACTTCCCGGATCTCGTTTACTGCTCGATAACGCCATTCGGGCAGACCGGACCATACGCGGGCTTTAAAGGCAACTCGCTCGCCGCGATGGCCCTCTCCGGCCTGATGTACATCACCGGCGACCCCGACAAGGAGCCTCTCTGCACCGGCGGCGAGCCGGCAGAGTACTTCGCCGCCCTCCACGCCTGGGTCGCCATCCTCGCCGCGCTCGAGCACCGTGCCGCACACGGAGCGGGACAGCACATCGACGTCTCGATGCTGGAGTCCCTTGGCTGCGCGGACGAGTACAACACGACGATGTACGCCTACCTGGGCGCCATCCGCAGGCGCTTCTACTCCCGCCACGCCATTCCCACGTACCCCAGCGAGATCTTTCCCTGCCGCGACGGCAGCATCGTCGTTATCGGCGGCGCCACCGGCTTTCCGCTGCTCATGGCGATCCTCATCGAACAGCCGGAGCTGGAGAACAACCCGCTGTTCCAGAACCTTTGGCTGCGGTTCATGCAGTGGGAGCAGTTCGAGCAGATCCTGCGCCCCTACCTCGCCGAGCACGACTGGCAGGACCTCCTCACTCGCGCCCAGGAGCTGCGCGTCCCCTTCGCTGCCGTTCTCGACGCGAAGACCCTCCTCGAGAACGAGCACCTGCATGAACGCGGCTTCTTCGCCGAGGTCGACCACCCGGAACTCGGCCGTGTGCCGATCGCCGCGCACCCGTTCAAGATGTCGGAAACGCCGCTGCGGGTCGGCCCCTCGCCGCTGCTGGGAGAGCACACGCACGAAGTGTTAGGCGACTTGGGGTACGAGGCGGAGGACGCAGTTATCCTGCGGGAGAGAGGGATAACGTGAGGGTCGCCCATCACGTCATTCTGAGCCTCACGGACCAGCGCGGCAGTCGCGGCCGGATAAGCCGACACCTGAGAACAGCGTGGGCTACCGAGAGCGAAGAATCTCGGCGGCTCCGGTGAAGGATTACTACGTCTACATCATGGCGAACCGCTCCCGAACCCTATATACGGGGATGACCAACGCCATAGCGCCGAGAGTCTGGGAACACAAGCACATGCAGACGGACGGCTTCACGAAACGCTATCTAATCGACAGGCTCGTATACTACGAGATCGCTCCGGACGCTGCTTCAGCGATCCTGCGTGAGAAGCAGATCAAGGGATGGGTGAGGCGCAAGAAAGTCGCACTCATAGAGTCAGTCAATCCAAAGTGGCGGGATCTGAGCGAAGACTTCCTCGACATCAGACCGACGGTTTCGCCGGGCCCAGTCCTCTTTCGGGATCCACGCCGCCGAGATTCTTCGCTACTGAACGCCCAGGCCGAGGCTGGAGTGAACCCTGAAGGGCAAAGCAACCATAGTAGCTCCCGTGCGTCTCAGAATGACGGAAAGGGCGCGGGGTGAGCCTACCCCTCTCCAACATCCGCGTCCTTGACCTCACCCAGGTCTACGCCGGCCCCACCTGCACCCGAATCCTCTCCGACCTCGGCGCCGACGTCATCAAGCTCGAGGGCCTCAAACGCACGGACATCACCCGCAACTTCGTGATGCCGGAGAACAGCGGCAAGGACGACTTCTGGAACCGCGCCGGCTACTTTCTGCTACGGAACGGCGGCAAGCGGTCGCTCACCCTGGACTTCAGCGACCCCGAAGCGGTCGAGCTGGTGAAGCGTCTCGTTCCCCACGCAGACATCGTCGCGGAGAGCTTCACGCCTCATGTCATGGCAAAGTTCGGCCTCGACTACGAATCGCTGAAGTCGATCAAGTCGGACGTCATCATGATCTCGCTCTCCGGCTACGGGCAGAGCGGCCCGTGGCGAGACTACAGCGCCTACGGCATGGGCCTCGAGCCTGCCTCCGGTATCTCCAGCATGACCGGCTATCGCGACGGCCCGCCCCTGCGCACCGGCATCTCCTTCACCGACCCCTACTCGGGCGTCGTCGGCGCCGGCGCCGCCCTCGCCGCTCTGCACTATCGCCGCCGGACCGGCAAAGGGCAGTACATCGATCTCTCGGAGCACGAGTCGGCGATTCCGGTCGCGGGCTTCGCCCTCATGGATTATGCGCTTAACCAGCGACTCGACCTCCGTATGGGCAACCGGAGCCACTGGTACGCTCCGCAGGGCTGCTACCGCTGTGCCCCCTCCGAAGGCGGGTCCGCCTCTGGCGAAGGCGACGACAACTGGCTCGTCATCACCGTCCGCAATGACGCCGAGTGGGAGGCGTTCTGCCACGCGACCGGCCACCCCGAGTGGGAGAACGGCCGCTTCGGCGACGTCCTCAGCCGGTTCGACCGTCACGACGAGCTCGATGAGCAGATCTCGTCCTGGACGCGCGAGCGGGACCACATCGAGGCGATGCATCTCCTGCAGAAGGCCGGCGTGATCGCCGCTGCCGTCCTCAACCCGAAGCAAGTCCTGCTCGACCCGCACCTGCGTGAGCGCGGCCACTTCGACGTCATCGACCAGCCGGACGTGGGGCGCCGTCCGATCCCTCGGCAGCTCGGGGCCAAGTTCTCCGCCTTCCAGCCCGACAGCGACCGCCCGGCGCCCAAGCTCGGCGAGCACAACCGCGAGGTCCTCCAGGGCCTCCTCGGCCTCAGCGACGATGACTTGACTCGACTGCAAGAACAGAAGGTGATCGGCGATACTCCGGAAGGGGCCGTCCCCCTCGATGTCATGCGCATGTTCGTCCAGTGGCCAACGACGACGTTTCTCCAGATGGGGAGCATCGCGGGACTCGACCAGGACTACAAGCAGCAGCTAGGGATAGAAGGAACCGGGAAATGAGACTGGGGAATCAGGGACGCGCCTACGCCGTTCGTCCTGAGCCTGTGGAAGGATGAACGACGGCGACTACCTCCCGGCGTCGGAGTGACATGACGTTCCACGTTTATATGCTGCTGTGCGCCGATGGGTCTTTCTACACCGGACACACAGACGATCTCGAGGCGAGGCTGATGGCTCACGAACTCGGCACGTTTCGCGGCTACACCCACGCCAAGAGACCCATTCGGCCGGTGTTCTCGCAAGAGTTCACAACTCGAGAGGAGGCGTTGCGCGCCGAACGACAGATCAAGGGCTGGTCGAGGGCCAAGAAGCGAGCCCTCTCCGAACAGGATTGGGACGTTCTGAGGGAACTGGCCAGATCGAAATCTCCCGCCCCCGCTCATGGTTCGACAGGCTCACCACGAACGGGGAAGATGCCCAATTACTCGATCGATGACGCATCTACGCCGTTCGTCCTGAGCCTGTCGAAGGATGAACGGCGGCGTCCACCCTCGGTGCAGGCGTGACATCATGACCATCCGCTTCGGCGTCAACACCGGACAGGCCAACACGACCTGGCCCGAGCTCCTCGCGCTCTGGCAGGAGCTCGACCGCGACTCCAACTTCGATTTCCTCTGGCTCGTCGACCATTTCGTGCCCGGCCAGGGCACGGCGATGGGCGCCGACGGCCCCCACTTCGAATCCTGGACCGCCCTCGCCGCCCTCGCGCAGGCCACAGAGCGCGTGCGGCTCGGCATCCTCGTCACCGGCAACACCTATCGCCACCCCGCCGTCCTCGCCAAGCAGGCCACGACCGTAGACCACATCTCGAACGGGCGCCTCGAGTTCGGCCTCGGCGCCGCCTGGCACACCTACGAGCACGACGTCTACGGCATCCCCTTCCATACCACGCGCGAGCGCCTCGATCGCCTCGAAGAGGCCGCGCAGCTCATCAAGCTCCTCTGGACGCAATCGTCGCCGAAGTTCGAGGGCCGCTACTATCAGCTCAACCAGCCTCCGTATAACCCGGCGAACGTCCAGGAGCCGTACCCGCCTTTTCTCATAGGCGGGGGCGGCGAGAAACGCACGCTGCGCACCGTCGCCCGCTACGCCGACGCCTGCAACGTCTCCGGCACCCCTGAAGAGGTCCGCCATAAGTTCGAGGTCCTCGACCAGCATAGCCGCGATATCGGGCGCGACCCGTCGAGTATCCGCCGAACAGTCCAGCTGCTTCTCTTCCTGAATGAAGACCCGGCGTTCCAGCAGCGCGTCGTCCAGGGCGTGATGGCGTTTCGGGGCAGCAGCAGCGAGGGCGAAGCGCGCCGCTCGGTCCTCCTCGGCTCCATCGACGACGTGAAAGCGGGCGTCCAGTCCTTCATCGACGCCGGAGTGCAGGAGATATACGTCGCGCAGTTCCCGCGCACTCACCGCGAGTCGCTCCTTCGGTTCTCGAAGGAAGTCATACCGGCGTTTCGGTAGCAGCTCGCGTTCCAGGCAGACGTTGACACGCTGTGAGCCCGTCATATAATCGTATCGAGCCCAGGAAGTCTATCGAGGGAGGCCGGTCGTGCGATACTTAGGATTCCTGCTGGGCTTGCTTGCTCTGGGCGTTTTCCTGACCTTCGGGTCTCTGCTGCTACGCCCACTGATATCTGAGGCCATCCAGTCGCCAAGAATCAGCCTCGACATGGACCCTACCGGCAACACGTACGATCCGGCGACGAACACGATGACGGTGGGCCCCATCGACTTCTGCCTTGCGAGCCCGGAAGCCAACGCCGCCACTCACACCCATACGGCGCATCTAGTCATAGAGAACGTGGAGGACCTCGTCGGCTGGCAGGCGCGGCTGAATTATGACGGCGACGCGATGCGGTTCGACACAGCCAACTTCGCGCCATTCACCGACACCAGCACCAATCAGGACGTTTCGTTTCTCAACCTCCCAAAAGACCCGACCACGAACGCTCACCGTGATATCGAAGGCGTCACTAGCGACTCCGCAATGGCCGCGAACTCCGTACTCATCGGCTCGGTTTATTTCCGCGTGCCGACGGTGCCAGTCTCTCCAGACACGCCAGCCAAGGTCCCGCCCGACGACGCATCGTACAGCGCGCCAGGCGGCGGAGTGTTGGCTTCCATCGACCTGGAGGTACTGGGGGACCAGAGCGGCCGCACGCTCTTCATGCAACTGGACGACGACAACCCAAATCCGCCCGGAAGCAAAGTGTTGATTTATACAGGAAGCGGGCTATTGAGCGAGGATATCAGCCTGCCCGAAGACGACGTCGCCAGCGGCTTCCATGTGGAAGGCGCAGAGATCTGTTCGGCCGTGCCGACGCCGACGAACGCGCCGACCGGTCCCTTGACCGCTGACATCGCTATGACAGCATTCGAAATGGATGCGCCGGCATCGGTTGAGGCGGATCAGCCATCTAATGTAAGCGTAGCCTGGGTGATTCAGAATCTGGGACCAGACGAAGTCGAGGTGTTCTACCGCGTGCAGATCTGGTCTGCGCCTCTTTGCCTTTCGTTCACCTCCTTCGTCGGCTTGGAGGTCATGCCGGTGCTAGGCGAGGTTCGGAGAGAGGTTGTCGTCCCGTTCACTTGTAGTCGATCGGTCGACGGCACCCTGCCGGTTACATTTGTGGCTAATGGTTATGCCCATGACCAGTCCCAAATTAATCGCGACCCGAACCCCTATAACAACGCCCGTGAGACACAGGCGAAAGTCACGCTGCTCGGAACAGCGCTGCTGCCCACGCCCACGCCCGGCGACCCTGTGATCGACGATCCGACTGCGACACCCAGTCCCGCAGCGCCGACGGCGTCTCCGGAAAGCAGCCCGGCCAGCAATGAGGACCCAAGCGCCACCGCCCCTGGCACCATGCTCGGAACGGGATCCGCTACCAATCCCACACTTGGAGCCTTGGCCGCCGCTCTGCCGAGCACCGGCGATTCCGGCGAGAGGGGATATCCCGGCTGGGCCTATGTGGCCCTGTTCGTGGCAGTTGCGGGAATTCTTGCTTCTGCCGCTGCCGTCGCCTGGCGAATACTCCTTCCAACCCGTCGCTGATTTATTCTCGTGATACCCTAGGGCAGACATGCCCCTCACCCTCATCGCCGGCGGCACCGGCGACCTCGGCTCGAAGCTCGCGTCGCGGCTCGCCGCTGCCGGGCATGACGTGCGCATCATGTCCCGCCGGCCGGCCCCTCTGGATGCCCAATACGAGTGGGCGCAGGCCGACCTGCGTGCCGGCGAAGGCCTTACCCAGGCCGTCAAGGGCGTGGACCTCATCATGCACTGCGCCACCAGCCCCTTCCGCGATACCAAGAACGCAGATGTGGAGGGTACACGCCGCCTCATCGAGGCCGCCAGTTCCTCCGGCGGCAGCCCGCACCTCTTCTACATTTCGATCGTCGGCATCGATCGCGTACCGCTGCCGTACTACAAGCAAAAGCTAGCCGCGGAGAAGGTCATCGAGGAGTCCGGCGTCCCGTGGTCGGTCCTACGCGCCGTCCAGTTCCACACGCTCATCGACCGCGTCCTCGACGGCGCACTGCGCCTGCGCGTCGCCCCGCTACCGAAGTCGTTCAAGTTCCAGCCCATCGATTCCGGCGAGGTCGCGGACCGCATGGTCGACTGCGCCGCGAAGGGCCCCTCCGGCCGCCTGCCCGACCTCGGCGGACCGGAAGTCCGCACGCTGGGCGATCTCGCCTCGGCATGGCTCAACGTCCGGCGCCGGCGTGCGCTAATCCTGCCGCTGCCGCTGTTCGGCAAGATCGCGTCCGGCTTCCGCAACGCCTACAACTGCACGCCCGACCACGCCGAGGGCAAGATCACCTGGGAGCAATGGCTAGAGCGCAAATACTCAAAGCCCGTCTAGGCGCCTCCACTCCCGCGTAGAGACGCCCCGCATCGAGGCGGTTTTCTGACCCGCCTACCCCTGCGGCCCGCTATACTTCTCGTAGCGCGCCCGATACCCCAATAGCCTGGCAATCGTCGCCAGAACCGCGAGAACCGGCTTCTGCAGCCAGATCGGCAACTGCGCCAGATATGTATCGTTCTCCTTCGCCAGGGCGGCGGTCTGCAGCAGGTTCCGAAAGTTCTTACCATCTCGATGGAGGCCGATGACCGTCTCGAACATCGTTTCGGTCTTCATCGGGGGCCGCATCTGAAGGCGAAAGTGCAGAAACTCCTCCCCCTCGCGTTGAAGAGAGTGCGCCATGCCCGCTGGAATGACCACCGTCTCGCCGGGGCCCAGGACCTGTTCCTTTCGGCCCGTCCGTACGCGCGCGGTACCCGCGACCACCTCCAGTCGTTCTTCGCTCTTCGTATGGATATGCGCCCGCGCTGCCACCAGCGCAAACTCGCGCGCGAAGAATTCCATCTCAAGCACCTCACCCTGGGTGTCTCGCGGACGCCTCAAGAAGGTAAGCTTCTCACCCGTTCTGGGGATCTCGATCACGTCTACCGCTTTCGCCATCTCTGCCTCCGTTGCTGATGGTTCAACTCTCAACCGTCAACTGTCAACTATGCTACTCTGTGGCTCGCAATGGCTCCGAAAGTCCTCACCGAGCGCCGCGAACGCACCTTCGTCGTCACAATCAACCGCCCCGACGTCCGCAACTGCGTCGACGGCGAGACCGCCGGCCTCCTCTTCGAAGCCGTCGAGGCCTTCCGCGCCGACGGCTCGCTCGACGTCCTCATCCTCACCGGCGCCGGCAGCGACGCCTTCTGCTCCGGAGCCGACCTCAAGAACGTCGGCTCCCTCGGCGCGCGCCCGGGCGCCCGCGACTCCGGCCCGATGGGCATCTCCCGCATCACCGATCTCCCGAAGCCGGCCATCGCCGCCGTCGAGGGCTACTGCACCGCCGGCGGCCTCGAGCTCGCCTCCTGGTGCGACTTCCGCGTCGCCTCGCAGACAGCGCAGTTCGGGGTGCTCAACCGCCGCTGGGGCGTGCCCCTGGTCGACGGCGGCACGCAGCGGCTGCCTCGCATCGTCGGGCTCGGGAACGCGCTCTACCTCATCGAGACCGGCGCCCTCATCGACGCCCGCCACGCCCTGAGCATCGGCCTCGTCCAGGAAATCGTGCCGGCCGGGACAGCCCTCGAACGCGCCCTCGAGATCGCGGCGACTCTCTCGACCTACCCTCAGGGCGCCATCCGCAACGACAGGCGCGCCGCCCTCGAAGGCTTCGCCCTCCCGCTGCCCGAGGGCCTCGCCCTCGAAGCCGAAGTCCACCGCGACACCGCCCGCGATCCCGCAATGGCGGAGTGGCTCGCCCGCTTCGCCAAAGGCGAGCGCCCGCAGCCGATCCGGCCGCCTGAGCCGTGATCCGTTCGCCCTGAGGCTGTCGAAGGGTCGGTCAGCCCCAGCGCAGGCTCGAATCAAAGTCTGGGTGCGCGTTGGCGCCCTTTACCGTTCGCCCTGAGCCCGTCGAAGAGTCGGTCATCGCCAGCGCAGGCTCCAATCGCGCGTTGGCGCCCTTTACCGTTCGCCCTGAGCCCGTCGAAGGGTCGGTCATCGCCAGGGCAGGCTGAGGAACCGAAGCCGGAGCGCGCGGGCGGCCTTGCGCCAGTTCGGGTGCATTGATGCAGGCGAACGGCGTCCCTTTCCGCTCGTCCTGAGGCCTGTCCTGAGCGCGGCGGAAGCCGCAGTCGAAGGGCTCTCGAAGGATGAGCCGAGCAGCCACGCATCGAATGCCGCGGTCACCCGCCGACCGCGTCCGCCCGCATGGCAGACGCGGTGACGCCCGCCGTGCTCTCGACGATGCGGATCGCGGCGCGGGTGACTGGCACCAGGCTCGGGCGGTGGATCTTGTCCAGCGTGTCCATCTCGTCGAACAGGTAGAACGGCGCCGTAAGGTAGTTCACCAGCGGGACGCCGGCGAGGTGGAAGTCCGCGCCGTCCGTCGTCGGCTTCGGGCCGAAGACGTCCGGCCGCAGCATGAACGAGCGCCGCAGGTCCTCGTCTTCGATCGCGGAGCGCACGGCGGCCTCGAGACGATTGATGCGAGTCGTGAACCACCAGCGCGCCTCCGGGCGGCCCGTTGCGTGCGGCGTGCCGCCTTCGTCCGAGAACTCGTTCGCCGCATGTTCCAGGTGCACCTCGAGCACACACCGGTCCAGCTCCGCGCGATGCGACGCGACGAACGAAGCCTGGCCGGCGCCGCCCGCCATGTGCCCCGAGTTGAGCAGGAACATCAGCCGGTGCGGCCGCTGCGCCTGCGGCATCCGCGACCAGTAGGCGGCCTGCGCCAGCACCAGCGCGATCCCCGAGCCGTCCTCCACGGCGGATGTCCACGGCCCGTCGTGGTGCGATCCGATGATCACGGTCTCGTCGTCCACTCCGGGCAGCTCGCCCACGATGTTGTAGCAGTTGATCGTCCCGGTCTCGGCCTCCACGCTGAGACGCGCTCGCACGGCGCCCGCCGCGAGCATCTCGCTCAGGCGGCGGCCGTCGCTGCCGCTCACCCAGACCGCGCGGATGTCCCGCCGGGTACCGTCGTAAGGGACGTAGTAACGAGAGGAATCGCCCGGGTAATCGCTTAGCGCGCCGATGAACCCCGCCGCGCCCGCGTCGGTGCACGGCCGAGTCACGTCCTGCATCGCGCGACTGAAGGGCAGTATCTGCCGCGTGCCTTCGAACGAGCCTTCCGGGTCGTAATGCCATGTCGCGAGGCCGGCGTACACCGAGTGCGGGACTCGCATCAGCGCAGCGTCGCAGAGCGCGATCGCGCCGCGCACGCGCTCCGGCGACGTCTCGTCGAAGGCGACGAGGTCCGCTTCGAGCTCGCCGGGGACCGCGAACGGTAGCGCGAAGCAGGCAAACTCCGTTGTCGCACCCCGTGCGTCGGTCGCCAGCAACGATGCGGCGCGCGGCTCCCAGTACGGCATCTCCACCGGCTCCGCACGCACTCGCTCAAGACCGAAGGAGCGGAATTGCTGCTGGAGCCATCCCTCCGCCCAGCGATCGGCGGCGTATCCCGGCCTGCGGACGCCGTGGCGGAAGACCTCCTCGATCCAGCCGAAAATGCGGCTCTCATCCGGTAGCAGC
>WNGA01010278.1_pt1 | contig 18037 bp, 9 predicted proteins | sample 5400061 | NCBI WGS metagenome assembly WNGA01 (sample SAMN13153366, study PRJNA577476) | soil metagenome | isolation source: 100 cm soil or saprolite under grassland replicate 2 | place: USA:California | collected 2016-06-15 | reverse complement strand
AGGTTGTAGAGCTGGTTCGCTTTCGCCGTGTAGATCATCGAATTGGCGTCGGCCGTGGTCGCGCGCGCGGCGCCGGTCTTGTTCAGCGTGTCTTCGATTGCGAAGACGTTGCCCATCTCGGCGCCGGGGTCCTTCGCCGCATCCGCCCACTTGTAGGCGAATGTCTTCTCGGCCCAGCCGTGCGCGCGCGCCGTGATCGTCACAACCTTGAGCGCCTGCGCGATGCCGGCGACCGGCTCGTCCTTGCCGTAGTAGTCGCCGTTGTTCCACTTCGGATCGAGCCGGATCGGCATGACCCAGATGTCGAGCATCTCGACGACGTACGGCGAAATATCGAAGCCCGGCCCGATGACATGGATCACGCGCTCGACAAAATCGGGATAGAGCGCGCCCCACTCCATCGCCTGGATCGACCCGCCGGATGCGCCGGCGACCGCTTTCAGCCTTTTCACGCCGAGCGAATCGACAAGCGCCTTGTGCACGCGGACGGAATCGCGGTATGTGACAACCGGGAAAGTCATGCCGTAGGGCTTGCCGGTGTCGGGGTTGACGCTGGCGGGACCCGTCGTCGTGACGTTGGGATCCTTGGTGTTGAGATTCACTAGCGCGTCGGCGCTGATCACGAAATACTTGTCGGTATCGATCGGCCTACCCGCGCCGATGATCGGGTCCCAGTAGCCCGGCGCGGCGTCGGCCGGCTTGTACTTGCCCGCGGCGTGTGAAGTGCCCGTAAAGAAATGCGGAACGAAAATCGCGTTGTCGCCGGCGGCGTTGAGCGCGCCGTAGGTCTCGTAACCGACGCGGACGTTCTTGATCGTCTTGCCGCCGACGGTCGTGAACGTCGGCAGCGTGAAGACCTTCTTTTCGACCGGGCCGTCGTAGGCGGACGCGCCCGCCGCGACCCAGAGCAGCAGCGCCGCCAGCGCCCACCGGCCCTGCGCTACCGTACCCTTTGCATTCATGTCTGCTCCCCGTGTGATATCGAATCGCCCCGAAAATTGGGACGGGCGGGATTCTAACCCGATACGAGATTGAGGTCGCCCCTCACCGGTGAAAGGACTTCGGCACGGTAGAATAGGACGGCTCCCACATGATGTGGCAACCGTTTTCTTTCCGCGACCTGCCCTGCCGACCCTCCCATGTCGTTCATCATGACGCCCGCCGAGATCGTTCATGAACTGAACAAGCACATCGTCGGCCAGAATGCCGCTAAGCGTGCGGTTGCGATAGCGCTACGGAACCGTTGGCGGCGCCAGCAGGTCGGCGAGCCGCTGCGGCAGGAGATCACGCCCAAGAACATCCTGATGATCGGCCCGACCGGCGTGGGCAAGACCGAGATCGCGCGCCGGCTCGCGCGCCTCGCCGATGCGCCTTTCATCAAGGTCGAGGCGACCAAGTTCACCGAGGTCGGTTACGTCGGACGCGACGTGGACACCATCATCCGCGACCTCGCCGAGACCGCAATCAAGCAGACGCGCGAGCACGAGACGCGCAAGGTGCGCGACCGAGCGGCCGATCAGGCGGAGGAGCGCGTGCTCGACGTGCTGCTGCCGCCGGCGCGCGAGGTCAATTTCGAGGACATGCAGCCGACCGATTCTGCGGCGCGGCAGAAATTCCGGAAGATGCTGCGGGAAGGCAAGCTCGACGACAAGGAGATCGACGTCGAAGTGTCGGTGCTCCCGGCGCAGATGGAGATCCTCGCGCCGCCGGGCATGGAGGATCTCACCAGCCAGATCCAGGGCATGTTCCAGCAGATGTCCGGCGGGCGGCGCAAGGTCAGACGCATGAAGGTCGACGAGGCGCTGAAAGCACTGATCGAAGAGGAAGCCGCGAAGCTCGTCAACGACGACGACCTGAAGGCGAAAGCTCTCGCCAACGTCGAGCAGAACGGCATCGTGTTCTTAGACGAGATCGACAAGATCGCCAGTCGCCAGGAAACGATCGGCGCGGACGTCTCGCGCCAGGGCGTGCAGCGCGACCTGCTGCCGCTGGTCGAAGGCACGACGGTCGCGACCAAATACGGCATGATCAAGACCGATCACATCCTGTTCATCGCCAGCGGCGCGTTCCACCTCGCCAAGCCTTCGGACTTGATCCCGGAGCTGCAGGGACGGTTCCCGATTCGCGTCGAGCTATTGCCGCTGTCGGTCGCCGACTTCGAGCAGATCCTGACCGCCACCGACGCCTGCCTGACGCGGCAGTACCAGGCGCTGCTCGCCACCGAGCGCGTCGAGCTCAGTTTCGAGCCGGAGGGCATCAGGCGCCTGGCCGAGATCGCATTCGCGGTAAACGAGAAGCAGGAGAACATCGGTGCACGGCGCCTGTATACGGTGATGGAGCGGCTGCTCGACGAAGTCTCGTTCGACGCGGCAAAGCTCGAGGGCCAGACGATTGAAATCGACGCCAAGTACGTCGATGATCGCCTCGCCGGTATCGCCAAGGACGACAACCTCTCGCAGTACATTCTGTGACTGCGGCGACGCTAAGAGCACGCGTCGTCGACACTGTCCTTCAGCATGCTCGAGCGCATCCTCGGCATCATCCTGCCGGTGTTCAGCATCATCGTCCTGGGCTATCTCTACGCCAGGCGCGCAAAGCCGGACATGGCGTGGGTGAACCGGCTCAACATGAACGTGCTCGCGCCGGCCCTGATCTTCACCGCGCTGGCGAGCAAAGACTTCGACCTCATCTCCAACACGATGCTGATCCTGGGAAGCATCGGCGTCGTCCTCGGCTCGGGGCTACTCGCCTGGCCGTTCGCGCGTCTGTTGCACGAGGACCCGCGCACCTTCGTGCCGCCGATGATGTTCAACAACTGCGGCAACATGGGCTTGCCGCTCGCGGCGCTCGCCTTCGGACCGGCGGGGCTGTCGGCGATGGTGGCGATGTTCACGATCTCCAACCTGCTTCATTTCACCCTCGGTATGCACATCGTCGACCGCCACGCTGCGTTCTGGCCGGTGCTGAAAAACCCGATGGTCATCGCGACCTTCATCGGCTTCATCTTTGCCGTCACCCATCCGCCGATGCCCGAATGGCTCATGCTGGCGATCAAGATGACCGTCTTCGTGCCCTTGGGATTGTCGCTCGCGCTGCACTAGCCGCTAGAGCAGACCCCGCCGCCCCAGGTTTTGCATCAGCGCTCTCGTGCCGAAGGTCCATGGCGGGATGCGGTCGCTGCGATTGACGCGATTGACGAGCGCGCCGAGCGTGGGCGTCGCCACCGTGACGATGTCGCCGACGACGTGGGTAAAGCCCTGCCCGGGGCCATGCCGGTCCTGCGTGGGCGCGAACATGGTCCCGAGAAAGAGCACCAGCCCGTCGGGATATTGATGGTTGGCGCCGATCGCCTGCCCGACCAGATCGAGCGGGTCGCGGCTGATCATCGCCATCGAGCTATGCCCTTCGAGCGCGAAGCCTTCCGGCCCGTCGACCCGCATCGCGAGCTCGCAGCCGCGCACGTCGTCGATGGTGAACGCGTCGTCGAAGAGCCGGATGAACGGCCCGATCGCGCAGGAAGCGTTGTTGTCCTTGGCCTTGCCGAGCAAGAGCGCGCTGCGGCCCTCGAAGTCGCGCAGGTTGACGTCGTTGCCCAACGTGGCGCCAACGCTGCGCCCGAGGCTGTTCACCGCGAGCACGATCTCAGGCTCGGGATTGTTCCACTCCGACCGGGGATGGATGCCGATCTCCGCGCCCAGGCCGACCGCGGACATCGGTTGCGACTTGGTGAAGATCTCGGCGTCGGCGCCGATGCCGACTTCGAGATATTGCGACCACGCGTGCTGCTCGATGAGCACCTCCTTGAGCCGCATCGCCTCGGGGGAGCCCGGATGCACGCTGGCGAGGTTGTCGCCGATCACCGAGATGATGGCCTTGCGCACCGATTCCGCCTTTGCGGGATCGCCGCGCGCCTGCTCTTCGATGACGCGCTCGAGCATGCTGGACACGAAGGTCACTCCGCTCGCCTTGATCGCCTGCAGATCGCAGGGCGCAAGAAACCAGGGTACGCCGTTGTCGCGCCGGTTCCACGCCGAGTTGGCGAGTGTTTCCGCCAGCGGCGCGAGTGCAGGCAGAGCGCTTGCGTCGCGCAGCACGGCGACGGGATCGTCGAGTTCGAAGAACGCGCTTGCGGTGGCGGCGATGGGCGAGAGATCGTATATGGCGTCGTCGCGCACGCAGACGACCGCCGGTCCCTCCACGGCGGGCACCCACGCGCGTCCGATCAGCAGCGCCCGGTCGCGATCCTCGGGCAAGCATGCGGAAATGCTCAAGCGCTCGTTCATGGTTTCCTCGGCACCCGACGCGCGGGTATGATGGGCCATCCCGGCGCGTGCGGGGATCTAATTTCCGAGACACAGCTAGTGTCCGGCCTGCGCCGGCGACGCTTATCGTGTCATCCTATTGCGCAATGCGCTGTAGCCCTCGATCATGCTGACCACCGCCCAGCGCGACGAGGCCGCCCGCCATCTTCTCGCGGCGCGCCGCGCGCGGCAACCGGGACCGCGCCTGCCCGATGCCTGCCGCCCCAGCGACCTCGAGGACGCGCTCGCGATCCAGCGGCGCGTGCAGGAACTGCTCGGCGTCGCGACGGGCGGCTGGAAATGCTCGGTCCCGACCCAGGAGCGGGCCATTTCCTGCGCGGCGATCTTCGTGCCGACCATTGCGCGCGCTTCGCCCTGCCCGGTCATCGCTCACGGCGGGATCGCCCGCATCGAGCCGGAAATCGCTTTCGTCCTCGGGCGCAACCTGCCACCGCGTGCAACATCCTATGGCGAAGCGGAAGTGCGCACTGCGATCGCCGAGACCCGGTTGGTTCTCGAACTGCTCGACAGCCGCTACGCCGACCCTGCGGCTGTGACGTTCGCCGAGCTACTCGCCGACCAGGTATCGAACCAGGGCCTGTTCGTGGGTCCCATCCTGTCCGATGCTTTCAGCCGGCCCCTGGAGGAATTCCCGATCGCGATCGAAGGTCGGGCCGGTGCGCTGTACCGCGGGGAGGGCCGCCATCCCGACGGCCATCCGCTGCGACCGCTCGTGTGGCTCGCGAATTTTCTCGCTGGACGCGCGGAGATCGGAGGACTCAAGGCGGGCGAGATCGTGACCACCGGCTCGTATGCCGGCGCGCTCGAGGTACCCATTGCGACACCGCTCACGGTGCAGTTCGGCAACCTCGGCAAGATCAACGTCGAGCTCGTCGCGGCATGAGGCCGCGACATACATGCCCAGAATGCCGGGCGGGCGATCGCGCTGCTGGAGCTACGCAACACCCTCCTCCCGCGGCCAAGCGTGGCGCGAGAGGAGGAGGTTATGCCTGTTGACGACGATGCAGCTTACTTGCCGTAGCGCAGCTTGGCGTCGCTGATGCACGTGCTCTTGGCCGAACCGCTCAAGCTGTCGCATTTCTCGACAGCGACCTTGTAATCCGCATCACGCTTGTCTTGCTCTGCCTGCTGGCGCGCGTCGGCCTGTTTCGCGGTCGAATCCTGCTGCGTGTCAGCGGCTACCCGGTCGACCTTCGCGTCGGCCTTGGCCTTGACCAGCGCGGCGTCTGCTTCCTTAACGCACACGTCCTTGGCATTGCCCGCAAGATCGTCGCATTTTTCCTTGGCGAGTGGGTCGCTTCGGCACGCGCGACGCGCGCGTCCTCACGCGCCTTCGGCGTGGCCTTGTAAGCGGCTTCCGCATTGGCCTTGGCGACCTTTTCCTTACCGTTGGCTTCCGCCAGGCAGATGTCCTTGGCGTTGCCGCTTCGCGATGAGCAAGCGTCCTTGTCCGTCTTATATTGCGCCTCGGCGTTCCTGACCGCCGAATCGTAAGCTTCCTTCGTTATCGGCGCGGGCGGGGTCGCCTTCGCGGCCATCGGCGCTTCCCTTTGCGCCGCGCAGCCGGTAAGAGCCAACCCGGCAGTCATGAGTAGCGCAATCATCAGCTTGGACATCTTCCCTCCTTGCGTTAGGAATAGGACGCCAGCAATCTGCACTAGCGCAGCGTTAACTGACAATCGGAGATCAACTGATTCGCGTGTAGGGCTTTCGGGCGGGCGTGTAGGCGCCTATCCGATGCAGGCCTAAGCTCGTCCTTGTGATCCCCGGCATCGCGCGAGAGCACTTCCGCCCTCCGAATTCGTTGTATCCGACAACGGTTGGGCTTATCCTAGCTTTTCATTTTCGTCGCAGAGGCCACGCAGCCAAATGCGTCACCTCGATCAGCTTAGTTCATGACCGGCAGCACGGCGTCCCAGCCGGAAGAGAAGGCCGGCACTGCGGACACTACCGAGTCACCGGCGAACGCGCCGCAAGGCGCCGCCTTTGCCGTGGTCGGTATCGGTACATCCGCCGGCGGTCTCGAAGCCGCCAGCGCGCTGCTCGGCCAGTTGCCGGGCAACACCGGCATGGCATTCGTCTTGATCCAGCATCTCGATCCGAAGCACGAGAGCAATCTCGGACGAATTCTCGCCAAGGCGACACCGATACCTGTGCAAGAGGCAACGCAGGGTCTGGCGGTGCAGCCGAACAACGTTTACGTGATTCCGCGCAACACGACGATGACCATCGCCGGCGGGATCCTGCAGCTCAAGCCGCGCGGCGAGGCGCGCGGTCCGCATCTGCCCGTCGATGCTTTCTTCAAGTCGCTCGCCGCAGACCGGCAGACCGCCGCTATCGGCGTCATTCTGTCCGGCACCGGCTCGGACGGCACGCTCGGGGTCGAAGACATCAAGGCGGCGGGCGGCATCACCTTCGCGCAGGGCGAAGAATCGGCAAAGTATCCGGGGATGCCGCAAAGCGCCGTGAGCACCGGGTGCATCGACGTCGTCCTGCCGCCGGAGGAGATCGCGCGCGAGCTCGCCCGCATCGGTCATCATCCTTACGTGATCGCGGCTACACGCACGACCGACGCTGCACTGCCGGTCACCGAAGAAGCGAGCTTGCGCAATATCCTGAAGCTGCTGCGGGCCTCGTTCGGCGTCGACTTCAGCGGTTATCGCGATACGACGGTCCGGCGGCGCATCATGCGGCGCATGGTGCTTCATATCAAGGAAGATCTCGCCGATTACGCACAGCACCTGGAGAAGGATGGCTCGGAGCTCGAGGCGCTGTATCAGGACATCCTGATCAACGTCACGAGCTTTTTCCGCGAGTCCGAGACTTTCGAGGCGCTCAAGAACAGCGTCTTTCCCCAGATTTTGCAGAACAAGCCCGCGGACGCGCCGATCCGCATCTGGGTGCCGGGATGCTCGACCGGCCAGGAAGCGTATTCGCTGGTGATGGCGCTTCTGGAATTCCTCGAGGACAAGCCGGGACGGCCCGGGATTCAGATGTTCGCGACCGATCTCTCCGAGCCTTTGCTGCAGAGGGCCCGCGACGGCGTCTATCCCGAGAACATCGAAGCGGAGGTCACGCCCGAGCGCCTGCGGCGCTTCTTCACCCGGCAGGATAACCAGTACCGCGTCAGCAAAGCCATCCGGGAGATGTGCCTTTTCGCCAAGCAAAACGTCGCGGCCGATCCGCCGTTCTCGCGCGTCGACCTCATCAGCTGCCGCAATCTGCTGATCTACCTCGCGCCAGCTTTGCAGAAACGCGTCATTCCGACCTTCCACTATGCGCTGAACCCGAACGGCTTCCTCCTCCTCGGTGCGTCGGAGACCATCGGCGCGTTTTCGGACCTGTTCGCGCCGGTCGATCGCGAGCATCGGATCTACTGCAGGAAGACGAGTACCGCTCGCGCGTATCCGCACTTCGCCGCTGATTCGGGCCGCTCCGGTCTGTTGCCCGGCGCGCGCAACAAGGAACCGCAGCCGGCGCCGGTCGACTGGCAGCGCGAAGCCGACCGCGCGGTCCTCGGCCGCTACGCCCCGCCGGGGGTGCTCGTCAACGATAATCTCGACGTGCTGCAATTCCGCGGCGAGACCGGCGCGTACCTCAAGCCCGCGGCGGGCGAAGCGAGCTTCAACGTGCTCAGGATGGCGCGCGAAGGCCTGCTCCTCGAGCTGCGCAGCGCGATTGCCGAATGTCGCACGCGCAACGCCGAGGTGTGGCGCGGAGGCATCCGCGTTCGCGGCGAGTCCAGAACGCGCAAGATCGATCTCCGCGTCGTTCCGGTGAAGGCGCCCGGGAGCAGCGAGCAGTGCTTTCTCGTTCTATTCGAGGATGTAGCTGCTCTTTCGGCTGGAGCGCGCGTCGCGCGTTGGTTCAGACGCGCAGCGGGAGCCGCCGCCGGCAAGACGTCTTCGGTGCACGAAACGCAGGACTCGAAGTCGCTTCGGCGCGAGTTGGCGACCACGCGCGAATACCTGCAGTCGGCGATCGAAGACCAGGATGCGTCGAACGAGGAGCTGAAATCTGCAAACGAAGAAATACTTTCGGCCAACGAGGAGCTGCAAAGCACGAACGAAGAGCTCGAGACCGCGAAAGAGGAGCTGCAGTCGGTCAACGAGGAGCTGACCACGATCAACGAGCAGCTCCAGAATCGCAACACCGAGCTTTCCCGGCTCAACGACGACATCAACAATCTGCTCGCCAGCGCCAACGTGCCGATGGTCGCGGTTTCGACCGACTTGCGCATCCGTCGCTACACGCCCTCGGCGGCCAAGATGTTCAACGTGCTGCCGGCAGACGTCGGCCGACCGATCGGCAACCTCAGGCCTTCGATCGACATCCCGGATCTTGAGGCGCTGATTGCCGAGGTCGTCGACACCGTGCAGGTCCGCGAGCGCGAGGTTCTCGACCGCGAAGGGCGCCATCATTTATTGCGCATCCATCCCTTCCGGACCGCCGACAATAGGATCGATGGCGCCGTCGTCGTTCTGCTCGACGTTGAACAGGTGACGGCGCAAGCCGCCCGCCTGCGGCAGATGGCGGCGTTGATCGACCACTCGTCCGACGCCATCATTGGCCGCGACCGCGACAGCGTCATCAGGTCCTGGAATCACGGCGCGCGGGAGATGTACGGCTGGACCGCTACCGAGGCCGTCGGCAAGGTCTCGCATGCTTTGCTGCAATCGAGCTCTCCCGGCGGCACCGACATCGACGCGCTACTGCGCAGCCTGGACCGCTGGCAGGGAGATGTGACCCATGCGCGGCGCGACGGCACGCGCGTGCTCGTCGAAAGCAGGCACGTGGTGTATCGGGCCGCGAACGGCGACGTGCTCGGCATCCTGGAAATCAATCGCGACATCACCGGCCGGCAGCGGATGATCGACGAGTTGGCGAGCAATGCGGCCGAGCTGGCGGTCGCCGACCGGCGCAAGAACGAGTTTCTGGCGACCCTCGCGCACGAGCTGCGCAATCCGCTGACGCCGCTGCGCAACGGAATCCATGTCCTGGACATGATCGGCAGCCAGGAGCTCGAAGCGATTGCGGCGCGCGACGCGATCAAGCGCAGCATCGAACATATGACGCGCCTGATCGACGACCTGCTCGACATCTCCCGCATCACCCGCGGCCACATCGAGCTGCGTCGAGAGACCGCCGACATCGGCGCTACGGTCAAGGACGCCGTAGCGGAGTTTCAAGCCATGGCCGAAGCAGCCAACAAAAAGCTGACCGTCCGCCTGCCCCGGGAGCCGTTGTACGTCGACGCCGATGCCATGCGCCTGACCCAGGTCGTCGAGAACCTTCTGCACAACGCGATCAAGTTCACCGAAGAGGGCGGCAAGGTAGAGGTTGCGCTGACCCAAGACGATGGGCAGGCCGTGCTCAAGGTGCGCGATTCGGGCATCGGCGTTGCGCCGGAGGACCTTTCCCGAATCTGGGAACCCTTCGCCCAAGTGGACACATCTCTCGAGAGAGCGCGCGGCGGGCTCGGCATCGGGCTCACACTGGTGCGCACTCTGGTCGAACTGCACGGAGGCAGCGTCGCTGTACACAGCGCCGGCGTGGGCAAGGGAAGCGAGTTTGTCGTGCGGCTGCCGAGCGTTGCCGGGCAGCGGGCACGGGCAAAAACAGATCGTGCGCTGCAGAGCAAAGCCCAACCGGTAGCGCTCTCCGGCCACCGCATCCTGATCGTGGACGACAATAGCGATGCTGCAAACAGCCTCGCGTCGCTGCTCAGCTTGATGGACAACGACGTGCGCACCGCCAACGACGGCCCCGAAGCACTGCGCATCGCGGCGGAGTACGGCCCCGAGATCATCCTGCTCGATATCGGCCTTCCGGGAATGAACGGTTATGACGTAGCGCGAGCGCTGCGCCGCGATTCCGCCAACGGCAGGCCTCTTATCATCGCGGTCAGCGGCTACGGGTCGCGGGAAGACATGAAGCGCTCGGTCGAGGCGGGCTTCGACGCTCATTTCGTCAAGCCCATGGAGATTAGCGCTCTGCAGGAGTTCCTGGCTGCACAAGGGCGCGGCTGACGCGACGGCGCGCGCGGCGCAACGCGTGAGGCGCCGGTGCGATCAGTAACAGCCGGTGAGCTTCGAGATTGCGGCGAAGCGGTGCTCGGGCCGGCGGTCGTTGTCGTCCGGATCCTGGTCGATGCTGACGCCGCCGTCGGTGACGATGACGCGACGAAATCCCGCGTAGACTCCCTGCTTGTTCTTGGCGCTGACTTCGGCGCAAAGCGCCGCGCCGTCGGCGGTCAGCCGCTGACCCCGGATCTGGAAGGATGAAGGGTCGATCAGCGTGGCGCGCACCTGCTGCTCGAACCGGGCCTGCTTCGCGCGCCGCGCGTCCTCCTCCGCTGCGCGGGCGTCGATCGCCGCTTGCTCGGCGTCGCGCCGCTCCTGCTCCTGCTGCGCGGCGCGCTCGCGCATCTGCCGATCGGCTTCCGCATCTTCGCGCCGCGCCTGCTCGATCGCAGCGGCGATCGCAGCTCCATCGCGCGTCCGTTCCTTCGGTTTGTCGCATCCCGATATGCCGACCCCGGCGGCGCCTACCGCCGCGGCGCCGACGATCGCCGCGACGACCCGACGCATTCGTCAGACACCCGCCGCGCGCGCTGCGCGCCGGATGCCTATGCGGGCACCCGCGTGTAGCGGTATTTCTCCGCGCACTTGACGATCTGCAGGTTGTTCGAGAATTCGAGGCAGACGCGGGCATCCGCCCGGGTCCAGGGGACACGCGTGACGCGCGACGGTGCCCGTTTTTCGGCGGCGGGCGAGACCGGCGCGGCAGTGGGTGGGACCGGCGCGGCGGTGGGTGGGATCGGCGCGGCGGTGGGTGGGACCGGCGCGGCGGAGGCCCCCGGCGCGCTCTTCTGCGCCTGAGCAATGGCACTCGCCGGGTAAATCGCCGTGAGGATTGCGCCGATAGCCATTGCCGCAACGAATCTTTTCATGGACAGGACCTTTCGAGCTTGATTCCGAGGAGCGCGGCATGGAGCTCGGCTGACGTGATCATACGCCGGCTCGACGCCGTGGCGGAACACAAGCGCGGCACCGACCGATCCGTGCCGCGATCAAAGCCGGCGGAGGCGGTCCTGATCCGCGGCCGCGTCAGGCGGCGGATGTGGGTCAGCAACGGCGAGCACCAACTCTAGGAATCCAGAAAGGCGAAGCAGGGGTGACGTCTGTCGCGCGGACCGCCGACGTCACCCATGCGATCCCGGTGCCGCTAGTCGGCGGTCTTGCGGAGAGGAAAGTTGACGACGTTTTCCGATGAAGCAGCGATGCGCTGCGAGGCAAGCGCAGCAAGCAAGCCGCTCAGCGCCGTCGGATCGATCGGCTTGACGACATGTTGGTCGAAGCCCGCTTGCTTGGACCGCAGCCGATGCTCTTGCTGGCCATAACCCGAAACCGCGACGATCAGGATGTCCCGATTCTCGGGATCGGACCGGATGCGTTCGGCGACCTCATAGCCGTTCATTCGCGGCAAACCGATATCGAGCAGAACGGCATCCGGATGCACTCGCGGCACCAATCGGAGGGCCTCCTCGCCATCGTGGGCAAGGTGGACTTCGCAGCCCGCCAGCCGCAGCAGGACCGCGGTGCTTTCCGCGACGTCATGGTTGTCGTCGACGACGAGGACGCATAAATCGAGGGCGACTTCGGCAGTCCGCCCCGGTTCGCCGGAGTCACCCTTCGCGCGTTGCGCTGGACCCGCCGCAGGCAGGCTGACCGTGAACTCGCTGCCCCGATCTGGCCCTTCGCTCGATGCAAAGACGCGGCCGCCCTGCATTTCCACCAGCCGCCGGACGAGCGTGAGGCCGATGCCCAGTCCGCCCTGCGAGCGAGCGAGCGTGCGATCGATTTGCGTGAACGGCTCGAAGATGGAGGACAGAAGCTCGCCCGGAATCCCGATGCCGGTGTCACGGACGCGAAAGACGACATTCGCGCCCTCGCGCGCCGCCGTCACCGAGATGCGCCCGCCCTGGTCGGTGTACTTCGCGGCGTTGTTGATCAGATTGGAAAGAATCTGGGCGACGCGCGCGAAATCGCCTTTGACCAGCAGCGGCTCGGGCGGCAACAGGACCGTGAGCGTATGTCCGAGCGCGTCGACGAAGGGACGGCTGGTCTCGATCGCCGCCGCGACCACTTGGGCGGCGTCGATCGGCTCGATCTTGAGCTCGATCTTCCCGCGCGTGATCCTCGATACGTCGAGCAGATCATCGACCAGCCGGACGAGCTGCGTAAGCTGGCGGCCGATCACCTCGATCGCCCATTTGAGCTTCGCCGGATCCTTCTCGCTCACCTGCAGGATATGCACGGCATTGCTGATCGGCGCCAGCGGGTTGCGCAGCTCATGCGCGAGCATTGCCAGGAATTCATCCTTGCGCCGATCTTCTGCCTGGATCTTGCCGTAGAGCTTGGCGTTGTCGAGCGCGATGGCGGCGCGGGCGGCCAGATCGGTCGCCATGGATAACGCGTCGGCATCGAGCTTGCGCCCGGAGGGCCCGAATCCGAGCGCCAATGCGCCCAGCGTGCGACCGCGGGCGGACAGCGGTACGATGACGAGACCGTCGACCGGAAAGTCGGCCGCGGCGCCGATGTCGCGCGCGAGCAGCGGTCCGTCGGGGCCGCCGGTGGCTGCATCGGCTGGGTGCTGGCCGAAGGTCTCGAGCTTGCCACTCTTGTGGACGCGTTCGACGGCGTCATCGAACCAGCAGCGACCGGCGCTCCCAACCGAGCGCCTGAGCAGCCCCAGCTGCGGATCGTCGCTCATCCACGCGACTTCGGTGCTCGCGCTCTCGCCGTCTCCGGCCACGAGGGCGAGCGCGCAAACGTCGGCAAGGAACGGCACGCACAGACCCGCAAGCTCGCGCATGATCGCCGCGAGGTCCAAGGAGCCCGCGAGCGCGACGCTCGCCTGGGCGAGAAAGGCGAGGCGGCGGGTCGCCTGCTCGGCTGCCGCGCGCGCCACCTTCTCTTCGGCCAACGCGATATGCTCCTGCGCCTGGCGCTGCGCCTGCTGGGCGAGCAGATGCAAGTCGACGAAAACCTTGACCTTCGCCCGCAGTATCTCCGGCACGACGGGGGACGCGATGTAGTCGACGGCGCCGAGCGCATAGCCCTTTGCCATGTGATGATCGTCGTTGAAGTCGGCGGTAACGAAGATGATGGGTATGTGCGCCGACCGGCCGCGTTTGCGGATCAAAGCCGCGGTCTCGAGGCCGTCCATGCCCGGCATGTTGACGTCGAGCAGGATGACCGCGAAGTCGCGCTCGAGCACCTGCTTCAACGCCTGCTCGCCCGATGCGGCGGTAAACAGATTCTGGCCGAGATCCTCGAGGATCGTTCCGTAGACGAGCAGCTTGTCGGGCCGATCGTCGACGATCAGGATATCGGCGCGGTCGAGCTCCGTCTGCCGCTCTCGATTCTTGTCCATCGCGTAGGCGTTGGTCGGCATCGAAAAGACATGCTCGGTTGCTGCTTTAGTTGCGCCGCGGGATCATCCCAGCCACGCCCGCAGCACGCCGACCATGAGCTCGGCGTCGACGGGCTTGGATAGATAATCCCAGGCTCCGGCTTCCATGCATTTCTCGCGATCGCCCTTCATGGCTTTGGCGGTCACCGCGATGATGGGGACATGCTTGTACGCGGGAATCTTGCGGATTTCCTTGATCGTATCGATCCCATCCATCTCGGGCATCATGATATCCATCAGGATCACGTCGACGTTCTTCTCCAAACGCAGCGCGTTGACCGCATCGCGCCCGTTGTCGTGGGATACGACGACCATGCCCTTGTCCTCGAGCAGCGAAGACAGGGCAAAGATGTTTCTCATGTCGTCGTCGACGACCATGGCTCTCTTGCCCTTCAGCACCTCGGTCGCGTCCTGCAGCTCGCGGAGGATCTTCCGATGCGCCTCCGGCATCTTCGCGGGCGACCGATGCAGCAGAAAGCTCGTCTGATCCAGCAGGTCCTCGGGTGAGCGCGCTTTGCGCACGACCGTGCTCCGGGCAAGACCTTGCCAGCGGTGAAGTTGCGTGGCGTCGCCGGTTTCGCCAAACAGCACGATCGACAGCGAGTCTACTGCCGGCTCGGTATCCACGCCCGTGGAATCCGCGTCGTGAAGCCCTTCCGCATCGATGACCAGGCAATCGACGCTGTTCCCCGCGAGGAGCGCGGCCGCCGCGTCGTAGTCCCGCGCCGCCGTGACGTGGACATCGTCTGCGGCGAGATATTCGACGAGCCAGTTACGCCGCTCGGCGTCCGCGGTGACCACCAGCAGCTGTCTCTCCTGCCGCTGTGTGAACTCCGTCACTTGATCGATGAGCGCATCGATCATCTCCTTGCTTTGAATCGGCTTCGACAGAAACGAAAACGCCCCCGCGTTCAGCGCCCGTTCCCGCGACTCGTCGGTGGAGATGACCGAGACGGGAATATGCCGCGTCTGGGGATCGTGCTTCAACCGGTCGAGCACGCGCCACCCGTCGATGTCGGGCAGGAAAATGTCGAGTGTCACGGCGGAGGGCTTGTACTCGCTCGCCAGTGCGAGCGCCGAGACGCCCATCGACGTGACGATGCCCTTGAAGCCCTTTTCTCGCGCCACGTCGAGGAGGAAGCGCGCGAATGAGAGGTCGTTCTCGACAATGAGCAGGACAGGGGCACCCAGCGTCAGGCTGTCGCGATCGTCGCCGACTTCGTTGACCAGCGTGGATAGCGCGGGCTGCACCAAAGAGAGATCGCGCCGGTTTTCGTCCGCGTGGAGAGTATCGCCGCGCATCGCGGCGTCCTTTCCGGAATCCGCCTCTCGGGCGAGCGGCTCGCCTGTCAACGGTGACAGGTCGCCGCGAATCGCGGCAACGGACGGCGGCGCGACGGCGCCCTTGCGCGAAAAGCGTTGCGGCATGTAGATCTGCGGCAGGTACAAGGTAAACGTGCTCCCGGCCCGTGGTGCGCTCACGAGCCGCAGCTCGCCGCCGAGCAGCCGGGACAACTCGCGGCTGATCGCGAGACCCAGACCCGTCCCGCCGTATTTACGGCTCGTGCTCCCGTCCGCCTGCTGGAACGCCTCGAAGATGATGTGCTGCTTGTCGGCAGAGATGCCGATGCCGGTGTCCGCGACCGAAAACGCGATCACGTCGCCCGCGCGATTCAGGCTCTCGTTCTGCGGATCCCAGCCCGTTTTCACCGGTTCGATCGTCAGCGTGACTTGGCCCTGGTGCGTGAACTTGAACGCGTTCGACAGCAGATTCTTCAGCACCTGCTGCAGCCGCTTAGCATCGGAGAGCATCGACTTCGGCAGGCGCGAATCGAGACGGATGAAGAAATCGACGTTCTTCGCTTCGGCCACATGCCGGAACGTCCGCTCGACGTAGCGGTGCAGATCCTCGAGCAGCAGGTCCGTCGGGTCGACGACGACCGTGCCGGACTCGATCTTCGACAAGTCCAGAATGTCGTTGATCAACGTCAAGAGATCGTTGCCCGAGGCGTGGATCGTCTTCGCGAATTCGACCTGCTTGCCGGTGAGGTTGCCGGCCGGATTCTTGGACAACTGATCGGACAGTATGAGCAGGCTGTTGAGCGGTGTGCGCAGCTCGTGCGACATGTTGGCCAGGAATTCGGACTTGTACTTGGAGGTGAGCGCGAGCTGCTCGGCTTTCTCTTCCAGCGCCTTCCGCGCCTGCTCGACCTCCTGGTTCTTGCGTTCGACTTCCTGGTTCTGGTGCGCGAGCAGCCCCGCTTTTTCTTCCAGCTCCTGGTTGGTCTGCTGCAATTCCTGCTGCCGGCTCTGCAGCTCGTGCGCCAGCGATTGCGACTGCGTGAGCAGGTCCTCTGTACGGGTGTTCGCTTCGATGGTATTGATGACGATGCCGATCGACTCGGTCAACTGATCGAGGAACGCTTCGTGCGTGGGGCTGAAGCGGTCGAACGAGGCGAGCTCCAGCACGCCCTTGACCTGGCCTTCGAAGATGACCGGCAGCACCAGAATGTTCTGCGGCGGCGCAGCGCCCAGGCCCGAGAAGATCCGGATGTAGTCGATCGGTACGTTCGACAGCAGGATTTTTTCCTTGTCGATCGCGCATTGCCCCACCAGGCCCTCGCCCAGCTCGACGCGATTGCCGAGCGCGCTCTGACCCCTGGAGCCGTAGCTCGCGAGCAGCGTCAGCCCGGGCTGCTCGGCGCTCGAGTCGAGCACGTAGAACAGCGCGTGCTGTGCCGACACGACGGGAGCGAGCTCGGTCAGGATCAGCCGGCCCACGGTGTTCAAGTCCTTCTGGCCCTGCAGCATCCGGCTGAACTTGGCGAGGTTGGTCTTCAGCCAGTCGGTCTCGGTGTTCTTGCGCGTGGTGTCGCGCAAGTTGCGGATCATTTCGTTGGTCGTGTCCTTCAGCGCGGCCACCTCGCCGCGCGCCTCGACCGTGATCGAGCGCGTCAGGTCGCCTTGGGTCACCGCGGTGGCCACTTCGGCGATCGCCCGCACCTGGGTCGTGAGGTTGGCGGCGAGCTGATTGACGTTCTCGGTAAGGCCCTTCCACGTCCCCGCCGCGCCAGGAACCTTCGCTTGCCCGCCAAGCTTGCCCTCGACACCGACCTCGCGTGCCACCGTCGTCACCTGATCGGCGAAGGTCGCCAACGTGTCGATCATGCTGTTGATGGTGTCCGACAACGCCGCGATCTCGCCTTTCGCCGCGACCGTCAGCTTCTGCTGCAAATCGCCGTTGGCAACCGCAGTGACCACCTTGGCGATGCCGCGCACCTGGCTGGTCAAATTGCCGGCCATGAAGTTCACGCTGTCGGTCAGGTCCTTCCACGTGCCAGCCACGCCTCGAACGTCCGCCTGGCCGCCCAGCATGCCTTCGGTGCCGACTTCTCGGGCCACGCGCGTCACTTCCGAGGCGAACGATGAGAGCTGATCGACCATGGTGTTGACGGTGTTCTTGAGCTCGAGAATCTCGCCCTTGACGTCCACGGTGATCTTCTTCGACAGGTCGCCGCTCGCCACCGCCTTGGTCACGTCCGCGATATTGCGTACCTGCGCGGTCAGGTTGCTCGCCATGAAGTTGACGCTGTCGGTCAGGTCCTTCCAGGTGCCCGCGACACCCTGCACGTCGGCCTGGCCGCCGAGCTTCCCTTCGGTGCCGACCTCGCGCGCCACGCGCGTGACTTCGGCCGCGAACGAGCGCAACTGGTCGACCATGGTGTTGATCGTGTTCTTGAGCTCGAGAATCTCGCCCTTCACGTCGACGGTGATCTTCTTCGACAGGTCGCCCGTAGCGACTGCCGTGGTCACGTCCGCGATGTTGCGCACCTGCGCGGTCAGGTTGCTCGCCATCGAGTTGACACTCTCGGTCAGGTCCTTCCAGGTTCCGGCCACGCCCTGCACGTCGGCTTGCCCGCCCAGGCGCCCGTCGGTGCCGACCTCGCGCGCCACGCGCGTCACTTCCGCGGCGAACGAGCGCAACTGATCGACCATGGTGTTGATGGTGTTCTTGAGCTCGAGAATCTCGCCCTTGACGTCCACCGTGATCTTCTTCGACAGGTCGCCCGTAGCGACTGCCGTGGTCACGTCCGCGATGTTGCGCACCTGCGCGGTCAGGTTGCTCGCCATCGAGTTCACACTCTCGGTCAGGTCCTTCCAGGTTCCGGCCACGCCCTGCACATCGGCTTGCCCGCCCAGGCGCCCGTCGGTGCCGACTTCGCGCGCCACGCGCGTCA
>WNGA01007918.1_pt1 | contig 18039 bp, 20 predicted proteins | sample 5400061 | NCBI WGS metagenome assembly WNGA01 (sample SAMN13153366, study PRJNA577476) | soil metagenome | isolation source: 100 cm soil or saprolite under grassland replicate 2 | place: USA:California | collected 2016-06-15 | reverse complement strand
CGCGCGGGCGATCGCGCGGAGAGCGGCGGCCTCCTCAATGAGCGCTCCGTCGAGGCGCGTGCCGCGGACGATCAGGACCTCCGCCTCCGCGAGCGCGCACCCCGTCTCCCCGTCAACCTGGATCTCGCCGAGCGGGGCGAACGCCTCGCGCGCCACCGGCGGCACCTCGGCGGTCGCGACGACGCGCACGGAGCTAGCCGTAGTGCCGCTGGAGCGACCTGCCGCGCGCGTGCTCCGCGGCAAGCTCGCGAGTTTCCGGTCGCTCGGAGGTCTCAGCCACTCCGACGTCCCACCAGCAGTCCGAGTCGAGCAGCAGCCGACGCGGCTCGACGCGCGCCACGATCACGCTCGGCCCGGCTTCGCCGCGGGCGTCTTCGAGCGCGGCGCGGAACTGGTCGAGCGATGACGCGACATAGGCTGCGCAGCCGAGGCTGCGCGCGTTCGCGGCATAGTCGACGTCTATCTGGAACTCGAGGCCGAAGCTCCGCCCGGTTCGGTTCCGCTGAAGTGCATGGATGGACTGGTAGCCCCCGTTCTCCACCACCACGACCGTGATCTTCAGGCGGTCCTGGCGAGCGGTCACGAGCTCGCCTGTGCTGCCCATGAGATAGGTGCCGTCGCCGATCACCGCATAGACCTCGCCCGGTTCGCCCCGTGCCATGCGAACGCCGAGCGCGGTGGGGATCTCACCTCCCATGCACGAGAAGCCGACCTCCATGAGGCATCTGCCCGCGGTGCTCGCGTCCCACAGCTTGTGGACGTCGACGTGCGGCGTGCCGGACGCGACCACCAGGCGGTCCTCCGGGCCGGCCGCCTCGTTCAGCGCACGAAGCACCTGCCCCTGCGTCATGCCCTCGCCGGCACGCGGAGCGAGGTCGGCCTCGAGCTCCCGCCAGCGGAGCCGGGCCTTGGCGGCGCGCTCGCGCTACGGGTCGGGAGCCTGCCACTCGCCGAGCTTGTCGATCAGCGTGCGGAGGGCGAGCTTCGCGTCTTCCACGACCGGCACGGCGTCGAGCTTGTGGGCGTCGCGGGCGCGCACGTTCACCCCTACGAAGCGCACGCCCGGATCCTGGAAGAGCGACATCGACCCCGTGGTGAGGTCGATCAGGCGAGTGCCCACGTGCAGCACCAGGTCGGCGTCCCGAGCGAGCGCGTTCGCGGCCCGCGTGCCGGTGACCCCGACTCCGCCCAGCGCGAGCGCCCCGCCGGGCAGGGCACCCTTGCCGGCCGACGTCTCGGTCACGGGCAGCCCGAAGCGGTCGGACAGCTCCGCGAGCTCGGCGAGCGCTTCCGAATAGTGGACCCCGCCGCCCGCGACCAGGAGCGGGCGCTCGGCTCCGCGAAGCGCCTCCAGCGCGGCGCGCAGGTCGCGCTCCGCGGGCGGCCTGCGGGCGACGTGCCAGGTGCGCGGCTCGAAAAAGCGCGCCGGGAACTCGCACGCCTCGGCCTGGACGTCCTGGTGGAGCGACAGCGTGACCGCGCCGGTCTCGGCCGGATCAAGGAGCACTCGCATCGCCTCCGGCAACGAGGCGATCAGCTGCTCCGGGCGCGTGATGCGGTCGAAGAACGCGCTGAGCGGCCGGAAGGCGTCGTTCACCGTCAGGTCGGCCTCGAGCGGGTGCTCCAGCGCCTGCATCACCGGCCCCTGGCGCCGGTTGGCGAACGTGTCCGAGGGCAGCAGGAGCACCGGAACGCGGTTGACGGTCGCGGTGGCGGCGCCGGTGAGCAGGTTCGTGGAGCCGGGGCCGATCGACGCGGTGCACGCGAGCGTCGAGAGCAGGTTCGACTCCCGCGCGTATCCGATGGCCGCGTGGACCATCGCCTGCTCGTTCTTCGGCTGATGGAAGGCGAGCGAGCGGCCCTCGTCCTCCTCGAGCGCGGCGCCGAGCCCGCACACGTTGCCGTGTCCGAAGATGCCGAAGATCGCGGGCACGACTCGCCGGCGGACTCCGTCCCGTTCGCTCCATTGCCCGGCGAGGTGGCGCACGAGGGCCTGCGCGGCCGTGAGGCGCACGGAAGTCACGCCGCGAGACCGAGCGCGCGCAGATGGCGCAGGCTTGCCGCGGCCTGCTCCGCCGGAGAGGCGGAATCTCCTGGAAGGCGGTCCTGCTCCACTGTGGCCCAGCCGTCGAAGCCGGCTGTCGCGAGCGCGGATCCGAGCGCGGCGAAGTCGACGACGCCCTCGCCCAGCGGGCAGAACACTCCGCGCGCCACCGCCTCTTCGAAGGAGAGCGGCCGAGCGTGCAGGAGCTCGGGCACGAGATCCTTCAGGTGGAAGTACGCGACCCGGCCGGAGTGCCTGCGGTAGAGCTCGACCGGGTCGACGCCTGCGTAGGCGCAGTGGCCGGTGTCGATGCAGATCGAGACAAGCTCCGGGTCGGTGCCCTCGATCAGCCGCTCGATCTCGGGCTCGAACTCCACGTGGGTCCCGGCGTGCGGATGGAAGCAGGGGAGAAGCCCGTGCTCGTCCGCTGCGAGGTGCGCGATCGCGTGCACGCCGTCCACCAGCGTCGCCCACTCGCCGTCCGTGAGCGGGGGCGCCTGGGCGGGGCGGCCCGCCGCGCGCTCGCGCTCGGGCGTGAAGCCCTGGATCACGACGAGATGACGGGCGCCCACCTCCGCGAGCAGCTCGCAGGTCCGGGACGCGACGCGAAGCGCGGCAGCGCTCCCCTCAGGGGTGTGAAGCGGCTTGAACACGAAGCCGGCGACGAGCTCGAGCCCGCGTGAGGCGAGCTCATGGCGGAGGGCGGCTCCGTTCGCGGGGAGGTAGCCGAGCGGGCCGAGCTCGATCCCGGTGTAGCCGGCTGCCGCGACGTCGTCGAGGACGAGCGGCCAGGGCGGATTCGCCGGGTCGGCCGGGTCCTCGATCCCCCATGAAGTGGGAGCGTTCGCGATGCGCAGCGTCACTCGCGGCGACGCTAGAAACGGCGCTCGCGGCCAGCGAGAGCCAAAACGGTCACTTGACCCCGGCCGCCCCATGAGATTCACTCACCGCATGTCGCGGCTGCACACGGGCGCCATGCGAGTGCTGATCGGCGAGATCGCCTCCGGCCGCTACCCCGAGGGCGAGCTGCTTCCGCGTGAGCTTGACCTGGCGGAGCGGTTCGACGTGAGCCGCAACGTAGCGCGCGAGTGCGTTCGGGGGCTCGAGGAGCGCGGTCTCGTGTCGGTGCGCCACGGCCGCGGCGCGCGGGTCAGGCCGGAGCACGAGTGGGACCGCTTCGACTCGGACGTCCTCGCGGCGCTCCTGGGCGGCCCGCGAGCGGCCGGGGTGATCGGCGAGTACCTCGAATGCCGGCGCATCCTCGAGGTCGAGGCGGCCGGGCTCGCCGCCGAGCGTGCCGGCGAGGGGGAGCTGGAGCGCCTGGCCAAGGCGTTCGAGCGCATGCGCCTCACCGCGGAGGGAGCGCGCGACAACCCCGCCGGCGAGCTCCTCTACCGGGAGGCGGACGTCGCGTTCCACCGCTCCGTCGTCGAGGCGGCGCGCAACCCCGTTCTCGGCCGTATGACCGAGCCGATCCATCGCGCGCTGTCGGAGACGTTCGCCACGCTCGCGCGGCCGCAGCTGCGCTTCGAGCGCGGGCTCCCGGAGCACGAGCGGATCCTCGCGGCGGTGAGCGCGGGCGACCCGGACCGGGCGCGCGAGGCGATGCGGGCGCACCTGCTGACGGTCGAGCGCTACCTGCGCGAGTACGGCGAGCGCGCCACGGCCGCGAGCGACGCCGCGTAGCGGCGCCCGGCGATGTCTCGCTGCGGAAGGGACGGGACGGTGCGGTGCCTTCGCGGTGGGCCAGTGATTGGATCACTCTTCGTGGACAGTGCGGCATTCCGAAGCCGGCTGCTGGACGGCCGCCGGAGGACGGGCACGGTCGTCTCGCTCCCGGACGTTGCGCTGGCGGAGCTCACCGCAAGCGCCGTCGACTTCATCTGGATCGACCTCGAGCACGGCGCGCTCTCGGCGCGCGACGTCCAGCCCCTGGCGATCGCCGCGCGCTCCGGCGGCGCGGCCAGTCTCGTTCGCCTTCGCTCGGCCGACGACCCCGCCCTGGGGTCCTCGCTCGACGCTGGTGTCGACGGCGTGGTGGTGCCGCGCGTGGAGACGCCGGATCAGGCGGCCGAGGTCGTCGAACGGCTGCGCCACCCGCCGCGCGGGTCACGCGCTGCAGATCGAGACCGCGGAGGGCGTCGGGCGGGCCGAGAGGATCGCGCGCGTCGACGGAGTGGATGCGCTCGTGGTCGGCTGCGCGGACCTCGCGCTCGACATCGGCGAGCAGTGCCTCGAATCGGGGCGCTTCAGAGCAGCCGTCGAGCCGGTGCAGCGCGCCGCGGGGGACGCCGGGATCGCATCGGGAATCGCCGGGCCGGACGACCCCGAGCTGCTCATGCGGCTCGCGGGACCGCGATCGCGCCTGCTCGTGCTGGGCGCGGACGTGCGGATCTACGCGCGCGCCCTCGGCGCCGCGTTCCACCGCCTGCAGGACGAACCGGCGCTCGAGGCGCCAGAACCGGAGGAGGCTGATGTCCGCACCTGAGGCATGGCATGTAACGCGCACGCTGCGCGCGATGGAGCTGCTGGCGGTCCGGCCGCGGTCGGCGCCGGAGCTCGCGGACGCGCTCGGGGTCCACGTACGCACGGCGCGGCGCGTCTTGAAGCGGCTCGACAGCGAGGGCTACGTCGCGCTGACCGACGACCGCCGCCGCCGCTACCGGCCGACCATGCGCGTGGTCGCCCTGGCGGGCCAGGTGGTGGAGCGCGCGGAGCTTCCCGCGACCGCGATGCCGTACGTGACCGCCTTGCGCGAGGAGGTGGGGGCAAGCTGCCATCTGTGCGTGCCGAGTCACCTGTTCGCGCTCTGCCTCGTGCACGACGAGGGCGAGTCGGGCGGCGGCTGCCGCCCGACCCTGCGCGAGCTCGTGCCCTGTCACTGCACGGCGGCGGGCAAGGCGCTGCTCGCGTGGCGCGAGGGGTGGCGCGACGCGGTGCTCGAGCAGCCCCTCGCGGCGTTCACGGAGCGCACCAACGTTGGGCCCGAGTCGCTGCGCCGGGAGCTCGCGCGAACGGTCGCGCGGGGCTATTCCGTGGAGGACCGCGAATACGAGCTCGCGACTCGCGGGCTCGCCGCGCCCGTGTTCGCGGAGAGCGGCGAAGCGGTCGCGGCGCTCGCCGTGGTCGCGCCGGTCGAACGGCTCCAGGCCGACCGCTACGGCGAGGTCGGCACCGCGGTGATGCGGGCCGCGGCGTGGCTGTCCGCCGAGCTCGGCTACGCCCCCGCCGTGGCCGCTTAGGGCGTGGCGCGCTACCTGAAGCGTGCGGCGCCGAAGCCGGTGGGGGCGAGCGATGACGTCAGGGCCACCGTCGCCCGGATCCTGAGCGACATCGAGGCACGGCGGGAGACCGCCCTGCGTGACTGGTCGCTGAGGCTCGACGGCTGGGCGCCCGACTCCTTCCTGGTGGGCGGCGCCGAGCTCGACGCCGCGACCGCGGCGGTGCCCGACGACCTCAAGGAGCACATCGCGTTCGCGCAGGAACAGGTCCGTGCCTTCGCGCAGCGGCAGCGAGCCACGCTGACCGACCTCGACGTGGAGACGCTCCCCGGCGTTCGGCTCGGCCACCGCCACATCCCGGTGGAGGCGGTCGGGGCGTACGTGCCCGGCGGACGCTATCCGATGGTCGCGTCCGCGTTCATGACGATCGTCGTGCCGAGGGTGGCGGGGGTGGGCCGGGTGGTGGGCTGTGCGCCGCCGCGCGAGGGTCACGGGATCCATCCCGCGACGCTCTACGCGATCGCCAGCTCCGGCGCGGATCAGGTCGTCTGCCTCGGCGGCGTCCAGGCGCTCGCCGCGCTCGCATTCGGGCTCGGCGGGATCGAGCCGGTCGACATGATCGTCGGCGCGGGCAACGCCTACGTGGCCGAGGCGAAGCGGCAGCTCTTCGGGACGGTCGGGATCGACCTGCTCGCCGGGCCGACGGAGATCCTCGTGCTCGCCGACGACGGCGCCGACGCGGAGCTCGTGGCCGCCGACCTGCTCGGGCAGGCCGAGCACGGTCCCACATCGCCCGCGGTGCTGGTCACGCACTCACGCCGGCTCGCGGAGTGGGTGGAGCGCGAGGTCGAGCGCCTGCTGCGCGACTGGCCGACGCGCAAGGTGGCCGGCGAGGCGTGGCGCGCCCGAGGCGAGATCGTGGTGACGGCCGACCGCGCCGAGACCATCGAGGTCGCGAACCGCTACGCGCACGAGCACGTGGAGGTGCACGCCGCGGAGGAGGAGCTGGCCGCCTACCTGGACGGCCTGCGCAGCTACGGCTCGCTGTTCCTCGGCTCGGAGGCGACCGTCGTCTACGGCGACAAGGCGGTCGGGACGAATCACGTGCTGCCGACCGCGCGCGCCGCGCGCTACACGGGCGGGCTCTGGGTCGGCAAGTTCCTTCGCACCGCCACCTTCCAGCAGCTCACCGAGGAGGGCACACGCCGGGTGGCGCCCGCCGCCGCGGCCATCTCGGACGCCGAGTCGTTCGGCGGCCACGCGCGCACCGCGCGGATGCGGCTCGAGCGTCTCGGGGCCGGCGCGTGACAGCGCTCGCCGGGCGCACGGCGCTCGTGACGGGCGCGGGGCGCGGCATCGGCCGCGGCTGCGCGCATGCGCTCGCCGAGGCCGGTGCCGATGTCGTGCTCGTGAGCCGCTCGCCCGACGAGCTGGAGACCGTTGCGGCGGAGATCAGGGCGCTCGGCCGCCGCGCCCGGCCGGTGGCGCTCGACGTGACCGACACGAAGAGCGTCCGGCACCTCGTGCTCGAGCTGCCGGAGCTCGACGTGGCCGTGGTCAGCGCGGGGGCGAACGTCCCGGAGCCCTTCCTGGAGGTGAGCGAGGAGCACCTCGACGCACTGCTCGCGCTCAACGTGCGCGCCGCGTTCGTGACCGTTCAGGCGGCGGCGCGCCGGATGGCCGAGTCTGGCGGCGGCTCGATCGTCCTGCTGTCCTCCCAGATGGGACATGTGGGCGCCGCCGGACGCACGGTCTACTGCACGACGAAGCACGCTGTGGAGGGACTGACCAAGGCGGCCGCGGTGGAGCTTGCGCCACGCGGCATCCGTGTGAACACGGTCGCGCCGACGTTCGTGGAGACGCCGATGACCGCGCCCTTCCTCGCGGACGCCGGCTTCCGGGCGGACGTCGAGAGCCGCATCCCGCTCGGCCGCCTCGGCCGCGTGGAGGACGTGAGCGCCGGTGTCGTCTTCCTCGCCTCGGACGCGGCCGCGCTCGTCACGGGAACCAGCCTCCTCGTCGACGGAGGCTGGACGGCGCAGTGACCGATGCGCCGCACGTGGCGGCGGTGGTGCGCCCCGTGGTCACCCTCCGCCACGGGGCGGCCGCCGCACCGGCTGAGCTCGGCGAGGGGCCGGTGTGGGACGCGGACCGCCGGGAGCTCGTCTGGGTCGACATCGACCGCGGTCTCGTGCACCGGCGCTCGCGCGGGCGAGCGGATGTGATCCTCGACGTCGGCCAGCCGGTCGGCTGCGCCGTCCCGCGCGCGGGCGGTGGCTTGGCGCTCGCGCTCCGCGACGGGTTCGCGCTGTTGCCTCCGGGCGGCGGCACGCCGCGTCTGGCGGCACCGGTCGAGCGCGGGCGGCCCGACACGCGCATGAACGACGGCGCGTGCGACTCCCGCGGCCGATTCTGGGCGGGGACCATGTCGCTCAGCGGCGACACCCGCTCGGCCGCGCTCTACCGGCTCGACCCGGACCTGCGCGTGAGCCGCGTGCTCCCCGGGATCTCGGTGTCGAACGGGATCGGCTGGGCTCCCGACGGGGCGACGCTCTACCACGTCGACTCTCCGAGGCAGAGGATCGACGTCTACGCCTTCGACGCCGACTCGGGCCGCATGGCGGGCCGGCGCGCGGTGATCCCGGTCGACGTGGAGCTGGGCAGCCCGGACGGCCTGACCGTCGATGCCGAGGGCGGCGTCTGGCTGGCGCTCTGGGGAGGCTCGGCCGTCCAGCGCTACTCCGCGGAGGGAACCGTGGACGAGCGGATCGAGCTTCCGGTTACCGACGTGACCAGCTGCTGCTTCGGCGACACCGACCTCGGCACGCTCTACGTGACGACGGCGGCCCGCCGGGCGCCTCACGAGCCGCTCGCGGGCGCCGTGTTCGCATGCCGGCCGGGTGTGGCCGGGCTTCCGGCCACGCCGTTCGCGGGTTAGCGATGCGCGCGCTCGAGGGGCAGCGCGTGCTCGTGACAGGCGCGGGCGTGGGCATCGGCCAGGCGATCGCGGTCGAGCTCGTCGGTCAGGGGGCGCGCGTCTGCGTCCACACCTCCGCGAGCGCTCCCGACGAGACGCTCGCGCTCGCGGAGGGCGCGGCCGTGGCGGTGCGCGGCGACCTATCCACGATCGAGCAGTGCCGGCGCGTCGTCGACGCGGCGGCGGATGCCCTCGGCGGCGGCCTCGACGCGCTCGTCAACAACGCCGGGATCACGCGCGAGCTCGCCTTCGAGGACACGACGCCCGATGACTTCGCCGCCCTTGTGAACCTCAACTTCCGGGGCTACTACTTCTGCGCCCAGCGCGCGCTCACCCACCTGGGCGCCCGCGGGTCGATCGTCAACGTGAGCTCCATCCACGGCACGGCGGGTCTCCCGCGCCATTCGGCGTACGCGGGCACCAAGGGCGCGGTCGAGGCCTGGACGCGCGCGCTGGCGATCGAGCTTGCGCCGCGCGGCATCCGCGTCAACGCGGTCGCGCCCGGCGTGATCGAGGTTCCTCGTTACTTCGATCGCCCGGGTTACGAGCCGGGCGAGTATGGGCGCTCGATTCCGGCCGGCCGTGTCGGGCGACCGGACGAGGTCGGGCCGCTCGTGGCATTCCTCCTGTCGAGCGCAGCGTCCTTTCTCACCGGGCAGACCATCCAGGTCGACGGCGGGACGACGGCGAGACTGAGCTTCTACCGGCAGGGACCGGGAGCCAAAGCTCGAACCCGATGAGATGGAGCTGCTGCGGGAGCCCGCGGCCGGTGGTGCGTGGGCGGAGGTCCACGCGCTCGTCAAGGCGCTGGCTGACTCGGACGGCGAGACCTACCGCCACTCGCTCGAGGTCGCCGCCACGGCGACGGCCGTGGGCCGGCGGCTCGGGCTCACGCGGGCCGACCTCCTCGAGGTGGAGCTCGGCGCGCTTCTCCACGACGTCGGGAAGCTGTGCCTGCCGGCGCGGCTGCTCACCAAGCCGGGCCGGCTGACTGCTGCGGAGCTGCGGCTCGTCCGGCGCCACCCGGACTGGGGCGCCGACATCGTCGCGTGCATCCCCGGCCTCGAGGCCGTCGCCCTCATCGTGCGGCTTCACCACGAGCGTCCGGACGGGCTCGGCTACCCATACGGCCTGGCGCGGGAGCGGATCCCGCCGGCCGCGCGCATCGTCTCCGCATGCGACGCCTACGGCGCAATGACGAAGCAGCGCTCCTACCGGGCGCCGCTCGCCCTGGAAGAGGCGCTCGCCGAGCTCGAGCGCCATGCGAGCACGCAGTTCGACGAGGACGTGGTCGAGGCCCTGATCGCCTTCGTCCGCGTGCCCGAGCGCATCCCCGCCTAGCGGGCGCCTACATCAGGAGCGCGCGCGAGTAGCCGTCGCCCGGGTAGATCCGCTTCGGCGGGGGCGTGGCGGCGGCGGCCTCCTCGCGGCGCGTCGCGAGCCCGTGAAGGACGCGGACCAGGAGCTCGGCCTCCTCGCTGCCCAGCTCGCCGAGCGCCTGGTGCACGGGCTCGAGCACCGGGTCCGTGTACTCGCGCAGCCGCTCGGCGCCCGCCGGGGTGAGCGCGAGGATGCGCATCCGCCCATCCTCCGGATGAGGGTCGCGAGTCACGTAGCCGGCGTCGATCAGGCGCCCCGTGAGCGCGGTCACGCCGCCGGAGGTCAGGCCGAGCCGGTGCCCGAGCGCGCCAGGCGTGAGACCGCCGAGCGCGTCGAGGTGCTCGAGCGCCGTCAGCTCGATCTGCGGCACGCCGATCCGCCGCGCCTGCGCGGCGCGGTGGTAGGAGCCGGCGAGCTCGACCCGCTCGAGCACCTGAGCTATTGGCTCTGTACTCATTGGCCCACCTGCCGGAGGATGCCGGGCGTGACCCCGGAGGAGCGATTCGCCGCGAACCTGCGGCGGTATCGCGCCGCGGCCAAACTGTCCCAGGAGCAGCTCGCCGAGAAGACGGGGCTGCATCCAACGGAGATCTCGCGCCTCGAGCGTGCGGTACGCGAGCCGCGCCTCGGCACGATCGCGCGGCTGGCGAAAGGACTGGGAGTTGGTGCGGAGCAGCTCGTCGCGGGCATTCGCTGAAAAATGCTACACCGATCTTGAGCTATTGGCCTAGTCTGCAGGCCACGGACCAACCCCGCGAAAACGAGCTGCTCCGCGAGAACACGGTCGTCGAGATCGACGAATGCGGCGAGACGGTGAGCCGCCTGTGCACCGACCTGCTGCGCGGGAGCGACACCCGGTCCGAGCTCCGCGCGGCCGTCATGGAGCTGGTCGGGCTGCTGGAGCGGCTCGACTCGCTCGACGTCAGCCGCTGACCACGCCGGTCTTGCCGAACACCGGCATCGTGCCGCCCGCGTCGTCCACGATGTTGTGCCACAGGCGGTCCACGACGTCCGGGTTGTCGGACGCCACGTCCTTCTCCTCGTCGGGATCCGCCTCCGTGTCGAACAGGCGCCGCTCATTCCCCTGGTTGTCGGCGATCAGGAGCCAGCGGCCGTCGCCGGCCGCCACCTGGTCCGCGTAGGCGGTGGTCCAGTAGTCGCGCTCGGGCGGGTCCGCACCCTCGAACATCACCGTGAGGTCCTCGCCGTCCATGCGGCCCGGGACGGTGAGGCCCTGGAACGACAGGATGGTGGGCGCCACGTCGTGCGTCGAGACGAAGTAGTCGCTCGTCTCGCCGGCCCGCTTGCCCTCCGGGTGGCGGATCATGTACGGCACCGAGTGGATCTCCTTGCCGAGCATGGAGTTCGCCTTGCCCATCAGGCCGTGCTCCCCGAGCAGGATCCCGTGGTCCGAGAGGTAGTAGACGACGGTCTTGTCGGCCAGGCGCAGGTCGTCGAGCAGGTTCAGGAGGCGGCCGATCCATGAGTCGATGTACGTGAGCTCGCCGGCGTAGAGCTCGCGAACCTGCTCGACCTGCTCCTCGGTGACCTCGAGATCCTCGACCTTCGAATACGGCGTCTTGAAGGGCAGGATCGGCTCCACGCCCTTGTGGTCCTTGAAGCGCAGCTTGAACATCGTCGGCACGTTCCACGCCTCGTGCGGGTCGAACGCATCGACGCCGAGGAAGAACGGCTGCTTGTCCTTGAGCTCCTTCAGCGCCTCCATGCCCGCCTTGAGCACGCGCGCGCCGGACAGCTGCGCGCCCGTGCGGCCCCTGTTGAAGCCGACGTTCTCCCGGATCCGCTTCTCGACCTCGGTCCCCTGGAGCGCCGGGAGCAGGTAGTTCTCGATCTGCGCCCTGGTCGCCACGCGGCTCTTGACGACTCCGACGTTCCAGACCCGGTACTCGCCCTGCCCGTAGATCGGCGTGACGATGTCGAGCGTCTTCCGGAAGCGCTCGAAGCGCGGACCGATCAGGAAGGGGTTGTCCGTCACGTACGCGGTCTCGATCTCGGCCGCGTCCAGGAACTCCGTGAAGATCCGCTTGTACGCCGGGATCGGGCTCCACCCGGGGAACTGCGGGAGCTTTGGCGCGACCTTCCAGTCGCGGAACGGGAACGAGCGCGTGCCGGTGAGGAGGGCGCGCCGCACGGCGACCGTCGGCATCGCCTCCGGGACGGCGCGGTTGAAGCGGAGGCCCGCCTTGGCGAGCGCGTCGAGGTTCGGCGTGTGGGCCAGGCGGTCGCCCTCGTAGACGCTCACGAAGTCGCGCCTGGTGCTGTCGGTGACGATCAGGAGGACGTTCAGCGGCTCGCCCTCGCGCGCCACGACCTTCTGGACCTGCGGCTTGCTCCCGTCGTCGGACGAGTCGGTCAGGTCACAGCCGGCCGCGGCGAGAGCCGCCGCGCCCGCGGCGCCGGCGCCGGAGTAGCGAATGAGGTCGCGCCGCGTGACGCCGTGTCGTCCGGTCGAGCGCACGCGCGGGCACTGTAGCGATGAGCCGCCAGATTCCAGCGCAGCCCGGTGCGGGGGCGTACCATTGGTCGTGGAGCGAAATGGTCGAGATCGGAGTGGCTCTCGTGCTGGTCGGAGCCGCCCTTCTGGTGGCTGAGGCTCACGTGCCCAGTGGGCTGCTCGGCGTGACCGGGGGCGTGACCCTGGCGGGTGGGGCGGCGCTCGCCCTCGCGGGCGCCGGCGGCGGAGCGGCGGTGATCGTCGGGGCGATCCTGGGCGCGCTGGCCGCGACAGGTCTGTGGCTCGCCTTCGCGACGCGCAAGGCCCTCGAGACGCGCCGGCTGCGTCTGGCCTCCGGACGCGACGCGCTCACCGGGCGCTGCGGGGTCGTGCGCCGCTGGCAGAACGGGGACGGGCAGGTGTTCGTGGACGGCGCGCTCTGGCGCGCGCGCCCGAGCTGGCCGGACAGCGACGAGCAGCTGACCGCGGGCGACGCGGTGGTCGTCGAGCGCGTGAGCGGGCTGACGCTCGCGGTGCGCAGAGCGGAGGAGTGGGAGGAGCCCTGATGCTGACCGCGCTACTTATCGTGCTGGCCATCGTGGCCGCGACCGCCGCGGCGCTGGCGGGCGCCTCGGTCCGCATACTGCGCGAGTACGAGCGCGCCGTCGTGTTCAGGCTCGGCCGCGTGATCGACGAGAAGGGGCCGGGTCTGGTCCTGCTCATCCCGGCGGTCGACCGCATGGTCCGAGTGAGCCTTCGCACCGTCACGCTGAGGATCCCGCCGCAGGAGGTGATCACGCGCGACAACGTGCCGGTGCGCGTCGCCGCGGTCGCCTACTTCCGCGTGATCGACCCCCGCCGCGCGGTGCTCGACGTCGAGGACTTCATGGCCGCGACGCTCCAGATCGCGCAGACCACGCTGCGCTCGGTCCTCGGCAAGGCCGAGCTCGACGCGCTGCTCGCGGAGCGCGAGCGGCTGAACGACAGCCTCCAGCAGATCATCGACGAGCAGACCGAGCCCTGGGGCATCAAGGTGACGATCGTCGAGATCAAGGACGTCGAGATCCCCGAGCGCATGCAGCACGCCCTCGCCCGCCAGGCCGAGGCCGAGCGCAACCGGCGCGCGAAGGTGATCAATGCCGAGGGCGAGTACCAGGCGTCCGCCCGGCTGGCCGAGGCCGCGGACGTGATCAGCCCGAACCCGGTGACGATCCAGCTCCGCTACCTGCAGGCGCTCTCGGACATCAGCTCGAACCAGGCCTCGACGATCGTCTTCCCGGTGCCGGTCGACCTGCTGCGCCCGCTGGTGGCCGGCGAGAGCAAGGGCGCGAGCGATACCCCCAAGGCCAAGGACAGCGGTGAGGGTGACGGCCGCGCGGCCCTCGGCGCCCCAAACGGCGAGCCCGAAACGCCCGCCAGCCTGCCGCGGCCGAGCGGCGAATAAGCCGGGCCGCGACGCCGCGCTCCGCCCGCCAACCTCATCAGGTGGTGGGTATGCGTAGCGAAAAACGCACCAAATACCCACCACCTGGGCGAGTCGCGCGTGGTGACGACCGCGCCGCGGTCGTGCGGCGGTCAGTCGCGCGCGAGCAGGCGCGCCAGCGCGCTCGCGTCGACCGCGTAGGCGGTCCGCTCGCGGGTGCGCGAGGTGGCGAAGACGACTCCCGCGAGGGCGCCGGAACCTGAGACCACGGGCGCGCCGGAATCGCCGGCCGCCACGTGCGCGGCGAGCTCGAGAGCCGGCCGCGTGACCGTTCGCGCGGCTCCCGGTGCGTGCACGTGAGCCACGATCGCGCGCCGAACATGAACGGCCAGTGACGAGGTGCGACCGCTCCGCAGCCGGAGCACGCGGACGGGTGCGCCGCCGGCCGCGGACTCCGTCGCGACGCCGCGCGACTCGGCGAGTGCGCGCGACCCGGCGAGTTGTTCGCCGCGCGACCCGGCGAGTCGCTCGCCGCCCGCGGACGTTGCGAGCGCGGTCGCGCCGGACACCGCGAGCAGCGCGAGGTCGTCGCGCCTGTCGACGCGAAGCACCCGGGCGCGGCGGCCGTTCACGACCGCTCCGCCGTCGAGCACGTGGGCGACCGTCACGATCCGGTTACCGCCCACGGCGAATCCGGTCGCTATCTCGTCGCCGGATCTGACGCGCAGCGGCCGGATCGTGAGCGAGAGCCGCCCGGCGTCGGCGGCGGCCGAATCGGTTGGTGCGGGATCGCCGGAGAGGACCAGCGCGCCCGCCGCGGTCGCCACGAGGGCGCAGATAGCGACGGGCGCGCGCCTCACGGCGCCGGTCCTGAGCTCGATCGAGCCACCAGGGTCGGCTCCACCAGGCGCACCTCGCGGCTCTGGCGGCCTTCCACGCGCGTCAGCAGCAGCTCCAGTGCCGCTCGGCCCATCTCGGGGCGGGGCTGGTTGATCGTCGTCAGCGACATGTGGTGGAGCGCCGCCAGGAACGTGTTGTCGTAGCCCACGATCGACACGTCCTCGGGCACCCGCACGTCCGCGTCCTCCAGCCGGTCGAGCACCCCGGCCGCCACGAGGTCGTTCGCGGCGAACACCGCGGTCGGCAGCCGCTTGCCGGCCAGCAGCCGCTCGGCGCCGCGCACCCCGGCGGCCTCGGTGAAGTCGCCGGGGAGCACCACGGCCTCGCCGCCCAGGCCCGCCTCGTCCATCGCGCGCAGGTAGCCCGCGCGCCTGCGGGCCGCGCCCGCGCCGAGGCCGCCGTCGATGTGCACGATCCGCCGGTGGCCGAGCTCGGCGAGGTGCCGCACGGCCAGCGCGGCGCCCAGGGCGTCGTCGTTCACGACGCAGTCGAAGCCGCTGTCGCGGACGGCGCGACCGACCACCACCGCCGGCGCGGGGCCCACGGCCTCCGCCATCTCGGCCGTGCGCATGCGCGGGCTCAGGAGGATCAGCCCGTCGGTGCGGTACTCGAGCAGCGCCTCGAGCATCGCGTGCTCGCGCCGTTGGCGCCGTCCTCCGGTCGTGATCAGGAGCCGGTAGCCGAGCTCGGACGCGTACGCCTCGATGCCGTCGAGCAGCTCGGCGAAGAACGGGTTGTGCAGGTCGTTCACCAGCACGCCGACCGTGTGGCTGCGCGCGCTCGCGAGGTTGCGTGCCATCGCGTTGGGGCGGTAGCCGAGCGAGGCCGCGGCACGCAGGACGCGCTTTCGCCGTTCGTCGCTCACGTTCGGGCTGTCGCGCATCACGAGCGAGACGAGCGCCCGCGAGACACCGGCGGCGCGCGCGACGTCCTCCAGTGTCGGGTGTTTCGGGCGAGTCCTCTTGACAGCCATGTACCCGCCGGAGATACTAACCGCGTTAGAGCGCTCTAATCAATAGAGCGCTCCAACAAAGTCCCGGATGTCATCCCACGGAGAGATGAATGGCCGCCCCGCGCGAAGACGCGCCCGCGACCTCGGCCGCAAGCTGGCGGGCGCGCCGATCTCGTGGGGTGTCTGCGAGGTTCCGGGCTGGGGCCGGATGCTGCCGCCGGGGCGCGTGCTCGAGGAGATGGCCTCGCTCGGACTCACCGCAACCGAGCTGGGGCCGATCGGCTACCTGCCCTCGGACCCCGCCGAGGTCCGGGCGCTTCTGGACGAGCACGGCCTTGGGCTCGTCGGCGCGTTCGTCCCGCTGGTCCTGCACGAGGCGTCGCTCGATGAGGCCCGCGCCGTGCTCGACGAGGTCATCGCTCTCGTCGCCGCGCTCGACGGCGAGGTGCTGGTGGCGGCCGCGGTGACGGACGTGCTGTGGTCCCCGCGGGTTCCGCTCGAGCCCGACGACTGGGCGCGCCTCGCGGACAACCTTCACACCCTGAGCGAGCTGGCCGCCGCGAGCGGCCTCACGCTCGCGCTGCATCCCCACGCGGGGACGCTCGTCGAGACCGCGGAGGACATCGCCGCGGTCCTGGCTCAGGGCGAGCTCGACTGGTGTCTCGACACCGGCCATCTCGCGATCGGCGGCACGGATCCGGTGGAGTTCACCGCCGCGAACGCCGGCCGAATCGCGCATGTCCACCTGAAGGACGTGGACATGGAGCTCGCGGAGCGCGTGGGCTCCGGCGAGCTGTCGCTCGTCGAAGCCACGCGGCGGGGGCTGTTCCGCCCACTCGGCGACGGCGATGCGTCGATCGACGAAGTGGTCGAGCAGCTCGACCGCCACGGGTACGAGCGCTGGCTCGTGCTCGAGCAGGACACGACCCTCACCGGGGAGGAGCCGCCGGTGGGTCGGGGTCCGGTGATCGATGTTCAGCGGAGCATCGACTATCTGGCCACTCTGGCTCCAGCCCCCAACGGAGGAGGGATTCCGAACCAATGAGACGAGTTCTGCACTACCTGGTGGCCGCTCTGCTCGTACTCGGCATGTCCGGGTTCATCGCCGCCTGCGGCGGTGACGACGACAACGGCTCGAGCAAGAAGGACAACGTCAACCTGACCCAGGGCCGCGATCTAACGATTGCGGTGATCACACACGGCGAGGGAGACACGTTCTGGGCCGTGGCGAAGAAGGGCGCCGAGCAGGCCGGCAAGGACATGGGCGTGACGGTCAAGTACAGCGAGTCGCAGAACGACCCGCAGAAGCAGGCCCAGCTCATCGAGTCGGCGGTGACGGAGAAGGTGGACGGCATCGCGACCTCGAACCCGAACACCGACGCGCTGCGTGACCCGATCAAGAAGGCGGTGGACGCCGGGATCCCGGTCATCACCCTGAACTCGGGTCAGGCCGACTTCGCCGACCTCGGGGCCATCACGCACGTGGGGCAGGACGAGGGCGTGGCCGGTGAGGCCGCCGGCAAGAAGCTCGCCGAGAGCGCCCCCGGGAAGCTGCTCTGCGTGGTCCACGAGCAGGGCAACACCGGGCTCGAGGAGCGCTGCGCCGGTGCGAAGAAGGGCTTCGGCGGCAGCGTCGAGAACGTCCAGGTGAAGGGCGTGTCGGACATCGCGACGTCCACCACGGAGCTGCAGTCGAAGCTCCAGTCCGACAAGGACGTCACCGCCGTTCTGGCGCTCAACCCGGACATCGCGGTCGCCGCGCGCGACGCGGTCCAGGGGGCGAACTCGGACGCGAAGCTCGCCACCTTCGACCTGAGCGGCGACGTCGTGAAGGCGATCAAGGCCGGCGAGATCGAGTTCGCGGTCGACCAGCAGCAGTACCTCCAGGGGTACCTGCCGGTCGTCTTCCTGACGCTCTACAACACGAACGCCAACACGGTGGGTGGCGGCCTGCCCGTGCTCACCGGGCCGGGCTTCGTCGACAAGACGAACGCCTCCACTGTGGAGAAGCTCGCGACCGAGGGCACGCGATGAGATAGGCGGGTGTCGCGGCCGGCCCCGCCCGGGGCCGGCCGCTCATCCGCACTTGAGGAGGAGGAGACCGAAGTGAGCAATCCCGCGACAGTGGCAGAGCCGCCACCCCCGCCGACCACGGACGTCGTCGACGAGCGGCTCGCCCACATCAGCCTGACGACGCGGCTGCTGCGCCGTCCCGAGATCGGCGCGGTGCTTGCCGCGACTGTCATCGGCCTGTTCTTCGTGATCAACACCGACCTGTTCGGGACGCTCGACGGCGCGGCCAACTGGACCGACGTGGCCGCCACGCTCGGCATCCCCGCGGTCGCCGTCGCGCTCCTCATGATCGGTGGCGAGTTCGACCTGTCAGCCGGCGTCATGACCGGCTCGGCAGGCCTGTTCATGGGCATCGTGGCCACCGAGCTGGACGTGAACATGTGGGTTGCGATCGTGCTCACGCTGATCGCGGCGGCGGGCGTCGGCTTCATCAACGGCTACATGGTCGTGAAGACCAAGCTGCCCAGCTTCATCGTCACGCTGGCGACCTTCTTCGTGCTCCAGGGCCTGAACCTCGGCGGGCTGTTCTCCCTGACCGGAAGGGTGCAGATCTCGGGCGTGGACGAGGTGCCAGGCTACTCCGGCGCCCGCCGGATCTTCGCCTCGACGGTCTG
>WNGA01011460.1_pt1 | contig 18042 bp, 20 predicted proteins | sample 5400061 | NCBI WGS metagenome assembly WNGA01 (sample SAMN13153366, study PRJNA577476) | soil metagenome | isolation source: 100 cm soil or saprolite under grassland replicate 2 | place: USA:California | collected 2016-06-15 | reverse complement strand
CGGGAGAACCCGCCACCCGCATCAAGCAACAGGTCAAGGCCATGATGCAGTCGAGCGGCCAGAAGCAAGAGCCCGTATTGGCCGGCGAGGGGCGGGTGCAGCAGCCGCTCCTAGGCGGTGGGCCCGGGGCGGCGCTGGGTGTCACCACGGTGGCCGTGCTGCGGCCCAATGGGCCGGGTCGGGTCGACTTGCAGAGCGGGCTCGCCGTTGGTCTGCGAGTTGGCGCCGAGCTCGTCCCATTTGGACACCGAGGCGATTCAGCCGCCGTCCGGCTCAGGGTGACAGAGGTGCGCGGCCTGAGCGAGTCGGTGGCGATGGTCATACGGGGTTCAGCTGACTCGATTCGTTACCGGCCGCCGGAACTGTTCGAGATCGACAAATGGGCACCGGGGCCCGCCGCCGGACTCCGGGTTTGGATGCCGGCCGCGGGCCTCGACCAGTCCGCGCTCGCCCAGCTCACCACGGCGTTCGCGGAGCTGCGCACGGCCGGCAACATCGAATGGGTCGAGGACCCGACTGACGTTCCGCCGGACAGCATCCCCCTGGCGGTCCTGCAGCGCGGCCGCGGAGGCTGGACGCTCGAGATCGCCGGGCGCGTCGTCGCGACGTTGCCTCAGCCTCTCACCGCCCGGGCGATCCGGAGCGGGCTGCGACAGCGTCCAGACAAGGTTCGACTGTTCGTGCTGCTGCCTCCCTCGACACAACTTGCGACGCATCTCGAACTCGGCCGGGGCAGCCGTAACGACCTCGTGGAGGTGGTCACGGACCGCCGAGCGGCGGACTACCTCCTCGTGGGTCGGCTGCGCGGGGGACACGTCGAGTATGCCTGGGTGCGCCCCAACGCCTCGCGGGATATGGCGAGCTCCTCGACTCTTCCCATCCGCGGCGAGTGGTGGGCAGAGGAGCAGGGTAGAGATTCGCTCGTGGACGAGGCGCTGCGCCTTGCCAAGGTGCGCTCGTGGCTCACCATGGAAGGGCCGCCAGCGACTGGCGAGTACCCGTACCACCTGGCACTGCGCGACCTCGCCACGGGCAAGCTCTTTACCGAGGGCCCCGTGTACGACGGCGAGTGGTACGGGTTGGTGCTGCGGGCCGATTCGGCCCAGCTCGGCCCGTGGGTCGCACAGCGATGGGTGTACGTGTTCGGGATTGACAGGCACGGGAAGAGCGTCCTCCTCTTCCCGGCGAGTGGAGCAGGCAACGTGTTCAACCGGCTCCCGCGTCAGCAGGGTGCGAATGGGATCGGGTCCGCGACAATGCAACTGGGGAAGGACAGCTTGTTCTATATCATGCCGCCCTTTGGACTGGATACCTACGTGCTCCTCACGTCCGCCGAGCCGCTGCCTCCCGAGGCGCTCGAATGGGATGGGGTGATGCGAGAAGCCGGTGTCCGTGGGGGCCGGGGAGCGCTCGAGGATCTGCTGCTTGGCAATTCCGCCGCGACGCGGGGCCCGACACCGCCCGTGCCCGCGAACTGGTCCATCGAGCGGCTGTCGATCCTGAGCGCACCGAAGCTGGCGAAGCGCTGACCCAGGGGTCCGCCTCCGTCCGCCACTGCCCGCCTCAAGTATCTTTCCCCCATGCTCCGCATCGCCGTCTCCCAGTTCCGGCCCACCAAGGGCGAGTATGCCCAGAACGTCGATCGCATCGCCGCGGTGCTGGCGCAGGCGATGGCGCTCGAGGTGCCGCCGGCGCTGGTCGTGTTTCCCGAGACGGCGACCTCCGGCTACTTCGTCGAAGGGGGAGTGAAAGACGTCGCCGTCACGGCCGGGACGTTGTTCCGCGATCTCCGGACGCGCTACGAGCAGCTGGGCGCCCCCGCCGTGGACGTGGCCGTCGGCTTCTACGAGCTGTTCCAGAATCACATCTTCAACTCCTGCTTGTACGCCTCACTCGCCACCGCCTCACCCGGCATCCGTCATGTACACCGCAAGATCTTCCTCCCGACCTACGGCGTGTTCGACGAGGAGCGCTTCGTGGACTCGGGGCAGGACGGGGTGCGCGCCTTCGACACCAGCTGGGGCCGGGCGGCGATCTTGATCTGCGAGGACGCATGGCATTCGTTGTGCGGCACCATCGCCGCGCTGGACGGCGCGCAGGTGATCCTCGTGCCCAGCGCATCCCCAGCCCGCGGCACCGCGTCCGACGAAGACGGCACGCGGCTGCCCGCGAGCATGGTGCGCTGGGAGCGGGTGGTACGCGGCATCGCCGAAGAGCACGGTGTGTTCGTGGTGCTCGCGAATCTGGTGGGGTTCGAGGGCGGCAAGGGGTTCCCCGGCGCGTCGGCGGTGCTGGACCCGAGCGGCGGGCTCGTGGTGCGCGGGCCGTTGTTCGAGGAGGGGCTGATCACCGCCGACCTGGACTTGGAGCAGATCACGCACGCGCGCGTGGATTCGCCGTTACTGGCGGATCTCCAAAAAGCCCTTCCCAACCTCCTCCCTTCCCTGGGGAAGGGGGATGGGGGAAGGGGGAGGGGGAAGACGCGCAAGGTGAAGTTCGATCCCGCCGCCAACGGGACGCCCCCATCCCCCATCCCCCATCCCCCATCCCCGGTGCGGGTGGTGGGTGGTGGTGGCCGGGACAGCGATCCCCTCGCCCTCGATTGCCCGCTGGTGCACAAGTGGCTGGTCGCGTTCTTGAAGGACGAGGTGGTGCGGCGGCGCGGGTTCACGAAGGGGATCGTGGGGGTGTCGGGCGGCGTCGACTCCTCGCTTACGGCCTTCCTCGCGGCGGAAGCGCTGGGCAAGGACAACGTGATCGGCGTGCGCATGCCGTACCGGACGTCGAGCCCGGAATCGCTGGCGCACGCGCAGCTGGTGATCGACAAGCTGGGGATCCGCTCGCTCACACTCGACATCAGCGCGGCGGTGGACGGTTATCTGGCGCAAATCGGAGACGCGGACGGCACGCGTCGCGGCAACGTGATGGCGCGCGAGCGCATGATCGTGCTGTTCGATCTGTCCGCCAAAGAGCAGGCGCTGCCCATCGGCACCAGCAACAAGTCGGAGCGGCTGCTCGGCTATTTCACCTGGCACGCCGACGACACGCCGCCGGTGAACCCGCTCGGCGACCTCTTCAAGACCCAGGTGTACGCGCTGGCGCGGCACGTCGGCGTCCCCGAGCCGATCCTCGCCAAGCCGCCGACGCCCGACCTCGTGCCGGGGCAGGAGACCGAGCGCGACTACGGGTTCAGCTACACCCAGGCCGACCCCATCCTCTATTACCTGATCCGCGGCTACAAGCCGGAGGACGTCGTGAAGCGCGGCTTCGATGCCCAGCTCGTCGCCGCGGTACACCAGCGGCTGGATTCCACGCACTGGAAGCGCCGGCTCCCCACTGTGGCGATGGTGTCGGGGACGGCGATCGGCGAGTTCTACCTGCGACCGGTGGACTACTGATGAAGGGACGCCATCCGCGCGACTCCGAGACCGTGATGTCGGAGCTGATGATGCCCCAGCACGCCAACATCATGGGTAACGTGTTCGGGGGCGTGGTGCTGGCGCTCGTCGACCGCGTCGCCGCCGTGGCTGCCATCCGCCACTCCAACCGCCAGTGCGTCACCGTCTCCGTGGACAAGGTCGACTTCCGGGAGCCGATTCACGTGGGGGAGCTGCTCACCGCGTACGCGCGGGTCAACTTCGCCGGGAAGACGTCGATGGAGGTGGGCGTCAAGGTGCTCTCCGAGAACCCGCTCACCGGCCAGAAGCGCCACACCAACTCCTGCTATCTGACCTACGTCGCGCTCGACGACAGGTTCGTGCCCACCGAAGTGCCGTCGATCATCCCCGAGACGCCCGACGAGAAGCGGCGCTACGACCGCGCGGCGCAGAGACGAGCCAGTCGGGTGATGGATAGGAGATTCGACCAGGGCCGCGGTGAGTAGAGTCGCCGCCGTCTTCAGCGGCGGCGGGGCGAAGGCTTTCGCCTGCGTGGGCGCGTGGCAGGCGATCGTCGAGGCGGGGCACGACGTCGTGGCGATCGTCGGCACCTCCTTCGGCGCGGTAGTGGGGGCCGCGCTCGCCGCGGGCCGCACGCCGGACGACCTCGCCGCGGGGCTCGGTGGCCTCTCCCGCAACGACGTCGCCGCGATCGATCCCTGGGCGATCGTCAAAGGCATCTTCGCCACGCACGTCCTGAAGCCCGATGGCCTGAAGCGCGTCATCGCGCGCCTCGTGCCCGCGGCGCGGTTCGCCGAGCTGCGGATCCCCCTCACCGTCACCGCCACCAACCTCGATACGGGCGAGCTGACGCTGTTCGGTGCCGGTGGCCGTAACGATGCGGCGCTGGCGGACGCCCTGTACGCCACCTGCGCGTTGCCGGTGTACTTCCCGCCGGGCGCCATCAACGGCGGCCGCTTCGGGGACGGGGGGCTGCGCGCCGTATTACCGCTCGAGCCGGCGCAGCGGGTCACCTGCGACCTGGTTGTGGCTGTGGACGTGGGCCCTGGTTTCGACGAAGTCCGACCGCCCGGCCGCCCTACCGCCCTACCGGCTTTGGTGCGCGTTCACGGCGAGTCCGAGCGCATCATGATGGCGGCGCAGACGGAGCGGGCGATCGCGGCGTGGCCGAAGACGGCGCCGCGGCTCGTGGTGGTGCGGGCCGTCGCCGAGCGGGAGGCGACGTTCGCGGTCGATCAGCTGGCGCGCTATCGCGAGGCGGGGTATCGCCGCACGCGGGCAGCGCTGGGAGGGGGGGGTCCTGCATGAACCTGGCGCGGCGCGGGCTCATCGTCCTCACGCTGATCAACCTTTTCAACTACGTCGACCGTTACATCATCGCCGCGATCTCCGAGTCGCTGCGCCATTCGTCGCTGCACATCAGCGATCTGCAGTACGGCCTGCTCGGCAGCGGCTTCATCATCGTCTACATGGCGACGGCGCCGGTGTTCGGCGCGTTGGGCGATACCCGCTCGCGGCCCAAGCTTATCGCCCTCGGCGTCACGATCTGGAGCGTCGCCACCGCGCTGGGGGGCCTGGCGTGGAGCTTCGCGAGCCTGCTGGCGGCGCGCGCGATGGTGGGCGTCGGCGAGGCGGCGTACGGCACCATCTCGCCGAGCCTGCTCGCCGACTATTTCAAGAAGGAGTTCCGGGGCCGAGTGTTCGGCGTGTTTTTCCTCGCGATCCCCGTGGGCTTCGGGCTGGGCCTCGCGATCGGCGGCCTCATGGACGTGCACTTCGGGTGGCGCAGCGCGTTCTTCGTGGCGGGGATCCCCGGCTTGGTCCTCGCCGCGCTGGCCCTCAGGCTGCACGATCCGCCGCGCGGCATCCAAGACGCTGTCACCCCGAGCGCCCCCTCGCATACGCTCGGGGTGACAGGGGTGGCGTCCGCATACCGCGCCCTGCTGCGCAATCGGCCGTACGTGCTCACCGTCCTGGGCTACGCGGCTTACACCTTCGCGCTGGGCGGCATGGCGCTCTACATCGTCAAGTTCCTGGAGCGCGTGCGCGGGGTGTCGGAGGGACAAGCGTCGGTGGGGTTCGCGGCGGTCGTGATCCTGACGGGCTTGATCGGGATCGCGCTGGGCGGCTGGCTGAGCGACAAGCTGCTCAAGGTCACGCAGCAGTCGTATCTGTGGGTGTCGGGGGTGGCGACGCTGATCGCGGCGCCGCTGGCTCTGGTGGGCCTGACATCGGCGACGCCGGCGGTGTACTGGACGGCCATCGTGCTGGCGCAGCTGCTGCTGTTCTCGTCCACGGGACCCATCAACTCGGCGATTGTGAATGTGGTCGCGCCCGAGATTCGGGCGACGGCGGTGGCGATGAGTATTTTCACGATACATATACTCGGAGATGTGCCGTCGCCGACGATAGTGGGTGCGCTTTCCGACGCACGTTCGCTGGGTGAAGCAGTACTGATAATCCCGATAGCGCTTCTCATAGGTGGAGCTGTGTGGACCTACGCCGCATGGAGGGAGGGCAACTCGGCTAGTCGGACAGCTCGTTAGTAAGGCGCACAGGCACACAGACGCGTAGCGGTGAGCAGGAGGGAGTGAGCGGAAAAACAACGCATGCTGCGAGAAAATGATGACGGTGCTCGAGAGATTGCCGCTCATCATTTCACCATGCCACCATTTCAATCACTCAAGGTATGGCAGCACGCGCAGAGATTGGCGGTCGAGTGTCATCGAGCCGCAAGGCGGTTCCCTCAAGAAGATAGGGGCATCATCGCCGATCAACTGGTCCGGGCGGCCTCGAGCGTTCCCCTCAACATCGCGGAGGGAAGTGCTCGCAAGGGCTCTAAGGAGTTCCGACGCTTTCTCGATGTCGCGCGCGGCTCGCTCGCCGAAGTCCAGAGTGCTATCGAATTGGCGAAAGAGTGCGGGTATCTCACACAGCCGGACTACGAGCGACTCGAAAGCATCGCTACTGAAACCGCCAAGACTCTATGGGGCCTGCTCCGCAAAGTCTCCGATCCCTCCCGTCACCCTGCACCCTGACCGACTGCTCACCGCTGAGCGTCTACGCGCCTGTGCGCCTCACTAACGCCCTGCCCGCCTAGTAGATTGCCTCTGTGAGGGCGGCGCTCAGATCTTTTTTCGCTCTAGTTCTACGGGTTTTCTTTCGTCGAATCGAACTGTCCGGTGCCGAGCACGTTCCTTCCGTTGGCCCTGTTCTCTTTGTCCTGAATCACCCCAACGGCCTCATCGATCCCGGCTTCCTCCTGTGCCTCGCGCCCCGGCGCGTCTCCTTTCTCGCCAAGGCTCCCCTGTTCCGGATGCCCGTCGTCGGCTGGCTGTGCCGCACCTTCCAGGCCATTCCCGTTCACCGCCGCCAGGACGCGGGCTCGGACCCGGCCCAGAACCGCGAGACCTTCGAGGCCGCGCGGCGCGTGCTGGCGAGCGGCGGCGCGATCGCGATCTTCCCCGAGGGCACCTCCCACAACGATCCGCAGCTGCGCCCCTTCAAGACGGGCGCCGCGCGGATCGCGCTGGGGGCCGCGGCGGCCCTGGGTGCGGGCACGACGCCGATCCGCATCGTCCCCGCGGGGCTCTACTATCGGGCGAAGCAGACCTTCCGCAGCGCCGCGCTGCTGCACTACGGCGAGCCGTTCGAGGTTCCCTCGATCACCCTCGCGCCGGGCGCCGAGCCGCCTGCCGAGGCGGTGGTGGCGCTTACGGAGCGGATCGGCAAGGCGCTGGCGGAGCTGACGCTGCAGGCGGAGCGGGTGGAGGCGCTGGCGCTGGTGGCCAGGGCGCAGCGGATCTTTTCGACGGCGGACGAGCCACCATCGGCGCCGGCGCCGCTCGCCCAGGAGCTGGAAGTGCGGCGGCGGTTCGTGCTGGGGTATCGCCTGCTGCGCGAGCGTTGGCCCGATCGCTTCACGGCGGTGCAGGCGCGGATCGATCGTTACGAGAGCGCGCTGCAAGCCGCGGGGCTCGACCCTCGCCATCTCACACCACGGACCTACACCTTCGCGCGCGTGCTGCGTTACGTCGTGCAGAGCGTGCTGGTGTTCGCGCTGCTGCTGCCCCCCGCGCTCGCGGGAGCGCTGGTGCACTATCCCGCCTATCGCATCGTGGGCTACGTCGCGACGGGGATCTCGAAAGGCGACGAGTCGGCGTTGGCGACGGTCAAGCTGCTCGCGGCGACGTTGTTGTTCCCGCTGACGTGGGCCGCGGTCGCGGTTGCAGTCTGGATATGGACCAAGGGGAACGTCGTCGCGACCGTAGCGACCATGGCGGTGCTGCCGCTTGCGGGGCTGGGGTCGTTGGTGTTCTTCGAGCGGATGGATCGGATGATCGGAAGAGTGAAAGCGCTGGGATTACTGCTATTCAGGAGATGGGCCTTTCTGAGAATGGTCGCCGAGCGAAAGGCTATCAGGGAGGAGATCCTTGCCCTGGGAAAGGAGTTGGGGTTGGTGGCCGCCTTCCCGCGTCCTATCGCAGCAGCGTCCCCGCAATCATCGCGATGATCGCCAGTCCGCCCGCAAGCGACGCACTGATGACTTGAGTCTTCCTGAGTCGCGGGAACGCTTCCGGGAGCTCTCCGCGGGGATCCAGCTCCAGCCTCCCCAGCCTCGCCGCCGTGGGAACCACCACGAACAGCACGATCAACGCCCCTAACCCACCCGCTCCCATCATCAGGCCCAACCATCCCGGCACGTCACCGCGCATGTAGGGAGCGCTGAGCACGAAACCTCCCACCAGGACGCCCACCGCGCCCGGCGCGACCACCAACCGGAACACCGCGCTCATGACTCGATACGCCGCCAACCGCTCGGCGGGCGCGAAGCGTTTGGCGGTGACGCCCGCGATCATGGTGGCGATGCCGGCGCCCAGCCACAGCGTGAAGCCCAGGACGTGGATCAAGAGCCAGAACCCGCGCATCTACGTGCTCCTCGTCAGTTCGGGAATCGGCTGGCGGCCCGCGAAGCCGGCCTCCAGCTCGTGCCAGTGACTGATCCGGTCCTCACCTTGCTTCCAGCACCAGAACATCTCGCGCCCGTCGAGCTGGCCGTAGAAATCGACGAGTCCTTCCTCGAAGCCCTTGAAGACGCAACCGATCTCCTCGAGCTCGACGAGATAGCCGTTGATCTTCCGCGCGACGGCCTCGATCTGCGTGCGGAGACTCACCTGCTCCGGCGCTTCGCCCCACTTGGGATCAGACTGGGCCGCGACGAGCTCGTAGCGATACACGAGATCCCGCCATACGGGATGGAGGGCCGTGATGTCGGCGACGATCTTCCGCACCAGGGGAAGCGTCTTGTTGGCTTGATCGAGCGTGAAGTATCTCTTGGGCACGACAACAATTTAGAGGCCTAGAGGCATAGTGGCATAGTGGCTTAGACATGGGAGCGAGCGCGCATGCTCACCTGGCGCAGCAATCCCCATAGCGTCTTCCCAGTCTCCGTCGTCAGCCGCATGATCTCCTGATACCTATCAGCGTTGACGTACTCCAGTTCTCTCGCAATCTCGATCGCACTCTCGGTTTCGAGAAGCGAGCCTCTTGCGATGTCGAGATAGCGCCTCATCTCTCGTGGTCCTCTGCGACCGCACCCTTCAGCGATGTTAAGCGGCACGCTGAAACAGGCACGGAGGAGCTGTTCGGCCAGCGGGTGCCTTTCGCCCCCAGGGAAAGCCCGAGCAGCCTTGGCGCACTTGACTGCGAGGTCCTTCGCGAGTTGCCAAGCTCGGAGGTCGCGAAACGTGGGCATGCCGTACTAGATGCGCGGCTCTCGGCAATAGAGCGAACCATTCTGTTGCGCCGAGTATCAACGTGTCGCCTCTATGCCCCTATGCCTCTATGCCTCTACTCCTTCCCGTCTTGCAGTGAACCTGGACGGGGCATTCTCTACACCTGGGCTTTCGAGCCACGCAGATCAAGGCTCCGAGCTCCATCATTGCTTGGTTGAACTTCCACGCTCGTTTCCCGTTCTTCGGCACCAGCATCGAAGCCAGCCGCCACTGTTCCGCGTTCCGCATTCCGCGTTCCGCATTACCAAAGACGCGCCGAATGACTCGCCCCACGTTGGTGTCGACCGCCGCCACCGGTTTCTCGTACGCAAACGTCGCAATCGCCCCCGCCGTGTAGGGCCCCACGCCCGGGAGCTTCTGCAGTTCGGCCGGTGTTTCCGGAATGATCCCGTCGTGGTCTTTTGTGACCATGCGCGATAGCGCGTGGAGACTCGACGCACGGGCGTAATAGCCGAGGCCCTCCCAAGCTTCGCGCACAGCCTTGGGCCTGGCCCGCGCCAGATGTCGCAGCGTCGGGAACCGCTTCAAGAACCGTGGATAAAACTCCAACACCCGGCTGACCTGTGTCTGTTGGAGCATGAATTCCGACACGGCGACACGGTAGGGATCGCGCGTCTTGCGCCACGGCAGGTCGCGAGCAGCGCGCGCGTACCAGGCAAGAAGTTTGCGTGTAAAGGCTTGGGGGATAGACTTACGAGCCATGGCTACACAACATACAGCCGATGCAACCCGAGGCCCCATGGCGGACGTGACCGCCGTTCTCGACCTGCGACGGCTCGTCGGCCGCTGGAGTCTCCGCGCCGCCGGCCACACCGGGCGCTTCTCCTTCTTCGTCGTCGACATGTTCCGCGGCCTGGGCGAGTGGCGTACCTATCTCCCCCGCACCTTCGAGCAGGCGATCGCCATCGGCTACGGCTCGCTGTTCATCGTCCTGCTGATCGCCGGGTTCGCGGGCGGCGTGACGGCGCTGCAGACCGGCTACCAGTTCACCGGCGCCTATCCTCTCTATATCGCCGGCGGCGTGATCTCGGAGTCGGTGATCCTGGAGCTGGGGCCCGTGCTCACCGCGCTGATCCTCGCGGGCCGCATCGGCGCCCGCTACGCCGCCGAGCTGGGCACCATGCGCGTCACCGAGCAGATCGACGCCCTGGAGAGCCTCGGCCGCTCGCCGATGACCCACCTGATCCTGCCGCGCTGCATCGCCGGGCTCATCATGATCCCCGCGCTCGTGATGTTCGCCAACGCGTGCGGTTTCTTCTTCGGCTGGTTCGCGGCGAAGCAGTCCCTCGGCATCTCCAACGCCGACTTCGAGTACGGCGCGCGCTACTTCTTCAAGTCCTTCGACCTGTGGTACTCGGCGATCAAGGCGTTCGCCTTCGCCGGCGCCGTCACCGTGATCCCCTGCTACATCGGGTTCAACACGCAACAGGGGGCCGCGGGGGTGGGCAAGGCGACGACCCAGGCGGTCGTCGCGGCGTCGGTCGTGGTGCTGCTGCTCGACCTCGTCCTGGCGCAGGTGCTGTTGACGTGATCGAGCTCAAGCAGGTCTCCAAGCGCTTCCTCGACAACGTGGTCCTGGACCACGTCGACTTCGATGTGCGCCAGGGCGAGACGGTGGCGCTGCTCGGCCCCTCGGGGGTGGGGAAGAGCGTGCTCCTGAAGCACATCATCGGGCTGATCAAGCCCGACACCGGTGACGTGATCGTGGACGGGCTCAGCGTCCCGCACTTGAAGCGCAACGACCTGGCCCAGCTGCGCCGCAAGATCGGCTACGTCTTCCAGAACGGCGCGCTGTTCGACTCCGACACCGTCTACGAGAACATCCGGCTGGGCATCACCGACGAGGAATGCTACAGCGACGACAACTACTGCGCCGACCGCGTGAAGGAGTGTCTGCGGCTCGTGAACCTGAGCCCTGAGGTGGGGAACAAGTATCCGGCGGAGCTGTCCGGCGGGATGCGGAAGCGCGTCGGCATCGCGCGCGCGATCGCCGGCAAGCCGACGTATCTGCTCTACGACGAGCCCACGTCGGGCTTGGATCCCGTGAACGCCGACGTCATCGACGGATTGATCGAGCGGCTGCAACAGGAGCTGGGCGTCACCAGCGTCGTCGTGTCGCACGACGTGCGCCTGGAGCGCGACCTGGAGATGGCCGTCATCCAAGCCGAGGGGAGTAATGGACCTCACGTATAAGCAGGAGATCGGCGTCGGCGCGCTGGTGCTGATGGGGCTCGCGGTGTTCACCGTGGGGCTGTTCTGGCTCACGGGGCGCTCGATCAAGAGCACGGGGGTCAAGGCCCAGATCGTGTTCGCCAACGTCAGCGGTCTCAAGCAGGGCGATCCGGTGATGGTCTCGGGGGTCAAAAAGGGCCGGGTATCGAGCGTGAAGCTCGAGCGTGTGGGCAAGGTGGACGTGGTGTTGGAGCTGGCCTCCGACGTCAAGCCGCGCGTGGACGCGAGCGCGTCGGTGGGATCGCTCGACTTCTTCGGCGCCCGCTTCGTGGACTTCTCGCCCGGCGACGATCAGAAGCCGTATCTCCAGGACGGCCATCCCATCATCGGCACGACGCCGCCGGCGCTGATGGACGTGGCGACGGGGGTGGCGACGCGCGCCAACGAGCTGATCGGCAACGCGTCGGGGATCGTGAACCAGCAGCTCGCCGAGGACATTCACAACACGCTGGTCGCGACGCAGCGGGGGTTGAACGTGCTGACGGAGGCCGGGAGCGGGCCGATGATCCGCCAGACGACGGCGACGCTGGCGTCGGTGGAGCGGGTGATGGCGCGCATCGACACGATCCTCGGCAACGGCAAGCGCATCGATTCGCTGGGGGCCAACATCACGGACCTGACGAATCAGCTCTCCCAGGCGACGGCATCGTTGAACGGCCTGCTCCTTAGGGTGAACAAGGGGGAGGGGACGCTGGGGCGGCTGGCGAGCGACAGCACGTTGTACAACGATCTGCATAAGACGCTCAATGCGTTAACGGACTTGCTGACGGATTTGAAAGAACGGCCGGGGAGGTACGTGCACGTCAAGGTGTTCTAGAGGGTGCGTAGTGCGTGGTGCGTGGTATGATCCGGTGAGGAGCTAGGGGGCGGTTACGGGAGGGGAGTTCATCAGGCCGCGCAGCGCGCGCATAGCCGCGCCGAGCATCCCATCGAGTTCCCCGGAGATAGTGGATTCTAGGTAGCCCAATTCCCTTGCCGCCCGAACTAGACACTCGGCTTCTGCTGCTGACCCCAGGGCAATGCGAAGGTGTCTGCGGCAAAGTGGGGCCGTGTTGAGTGCGTACCCTTCCACAATGTTGGCTTCGACAGAAATCACAGCTCGCCTGATTTGGACGAATAGGCTCGCTGCCCGCGGATGGTAGGCGCGGTCGGTCGCCTGGAGGGTTGTGATCAAGGCCTGGTGAGCGCGCTTCCACGCTACTAGAGAACGGTAGCTGTCCATGGACGTAATCTGGCCGCGCTGGCTCGGTACCAATAACCGGGAACGCGCCGATCGTAGCCTTTTTCCGCGCATCGAGGCACGCCACCACACCGAATCGAACCACGCACCACGCACCGCGCACCTTTATATTCGCCCCCATGCTGTCGCTCACCTTTCTCGGCACCTCCGCGGCGCGCCCCACAGTCGAGCGCAACGTCTCCGGCCTCGCCCTGGTGCGCGAGGGAGAGACGCTGCTGTTCGAGTGCGGCGAAGGCACCCAGCGCCAGATGATGCGCTATGGGGTGGGCTTTGCCCTGTCCGAGATCTTCTTCACGCACTTTCACGCCGATCATTTTCTGGGGGTGATCGGGTTGCTCAGGACGCTGGGGCTGCAGGGGCGCGAGGAGCCGATCAGGCTGTACGGCCCCAAGGGGGCGAAGAAGCTGCTCGAGAGCGCGATCAAGCTGGGGGTGGAGCGGGTGCCGTTCGGGGTCGAAATCCACGAGGTAAAGGCCGGGGGAACGGCCGGGGGAGCTGCCGGGGAAGGGGGAAGGGGGATGAGGGATGGGTACGACATTCAAGTGTTTGCGACGGAGCACGGGGGTGGCTCTGTCGGCTATGCCCTGATCGAACACCAGCGGCTCGGCCGATTCGATCCGGCGAAGGCTCAGGCCTTAGGGGTTCCCGAAGGTCCGCTGTGGGGCAAGCTGCAGCGCAGTGAGACGGTCGAGCTGCCTGACGGCAGAAAAGTCGGACCGGAGGGAATCGTAGGGGAGAAGCGTAGGGGGAGAAAAGTCGTAATCACGGGCGACACGCGTCCCTGCGCGTCAGTCGTGGATGCGGCGACGGGGGCGGACCTCTTGGTGCACGAGGCGACGTTCGGGGAGGAAGAGAAGGAGCGCGCGAAGGAGACGGGCCATTCGACGGCGCGCGAGGCGGCGCAGGTGGCGCTGGCGGCGGGAGTGAAGAAGCTGGTCTTATCGCATGTGTCCGCCCGCTATTCCCTCAACGCCGATGAATTGGTCAAAGAAGCCCGAGAGGTGTTTCCGGAGACGGTCGTGGCGAAGGACGGAATGACGGTGGAAGTGCCGTTTGCGGATTGAGGGGGCGGTGCGGGGTTGTGTTGCGGTGAGCCCCGGGGCGTGGCCCCGGGGTTAGTCTACCCTAACCGGATTTCACCCTGGACCGGATAATACCACGCACCACGCACAACGCACCCTTACCTAGTCACCAGCTTTCTCAAGTTCGGAACAACTTCCCCGCCAGCCAGTCGCGCCACGTCTGCGGGGTCCAGATGCTCTTCATGGTGAGCTGCGTCTGGCCGCCGGAGAACTGCAGGTGGAAGAAGACGCGCGAGCCGACGCGGGCCTGGCGGTCGGCCCAGCCGAAGGTGGTGGGCGGCGTCAAGTCCACGATCTCGAACTGGGTGGCGCGGCCGTTGAAGTGGACCTTGATGCGGCTGCCCTTCCTGAGCGGTCCCTGGGGATCGATGTTGGAGCAGCGGGGCAGCCAGTCGGGGATCTGGGCCGGGTCGGTCATCAAGGCGAAGACCCGGTTGATGGGCGCGGGGACGGCGCCGGACAAGATCAGGGTCTCGGTCCGCATGGTCTAAACTTGGTCAAAGGGACGGGGTGAGGGGAGAGGTACAATAAAGCCGCAGGCCGAGGCCGAGCGGCTTTCTGCAATTGCCCCTCCTGGGATCGAACCAGGACTCTCCTGATCCAGAGTCAGGCGTGTTGCCAATTACACCAAGGGGCAGTTTTTACATGGAGCTGAGGGGGCTCGAACCCCTGACCTCCTGGGTGCGATCCAGGCGCTCTCCCAGCTGAGCTACAGCCCCGTGGGCCCTGAAACTAGAGCCCTGGCCCCCCGGCCGACAACCCCCGCATTCTACGCTCGGGTGCCCGGGCTGGGCTTGTCGAAACGGGCATCATGGCCGAGTGGGTCGCAGTGGCCGACGAATCGCTTCACAACCCATTCCGACCCCCGCAGCCGCAGCTCGTGCCAACGCAGACCCGTGATGCGCTTTACCGTGCGGTAGCAGGTGGCCGGGTCCTTCCGCTCACGGAATGCGAGATGACACAGCGAACACCCGGTACATTCGGCGCGGTCGATCCACGTCAGAACGCTCGCCCACCCGGCGAGTTCGTGGAGAGGAGGCAAACCCTCGCGTTTGAGGAGCCGGGCGAGCTCGAACCGATTGCGGAGGCCGAGGCTGGGAGCGACCTGCTGAGCGGTGCCGATCGATCCGCCGGTGAGCAGCGACGCCTCGATGACGGCTCGGCTGAACAGGGACAGGTCGGGCCTGTGGGCCCGGATCGACCGCACAACCTTGCCCAACACCATGTCGCGCGCGCGTGCAATTCCGGCCCTCATTGTGAAGCGCCTCGGCTCCGGACACAAGAGCGGTTCATAGAGTCGCTCAAAACGTCACAGCCACCTCCTGGAGGAGCGGCTAGGCTATCGACTCCGCAGGAGGTGCTCCATGTCCCGAATCGCGGGCAGTCTGCTCGTCGCAAGCCTGTGCTTTAGCTCGATCGTGGGCGCGCAACAGGTACCGACGATTCAGTACGCGGTGAAGTTCGTGTGTGGGAGGCCGATCTCACCGGATACCATCATGCCGCCCGTTGCCCCGGGCGTGTACTACACGGCGATCAACGTCCACAACCCGAGCAGCCGGCTCGTTGGCTTCAGGAAGAAGTTCGCCGTCGCACTCCCCTTCGAGCGGGCTGGTGAGATTCGCGGGTTCTTTGCGGCGAAGCTCGGCCCGGATGAAGCGCTGGAGATCGATTGTCAGGACATCCTCAACCACTTCCGGGTGAGGCGCCCGGGCTTCCCTCCGACCGGACGCCTGCCTCGGTTTCTCAAGGGGTTCGCGATCATCCAACCAGACAGCGCCACGGACCTCGATGTGGTCGCCGTCTATACGGCGGCGGGGGCGACGCGGCAGGTCGAAACGCTGGAGATCGAGCGGGTGCCGGCACGGCGCGTGCTCGTCGGGCTGCCGGATCTCGTACCGGTTCCGGATCCTCGGGACGGCTTCTGCAAGCGCGATAGCCTCGGCCGGCTGCTGATCACCGTCCAGAACCGGGGAACGGCGGACGCCGGCCCGTCGCAGACGACTGTGGACTTCGGCGCCGCCGGGACGGTTTCGCTACCGACGCCCCCGATCCCGGCCGGCGGCTCCCTCACGCTCGCCCCCGTGCCCGTCCCTCCAACCTGCTTTCACCCGGACTGTGTCTTCAAGATCTCCGTGGATGCAGGTGGTGTAGTCGTCGAGTCCGACGAGGTGAACAACACGGGCACTGGCACCTGCATCGGGTGAGGGGAGGTAAGGGCCTTGTTCGAGACGCGCTGGTTCTTCCAAGGCGAGATGCCGCGAGCCGTCTGGACCTGGCTCGCTGCACTGGAGTCGCCGGCGGACACGCAGCCCACGCGACACGAAGTGTATCTCAAATCGGGTGATCAGGTCGGCCTCAAGATCAGCCGCGGAAACCTGGAGCTCAAGCTGCGGACGACGCCGGGAGAAGCGTTCACCCTGTCCGGAGGGTGGAGCGGCGTCGTCGAGCTCTGGACGAAACAAGAATGGCAATACCGCCCGGACGGGGTGCCCAGCGTTCCGGATCCCGTCTTTGACCAGTTCGCGAATTCGGCGCTGCGGGGCGCGCGGTTTCGGACTCAGAAGGACCGAACGCTCGTCAAGTTTCAATCGCAGGATGATCGGTTCCTGCCGGTGAAGGAAAAGAGCGACAAACCGAACTCGGCGTTGCTGATCGAGCTGGTCGCCCTCAGCGTCGCGGATCGCGGCCCCTGGTGGTCGCTGCAGCTCGAGGTCGTTGGTGACATGAGCCTGGACGTCAGCAAGCAGGTCCTAATGAAAGGGATGGATTGGGCGTTGGGCCGGGGGTGGCCCAAGGAGCTCCCGCTGCGCAAGGCGGATTCGATGGGATATCCCGGCCTGTTCGAGCGGTGGTCGTCTGCCTCCGATTAAACCGTGCCACCGCTTGGCTTGATCCCGAAGTAGGAGTAGGCTGCGGCGACCGCCAGGCCGAGCCAGGACTTGGCAGCGGAGGTCAAGGCTGGCACGACGTTGGGATGCTGGATGTAGCCCACGATCAACGAAAAAACGCCGGTGATCACCCACACCAGCACGTAGATCGTGGTAATCACGGTCAGCACGCGCTTCGTAGTTGTCGTTGCGCTAGCCGCCAGGAGTCGCGCCGCCGGTGGCTGCCCGGGTGAGGTGATGGCGAGTTCGGCAACCACGAGAGCGGACACGAGGCCGCCGACGAGACTGAGAACGGTTACGACGCCCTCCCCCAAATCGCTGGTATAACCCGCACAGTTTGGCGCGCTGAGACACTGGGCGGCGAGAATCGCGATGACGATTGCATAGACGTAGAACCCCAACAGAATCAGCGCCACCAACCCGCTAAAGAGTAGACTCAACATTTTCGATTCTCCGTGCAGAGGGTCCGGTTGGAGCGTCGCCTATGTCGACGGGACCTCGATTCCCATTCTCGTGGCCAGACTCAGAAAGCGCGTCCAGTACTGAGCGCGCTTGACGGGTTTCTCGCGGCGGATCGTTTCGTTGTCCACAATGTTGCCGATGCGGTAGGCGTAACCCTTCTGGAAGGTCGCCTCATCGATCAGGCCTTCGGCCAGCAGGTCTTCACAGATCTCGAACAATCCCAGGTAGGCCTCCACCTCCGGCCATTCCTCGGGCTTCGGGCCGAGGTTGTTACTCGCCCAGTCGCCGTCCGGCCGCAGCAGCCGGTGGATCCGCTCGTGGGCGGCGAACATCCGCCGCAAGTCGAGCCAGAAGAGGGCGCGGTTCGTGCGGCGGGTGATGCCGGTGTTATGAGCGGCGACGATCAGCGAGATCGCCGCCACGACCGCGGCGCCGATGGTGGCGACATCGGTGGCGGCGGAAAGGCTCAGCATGTCAGACGCGGGCCGCTTTGGTCGCCGCCTGCTTTATCGCGGCGTCGAGTGGCTTGTTCACGGTGTCGTTGGCCCTCGCCAGCGCGAGGAGGCAAACAAAGAAGAGGAAGGTCGCAAGAAGGGCAAACAACCAGACCCAGGGCGACCGGAGAAGCGCGTCGGCAGCCAGAAAGACCCAGGCACCAAGCGACGTTGAGTACACGAGGGCGAGGCCGAGGTCGTGCCAGATGATAGGTATGCCGGCAATCTCGCGGCGGCCCGGCCGTGACCAAAACGTTCCACCGGCCATATCGCCCGGGAGCGGATCGAATCCCATCTGGAGCTCGAGCATTCTGGCGCGCCGAAAAAGCCGATCATAGATCATCGAATTGCGCTGGTCATAGATCGTGAGGCCGATGGTCACGATGAGGCCGATGGAGGCCAGGGCCAGCTGCCGCTCCACTGAGGTACCGGAGGGCATCAGGATGACGGC
>WNGA01005978.1_pt1 | contig 18042 bp, 20 predicted proteins | sample 5400061 | NCBI WGS metagenome assembly WNGA01 (sample SAMN13153366, study PRJNA577476) | soil metagenome | isolation source: 100 cm soil or saprolite under grassland replicate 2 | place: USA:California | collected 2016-06-15 | reverse complement strand
CGGACGGAAGCCTGAGTCAGCCGCCCAAATAGAGGCGCCCGACCTCGGGATCGAGGAGGAGCGCCTCTCCCTTTCCTTCGTACCGGTTCCGGCCCATCTCGAGGACGTAGCCGCGGTCCGCCATCGTCAGCGCCTTCTTCGCGTTCTGCTCGACGAGGAGGATCGCGGTCCCGTGCTCGTTGATCTCCTGGATCTTCTCGAAGATCAGGTGGACGAGCTTCGGTGCCAGGCCGGCGGACGGCTCGTCGATCAGGAGGAGCACGGGGTCGAGCACCAGTGCCTTCCCGAGGGCGACCATCTGCTGCTCCCCGCCGCTCAGCGAGCCGGCGCGCTGCCGGAGCTTCCGCCTCAGGTTCGGGAAGATCTCGGCGATGTGCGTGACCCGGGCTTCGAACTCGTCCCGCGTGAGGCGACTCTGGGCGAGCTCCTTCGTGGCAGAGTCCGCGTCGCGACGCAACCGCGAGAGGAGCGGCGCGACCAGCTCCCCTGCTTCGTGAAGCCATCCGGGACGACGCGTGATGGCGCCCATCTCGAGGTTCTCCCGCACCGTGAGGTTCGGGAAGATGTTTCGGTTCTGCGGCACGTATGCCAGGCCGTCGGTGACGAGCGTCTCGGGGCTGCGGCCCGCAATCTCGATGGTCCGGAACCGGATGCTCCCCTTCGACGGCGTGAGCACGCCGATGATCGTCTTGATCAACGTCGACTTGCCCGCTCCGTTCGGGCCGATCACCGTCACGATCTCGCCGCTGTCCACGGTCCCGGAGACGCCGTGGAGGATCTCTGTCTCGCCGTACCCGGCGTGCAGTTCGTGGAACTCCAGGAGCGGGACTGCCTCACTCTCCCAGGTACGAGTCGATCACCTTCGGATTCGCCTTGATCTCGTCCGGGACGCCCTCGACGAGACGCCGGCCCTGGTGCATCACGATGATCCATTCGCACCGCTTCATGACGACGTCCATGTCGTGCTCGATCAGGAAGAACGTCACGCCATGGTCCCGCAAGTCCTCGATGACGCCCAGAATCTGCCGCGCCAGTGTCGGATTGACGCCAGCGATTGGCTCGTCGAGCAACACGAGCTTCGGCTGTCCCATCAGGGCCCGCGCCAACTCGAGGAGCTTCTTCTGCCCGCCGCTGAGGTTCTTCGCGTACTCGTCGCGGAGCCCGAGGAGGCCCACGGTCCGGAGGACTCCTTCCGCGCGTTGGATGACGTCGGCCTCGGCCGTCCGGATGTCCCAGGGACGACGGACGAGGTCGGTGAGCCGTTCGCCAGTGATCCGCGGCGAGGCGACCATCACGTTCTCCAGGACGGTCATGTTCCGGAGCTCCCGCGGGATCTGGAAGGTCTTCATGAGGCCGCGGCGCACGATGCGGTGCGGCGGCAGCCCGTCGACCCGCGTCCCCTCGAAGTACACCTGGCCGGCGTCCGGCGCGTACAGCCCCGCGATGACGTTGAAGAGCGTCGACTTCCCCGCTCCGTTGGGGCCGATCAACCCGGTGATCCGGCCCGCCTGCACGCTCAGGCTGCACTCGTCGACGGCGCGGATCCCGCCGAACGACTTGGTGACGTCCTCGATCTGGAGGATGGGAGGCATCGCGGTCTCGGTCAAGCCTTCCTCCGAGGGAGGTACTTCGGCTCGGGCATCACGCCCTCCGGCCGGAACAGGATGAACAGGATCAGCAGGAGACCGATGGCGATCTGATTGACGTAGTCGAGGCGGAGGTTCACATCGCTGGGGAGGTAGCCTTTGAGCTGCTGGGTCGTCCACGTGAACAGGAAGAAGAGGTAGCCGCCGAGGATGACGCCTCGGTTGTTGCCGCTGCCGCCGAGGATCACGACCACGTAGGCGCTGAACGTCGCCGCAGGCGCGAACTGGTCGGGCGTGATGACTCCGTTGAACGAGGCGAGTAGCGCCCCCGAGAGGCCCATGATCGCGCACCCGATCCCGAAGGAGCTCAGCTTGAGCGTGAAGGCGTCCTTCCCGAGGGCCATCGCCGCCTCCTCGTCCTCGCGGATCGCGCGGAGGTTGCGTCCCCAGGGGGCGCGGGTGAGGAAGTCCAGGACGAACAGGGCGCCGAGGGCGACGCCGATCGCGATGAGCGAGAAGACCGCGTCGGAATACGGGCCGCGGGGCACGAACGCGTCGAACGGCCGGGGGATGAGGGGGAGCGTCTGATCACCCCCGGTGACGCTCCGTTCATTTTTCAGGACGAGTCGGGCGATCTCTCCGAGGGCGAGGGTCGCGATGGCGAGGTAGTCTGCGCGGAGCCGGAGGGTCGGGATCGCGATGAGCACGCCGAGGACCCCCGCCGCGAGCATCGCGAGGAACGCGGCGAGGACGAGGTCGATCGGTCCGGCGAGCCCCCAATGCCCCGGGTACGTCGACCCGAACGCGCCGGCCGGGACCCCGCCCGTGGCGAACATCGCGAACACGTAGGCCCCGACGCCTACGAACGCAGCGACGCCGGCGTTGAACAGCCCCGTGTGGCCCCACTGCAGGTTCAGCCCAAGCGCGAGGACCACGAGGATCGTGGCGGGGGCCACGAATCCCGCGAGCAGCAGGAGCACGGATCCGAGGACGTCAGCCAGGTTCGTTCACCCCCACGCCGCGGCGCCGAACGCGGAACGCCGCGAAACGGCCGCCCGTGACCTGGCGACGGGCGCCCATGATGCCTTCCGGCATGAGCAGGAGTACCGCGATCATCACGACGAAGGCGCCGACCGGCTCGTACTCGGACCCACCCTCGATTCGAAAGGCGCCGAAGGGAGACCATCGGAAGAGCCATGTCGCGAGTAGGATTCCGACCCCCATCCCTCCAAGGAACAAGAAGCCGAGTCGGAGACGCTTTTCCGAGGAGACGAACGCACCGAACGATCCCAGGACTGCCAACGCAACGGCAGGGATCAAAATGAAGGGAATGGGCTGGTTCTGGATCTGGCCGAAGACGACGTTCGACATTTTCTGCACGATTCCGATGATCAGCCCTCCGAGCATCGCGCCGTACGGCGAACCGATGCCCCCGACGATCACCGCGGCGAAGATGAAAAGGAGAACAAAGAAGCCGAGGAGGGGGAACACGTTGACGATGATCGCGAGCAGGACGCCCGCGACCGCCGCAAAAGCCCCCGAGATCGCCCAAGTCCACAGTATCACATTTCGAACGTTGATCCCGGAGGTGCGTGCGAGATCCAGGTCGTCCGCGCAGGCACGCATCGCCTTGCCCAGGGTCGTGTACCGCAGCATGATGTGCAAGCACACAATCAGGACGGCGGAGACGATGAGGGTCACGCCTTGCTTCACGACGTTGAACGAAAGGCCGAGGAAGGCGACGTCCGAAGGTGGCGAGACGCGAAGGTACAAGACGTTCGTCGTGAAGACGGCCGAAACGATATTCTGGAGCACGAGAGATACGCCGACCGAGGCGATGAGCGCGGGCACCGGGCCCCGGCCCTCGAGGCGGCGGAAGATTGAGAGCTCGAGCAGAATGCCGAGCAAGGCGACGGTAAGAATCGCGAAGGCGACGCCGACGTAGATGTTCTGGGCCAGGATGACGTTCACGGTGAACGCCGCGTACGCACCGACGGTCATCATGTCGCCGTGGGCGAAGTTCGCGAACTTCTTGATGCCGTAGGTGAGGGAGAGGCCCGAGGCCCCGAGCACGTAGATGCTCCCGACCGCCAGGCCCGTGACGACGGCCTGGAGGATCGGCTTCCCGACAAGGGTCCACAGGACCGCGATCGCGACGACCAAGAACAGGATCGCGTACGCCCACCGCGGCATCCGAGTCGTGAGCCAAGACACGCCGAAAGAAGGAGTGGCGGCGGCTTCCGCGTCCGTCCTCCCCGCCATCCCATCGGCCATCGCTTGGGTCGATATAAGCCCTCCTTTCGCGGCTCACAGGAGGCAAGGAAAACCTATACCGGGACGTCGGATGCAGTGGCGATGATGCGTCTCGTCGTCCTCCTCGACGAGCGGGGCCGAAAGCATGCCGTTCCCCTCGATGCGCCTATGGCGCGGGTCCCGGATCTCGGGACGCTCGACACCTCAAAGCTCCGGAACGCGATCGGACGAAAGGTCGAGGTCGGCGGCCGCCGGTTCCTCGTCCTCGAGCCGTCCGCGAGGGACTTGCGGGAGGCCATGGCGCGCGGGCCGCAGACCCTCGCGCCGAAGGATCTCGCCGCGATCCTCTACGAATCCGGGGTGGTAGCGGGGGTCCGGGTCCTCGAGGCCGGAGCGGGTTCGGGGGCGCTCACCGTGGCGCTCGCGCGAGCGGTGGGTCCCGGCGGGCGCGTGATCTCCCTCGATCTCGAGTCAACCTCGCTGGACCTCGCACGATTGAACGCGGTGGCGGCGGGCGTCGACGACACCGTCGAGTTCCGACTCGGCGACATCCGCCGCGGAGTTCCGGATCGAGAGTTGGATGCGGTGGTGCTCGACATCGTCGACCCCTGGATGGCGGTGGGTGCCGCGTGGGACGCGCTCCGTCCATGCGGGACCCTCGCGACGTTCTCACCGAACATGGAGCAAGTGAAGGAAACGGTCGGCGCGATGAAAGGTCGACGATTCGTCGACCTCCGCACGGTCGAGCTGATCGAACGGGAGATGGAGGTCCGCGAGATCGGCGTGCGTCCGTCCTTCGCACCGCTCGGGCACACCGGGTATCTGTCGTTCGCGCGGAAAGTGCTCGACACCTTCTAATATCGGGGGTCGTGTGGCCGCCGGGCCATGGCCTACGATCTGACGACGTTCGTCGTCACGACGCTCGTCGCAATCTTCGCGATCGTCAATCCGATCGGTGCGATGACGTTCTTCGTCGTCCTGACGCGCGCCTATCCGAAGGCCATGAAGACGCGGGTGATCCAGAAGGCGGTCCTCGCGGCGACGATCGCGCTCCTCGTCTTCGCGCTCGTCGGGAACTACATCTTCCTGCTCTTTGGCACATCGATCCCGGCGTTCCGGATCGCGGGAGGGGTCCTCCTGTTCTCGATCGCGTTCTCGATGATGCAGGGCGAGCGGTCCCGCACGCAGCTCACGCCCCAGGACCGCCAGGAGGCGCTCGAGCGCGAGGCCGTCGGCGTCGTGCCGCTGGGCATCCCGATGCTCGCCGGTCCCGGCGCGATCACGACGGTCATGGTGCTCATGGCCGAGGCCTCCGCCCCGGAGTTGGACATGCTGCGGATCGGCATCATCCTCGCGTCGATTGTCGCCACGATGGCCGTGAGCTGGATCATGCTCGCGTACGCGGACCGCATCTTCCGCCGCATCGGCCGCATGGGCGCGTACGCGATCTCACGGATCATGGGCCTGATCCTCGCGGCGATCGCGGTTCAGTTCATCATCCTCGGCGTGCAAGGCGCTTACTTGCAGTACTTCCAGCCGATCCTGTGAGCCGTCGCCTCAGGGCAGCTCCGTCGGCCGCGTCCGGTCCGGCTGGACGACGTGCCGGGCGAGCTGCGTGAAGCGCTCCGGATGCTCCGTGTGAACCGGCAGGACCATCTTGGGGTCGATCGCCCGGATCATCTCGCCGACCTCGGCTTCGCTCAGGTGGCCGGACGCGTGGAGCTGGTGGCGCTCCAGGTGGAACCGGTCGAGCCAGTGCTGCAGCACCGCGTCGTTCACGTCGTCTTCCTCGAACGGTTCGCTCTTCGAGTGGATGAACGGGGATCCCGCCGGCGGCCGGAGATCCACGAGCTCCGGAAGATGCCAGAAGTCGAGTTGGACCAGGAACTCGGAGGGCCGCTTCGCCATCTCCTCGGCCGTCACCACGCGGTCCCCGAGCTTGTCCTGAAGCTCCCGCTCCCACGGGTCCGTCTTCCGCATCTGCCGATCGTACAGGAGGAAATCGCCCTCTTTCGCGACGTCCGGGACCTGGATGTGCGTGTCCTTCTTCAGCGTCAGGAGGAGATGCGCGGTCTTCGCGTTCGCGACGAACTTCCGGCCGACCGCCTGTGCGGTCTCGAAGAACGTCCGGATGCGGTCGACGTCCCGGCCGGGGAAGGTGACGAGGGCGAGCTTGTCCTTCTCCGGGCCGAGGAGGCGGATCGCCCGCTCCTTGACGTCGGCCTCCGTCAGGCTGGCGCGCGGGTCGTCGGGGGTGACGCGTGTGCCTTCCGTGATGAGGGCGATCGGCTTCGCCGCCCGAGCGGCCTCGATGAAGTCCTCCGTCAGCCGCTTCATCGGGCCGTGGTGGCGCAGGTCGCCCGTGTACGCGACCGTGCCTACGCTCGTGTGCACGAGGTAGCCGTACGCGGCCGGGGCGCTGTGGTCCACGTGGACCGGCTCGATCTCGACGCCGTCGAGGGTGGTCGACTGGCCCGACCGGAACGTCGCATACGCGTGGGACCCGAGGCGCATCATCGGCGTGCGCGCGGTCGTGTCGAGGGACTCCAGGATCGTGCGGGCGCCCTCGCCCAGGTGGACGGGGATGTTCGGATCGACGTAGCGGAGGTGCTGCGTGTGGTCGTAGTGGATGTGCGTGATGAAGATGCCCGAGAACCCGGGCGGCTCGTACGGCATGTCCGTCGGGTCGAGCGCCTCCGCCGAGTAGAGCCCGGGGATCCGCGGCATCAGCTCGAGCGCGAAGTAATCGCGGAGCCCGAACCGGTCGCGGGGGCCGAGGAACTCGACGAAGTAGTCCTCGCCGAGGTCGAACGGAGCCCCCATGTCGAGGAAGAGGCGGGCGTCCCGGTCCTCGAGGAGGATCTTGTTCCCGCCGATCTCCCCGACCCCGCCGTAGAACGTGAGCGTCGGCACGGCTCGCCTCGTCACTCCGCCAGCGCGGTCACGATGACGTCCTGCACCGCCTTCATCGACCGGAAGTTCAGGATCAACCGGCCTTCCGCGTCGGTCTTGAAGAGACGCTTCTCGACGCCGTCGGCCGGGGCCACGAGGAGTGCCTGGATCCTTCCGGTCTTCGTCTCGACCATGAGGTCCGACAGCACGCCGAGGATTTGCCCGTCCTCCGTCATGACCGTCTTCCCTATCAGCTCCGTCGCGAACCGTTTCATCCGCGCGCCGCGCGCATATCCGCGGGAGCTTATTTTTCATTATGGGCGTCCTGCACCTTGAAGGCTCAATCCGACGGTCTCAGCCGAAGTCAAACGATTTCCGACCGATCGGGACGTCACTTTCTTATAGACCCGGAGGCCTCAAGGGGGTCCCCTTCTCCGGGAGGTCGGTGCCCGTGGACAACGTCGTCATCGAACGCAGCTGCTTCGTCGGCCTCGTCACGTCCGCCGTCGAGGCGTACAATCGCGAGACGAATGGGTTCCTCGTCGGGAACCGCGGGACCCGCGTCCTGCGGCGCCGGCCGAGGGAGGTGACGGTCCTGCGGGCGGCGTATCCGCTGCAGACGGAAGACCGCAAGCCGAACTGGGTGAGCCACGGGAACGAGAAGGCGTTCCGCCGCGCGCGCGGCGTGATGGAGAGCGCCGACGTCGGGTATGCGGTCCTCGGCGGCTTCCACAGCCATACGGGGGCGGACGGGGCGGCGAGCCTTTCCGCCACGGACCTCGAGTACGTGAGCGACGAGCTCAAGCGGCTGTCCCGGAACCGTTCGATGGACCGCGCGGAATGGCTCGAGGTCGTCGTCGCGCTCAGGCCGCGGGAATGGTCGCGCCGCCACGAGGCCGGCTGGACGACCCGGCGATATCGTCGGAAGCTCGGCTGCACGGTCGCGATCGACCCGACCCACGGGTACGACATGAGGATTGGCGGGTACTGGATCGAGGGCGAGCCGGACGGGGTGCCCGGGGAGTGGGACCTGGTCGGCACGAATGAGGCCCGGCTGCACCTGCCGTGGGCGGACTAGGCGACGCCCGGACGTAGGCTAGCGGGTCGTCCCCGGCGGGGGTCCGCTCCCCGGCGGCGGTCCACTCCACCCGCGTCGCCCGATGCGGCTGCTGAGCAGCTCCTGGATGTGGGCCGGATGCGGCACCATGTCCATGTTCATCGTGTCCTCGCCTGTGTCCACGACGATCGTCCCGATCTTCAGGAGCCGCTGCGAGAACGACTGCCGCATGTCGACCCGCTCGAGCTGCGTGTACGGGATCATGGCGGTGTTCTTGTTGAGGATCCCGTCTTCGCGGATGATTTTGTTATCCGTGATGATGTAGCGGGTCGACTTCCGCTTCAGCTCCGCCACCAGGAACGCGAGCAAGGCGAAGAATCCCAGGACCCCGGCGAGGATTGTGCTCAGTCGGATGGAGCCGATATCGGGGTTCGGGAACGACGCGACGAACCGTGCGATGACCTGGAAGAACAGGACGCCCGCGAGAATCAGCAAGAGAACCGTTGCCACGTAGTACCGCAACGAGATCAGCCGCGTCGGCCGCGTGACCAGCAATGTCTTTTCGCCTTCGTACATCGGGCCACCGTCCGCGTGCCCAACCCTGGGCCGCGATAAAATGGTTTCGACCCGAGCGGGTCGTTCGGAATCCCGATGGCAGGCGGTTCGAACGAAGTTCATATCGTCGGAACGGCCTCACGGCAGCCCGCGATGACCGTCCTGTTCGGCACCCTCGGATGGCGGCCTCAGAGCCTCATCCCCTCGATCCGCTCGACAGAAAGCCTCGAGCGGGTGGTCTTCTACCACAGCGATCACGCGAAGAGCCGTGAGGCGCGAGCCAAGGTCATGGAGTTCTGTCGCGCCCTCGGCGTGTCCGCAGCGGCGAACGAAGTGAGCGATGCGTTCGACCTGCTGCACGTCGCGTCGGAAATCCGCGCCGACGTCCGGAGGGAGCGCGCGACGGGCGCGGAGATCCGGTTCAACATCGCGGGCGGCACACGGCTGATGAGCAGCGCCGCCCTCCTGGTCTGCGTCCTCGAGGGGATCCCCGCGACGTACGTGCACGACGACACCTACCAGGAGATCCCGCTCCCCCTCCTGCGGATCACCTATGGCGAAGGCCTCACGGCGAAACAGCGGGAAGTCCTGACGTTCCTCGTGAAGAATCGCGAGAAGGATTTCACGGAGACCGCGCTCGCCGGGGCGTTGGGCGTGCACAAGGCGACGATGAACCACCACCTGCGGGAGCTTGACGCGAAAGGTGCGATCGAACGCCTCCAGGACCCCAAGGATGCGAGGAAGCTGGTCATCAAGCCGGCGCCAGCGATGGACCTGCTCGTGGGGTGAGCGGACGGGCCATCGCACGCTGATCGCCACGATGGGCTTCGACGAACGGCACGTCCTGCCCGCGTTGCGGCTGATGCCGTACGACCGGCTGGTCGTCGTCGCGGGCCGGGACACGTTCCGGTCGCCAGGGTTCCGCCGTCTGAAAGACCTCGAGCCGTCCCTCCGATCCGTCGTCGTCCGTCCGTTCGATCTGCTCGACTCGCTCGAGACCGTGCGACGGACGATCCTCGACTCGGCCAAGGACGGACCGGTCCGGCTCAGCGTGAGCGGGGGCACGAAGATCCTAGCGAACGCGGCGATCCTCGCCGCGTTCCTCGAGGGGATCGAGACCTGGTATTGCGAGACGACGCCGATCCGGCTGCCGATCCTCGCCGGCGTCCGCCTGGGCGAACCGTTCCCGGCGTCGGAGCGAGCGATCATGCAACTCGTCCGACGTCCGGTGTCGGTGGAGCGACTCGTCGCCCGCGCACAGGCTGGTGGGATGTCCCGTCGTACGGCCCTCGCCGCAGTCCACTCCCTCGCGTCGAAGGGACTGCTGACGATCGACGTGCGTGCGGGTCGGTCCTTCGCCCGGCCGTCGGACCGGGCTGCGTTGTTCCGGTCGCATCTCGCGGCCGCTCCGGGAAAGGCCTAAGAAGGGGGAGCCCATGCCGAGCCCGGGGAACCCGGGATGGTCCGCGTCCGAGTGGAGGTCCGCCTCCGCCAAGGCGTCACGGACCCCGAAGGCGATAACGTCCACAAAGCCCTCAAGCTGCTCGGGTTCGAGCGGGTCGGGGCGGTCCACAGCTCGAAGCTGTTCCGAATCGATCTCGCCACGAAGGACGCCAAGGCGGCCCGCAGGGAAGTCGAGGAGATGTGCCGCCGACTCCTCGCGAACCCCGTCATCCACGAGTACGAGATCGCCGTCGAGAAGTGACTCCCGGTCGGGGCCGTGCGGCGAGGCACGCCGCCCACGGAAGTTCTACCTCTGTTCAGAGGTAGGTGCCCACCCGAGGCTGAGATGCCTTCATGGCCATCGAGGCGCCTCAGGCGTACCCGCGGATCCGCTCGCGGCGGGGCGGCTCCTGCAGATGGTCCGTCGACATGAGGGACGACTTCTTCGTCTCCCGCTCCGCCGCCCGGACGAAGTCTTCCATCGTGATCCGGTGGCGCTTCCCTCGACGCAGGGCGTTCCGCATCGCCTGGCGCACGACGTTCAAGATCGACCCTCCGCTCAGCGGGAACCGGCGACCGAGGTCCTCGAAGTCGATGCCCTTCGCCAGCGGCGCCTCCTTCGGGACGAGCCGCTCGTAGATCTGCCGCCGGAGGTCCGCATCGGGCAACGGGAATTCCACCGCGATGTCGACGCGCCGGTCGAGCGCCTTGTCCATGACCCGCGCGAGGTTCGTCGCGAGGATCACGACGCCCGGATAGGTCTCCATCTGGGACAAGAGCACGTTGACGTCCCGGTTCATCCACGGGGTCGACATGATCCCGCGGCGCTGGAACACCGCGTCGGCCTCGTCGAAGAAGAGCACCGCGCCGCCGTCGAGGGCCGTGTGGAACACGTGCTCGATGTTCTTCTCCGTCTCCCCGACCCACATGTTCTCCAACTGTGCGTAGTTCACGACGTGCAGCGGCCGTCCCAGCTCGCTCGCGATCGCCTCCGCCGCCATCGTCTTCCCGGTGCCCGGGGGCCCGGCGAACAGGAGGCTGAGCCCTTTCGTCCTGCGCATGACCTTGCGGAGCCCCCATCGGCGGTACATGAGGCCCTTGTTCCGCAACTCCGTCAGCGCGTCCTGCAGTCCCTCGCGGGTCGTCTCGGCGAGGACGAGGTCCGCGATCGTGAATCGAGGCTGGACGACCTGCGCGATCGGCCTCGACGGTTCGTGGAGATGCGGCTCGGGCGCCTCATGCTCGTCCTCGGCCTGATAGACCTCGACCCCGGCATCGAGGAGGCGGACGATCCGGCGCACGTCGTCGCGGGACACGTGCCGGCACGACTCCCGGATGCGGCCGCACTTCGGGCACTTCACGATCCACTCGTCCCGGTCCTCCTTCGCCATTCGAAATCCTCCGAGGGACGCGCGCGCCGTCCGCCGAACACAGACGCGCCGATATTTAAACATCGCCGGCACGCGCGCCGGACGCCTTCCGGGAGGCGCAAAACTCGCGTGCCATCTGCACCGCGAGGTCGAAATTGTGCGTGGAGATCATCTCGACGTTCACGCCCAGTGGCACCGGCGGACGGGAGAGCGCGGCCGCCGCCCGCAGTTGGGACCACAGGGTCCGCGCCCGATCGAACGAGGCACGCCCGGATCCCGGCTCGACCGAGACGAGGAGGGCGTCCTCCGTCCGCGGGGTGACGGTCGCGCCGAGCCACACGAGGAACTCGATGTCTTGGTAGTCGGAGACCGGAGCGAAGCTCAACAAGACCGTCGCCGGTTCGATCCCTTGCGCCGCGCACCGTCGGCCGTACGCCCGGAGGACGGTCGCCATCGGCTCGGCCTCGAACAGCACCTGGGACGTGAAGAAGTCACACCCGGCCTGGGTCTTCTCCATGAGCCGATCGATCTCCGACTCGCGCTCCGGAATCGTGATGTTCCCCACGGCGACGTCGGCCCGGCCACGCAGGGCGGCGCGCAGGACCCGATTCGCCTCGACGACGGACGGGCCCGGATAGCGGATGCGGCCGCTCGTCCCGCCGACGAGGACGAAACTGCGGACCCCAAAGTCGGAGGCGGACTCGCCGACCCAGCGACGCAACGCGGCGGCGGACGGCAGGTGGGCCACCACCTTGTTCACGATCGGATCGACGCCGAGGTCCGCCCCGAGCCGCGTGACGAAGTCGCGCGGGTCGAGGTTGCGGTAGAAAGGCTGGCCCTCGTGGTTCTCGTCCAGGACCTCCGGCACGTTGACGGCGTCGAGCCCCGGGATCGAACGCGCCGCCTCCCGCACCCGCTGCACGAAGTTCGCGATCGACTTATCGCTCGCGCGCCGGGATGGCGGCACGACTTCGAGGACGACCGGCGAGGAGCGTAGGCGGTCCCGAAACGGAGCGGGCATCGCGTTCGAAATGGCGCATTGCAGCACTTGAAACGTTCGCCCGTGCCGACGATGGGGCAAGCATAATGTATTCCGCACGGTTGTCGTCTCCGAGGCGAAGGGTTGGGCGAGCGGTTCCGGCGGCGGTCCCTCCCGTTCCGCCTGCACGATATACTCCTGGGGGACGCCTCGCCGCGGGACCTGGCCGACGTATCCGAGCGGATGGGGCTCGCCCTCAGCGTCGACGAGATGCGCCGCATCCAGGAGTACTTCCGGACCGCGGGCCGCGACCCGACCGACGTCGAGTTGCAGAGCCTCGGACAGGCGTGGTCGGAGCACTCCTGCTACAAGTCCTCGAAGGCGATCCTGAAGGAGTTCATCTTCCCCGTCCAGGCGCCGTGGGTGATGGACCGCGGGGACGCGGGGGTCGTGGAGTTCGACGCGGACCACGCCTACGCGTTGCGGATCGAGAGTCACAACCATCCCTCCGCCGTCGAGCCGTACGGCGGCGCGAACACCGGGATCGGCGGGATCCTGCGGGACGTGCTCGCGATGGGCGCGCAGCCGATCGCCCTCGCCGACCCGCTCCACTTCGGGCCGCTCGACACGCCGATGGACGCCCTGCCGCGGGGTGCGAAGCATCCGAAGTACCTGTTCGGCGGCGTCGTCGCGGGCATCCGCGACTACGGCAATCGCGTCGGCATCCCGACGGTCGCGGGGTGCATCGTCTTCGACGAGGGATATCTCGGGAACATCCTCGTGAACGTGGCGTGCGTCGGCTTCGCGAAGAAGTCGCAGCTCATGCGGAACCGGGTGGCGTCCCCTCGCGACGTCTTCGTCCTCGCCGGCGGCCGTACGGGCCGCGATGGAATTCATGGGGTGACGTACGCGAGCCTCGAGCTGACGGAGAAATCCGTGGAAGGATGGCGGGCCGGCGCCGTCCAGCTCGGCGACCCGATCCTGAAGGAACCGCTCATCCACGCGTGCATCGAGTCCGCGCAGGCGGGACTGCTCGACGGCCTGAAGGATCTCGGCGGCGGCGGGCTCTCGTGTGTCGTCGGGGAGATGGCCCTTGCCGGCGGCTGCGGCGCGGAGATCGACCTCGAGAAAGTCCCGCTGAAGGAGGAAGGCCTCGCGCCCTGGGAGATCTGGGTGTCCGAGAGCCAAGAGCGGATGATGCTCGCGGTGCTCCCGGAGCACGTCGACGACGTAATGCGGATCTTCGATCTGTACGATGTACAGGCGACGGTCATCGGACGGGCGATCCCGCAGAAGATTGGTCGCGCGTCTTACGCGGGCACGGTAGTGCTCGAGATGGATCTCGGGTTCTACACGGGCGGACCGGAGTACACCCGCGAGTACCGGCCCGCGCGTCTCCCGCCCGGAGACGAACTCCAGCTCCCGCCGGAACCGCGGGACTACCGCTCTACGATCCTGAAGCTCCTCGCCGCCCCGAACATCGCCTCGAAGGAGTACGTGATCCGGCAATACGACCACGAGGTCCGTGCGTCGACCGTCCTGAAACCGATGCAGGGGGTGATCGGCAAGGCGGCCCACGGGGACGCGTCCGTGATCCGGCCCCTCGTCGATTCGTGGCGCGCCCTCGCGATCGCGGTCGCCTCGACGCCGCACATCACGTCCATCGACCCGTTCGCCGGCGGCGCCTCCGCCGTCGATGAGATGTGCCGCAACCTCGTAGCCGTCGGCTCGAGGCCGCACTCCTTGACGAACTGCCTGAACTTCGGGAACCCGGAGAAGCCCGATCGGCTGTGGTCCTTCCGGGAGGCGGCCCGCGGGATCGGGACGACGGCGAAGGCGCTGGGCATCCCGATCCCCTCGGGGAACGTCTCGTTCTACAACGAGTCCCCCCGCGGACCGAGTCCGCCCACGCCGGTCGTCCTCGGCGTCGGGATCGTGGACGACCTGCGGCGGTGCGTGACATCGGACTTCAAACGGCCGGGCGATCCGATCGTGCTCGTCGGGGCCACGGGGCCGGAACTCGGAGGTTCCGAATATCTCCGGCTTCGAGGCAAAGGGCTCGCGCCGGTCCCCGGGGTCGACGCGCTTGGTCTACGAGCATCGATGGACTATCTCCTCCAGGCGATCCGCGCGGGGACCGTCCGCGCGTGCCACGACCTCAGCCACGGGGGTCTCGCGATCGCCGCCGCGGAAATGTGCCTGGGTGGCGACGTCGGCGCGGACATCAAGACGTCCGCGATGGAGCCGTTCCGCTGGGACGTCCAGCTGTTCTCCGAATCGAACGGACGCTGGCTCGTCGAGGTCGCGAAGGATCGATACGAGGAGTTCATGCATCTCCTCGAGGGCGTCCCGACCACGTACATGGGGACGACCGGTGGCGGCTCCTTGCACCTGGGCCGGGGCCGGCAATGGACGTCCCTCGCCCTCCCGGTGATGCGCAAGGCTTGGACCGAGGCAATCCCGAGGCAGGTGGTCGTCGCATGAAGCGGTCGGCGATCCGCGTGGCGGTCGTGTATATCGAAGGCACGAACTGTGAGGACGAGTCCGTCGCATACTTCCGGCTGCTGGGGGCCCACGCCGAGAAGGTCCATCTGAAGCAGTTGACCGGCGACGTGGCGGCCGAACTTCGGCGGGACCTCGACGACTACGACATCCTCATGATTCCGGGCGGCTTCGCCGCGGGCGACTACGTCCGCGCGGGCGCGATCTTCGCGGCCCGACTTCGATCAACGCTCTCGAAAGACCTCATCGCCTTCGTGAAAGCGGGCAAGCCGATCTTCGGCGTATGCAACGGGTTCCAGGTCCTCGTGGAGGCGGGCCTGCTCCCCGCTCTCGGTGGCGTAATGACGGAGGAGCCGGAGGCGGTCCTCGCGACGAACGACTCGAGCCACTACGAATGCCGGCCCAGCTTCCTGCGCCTCGAAAACGGCGGGTCGTGCGTCTTCACGCGCGGCCTGAAACGAGGTCGCGTCGTCACGTTCATCTCCGCGCACGCGGAAGGGAAGTTCCTGCTGCCGAAGGGCCGCGAGAAGGCGATGTTGCGGGAACTCGTGGACAACGACCAGATCGTCTTCCGGTTCGTCGACGATCAAGGGAAGTATGCCGGCTATCCCTGGAACCCGAGCGGGACGACCTTCAACATCGCGGCGCTGTGCAACCGCGACGGGAACGTCTTCGGGGTGCAGCCCCACCCCGAGCGGTGCTTCTTCCGCCATTTGCATCCGGATTGGACCCGCCAAGACGCTGGCGATCCCGTCTACGGCGACGGGAAGGCGGTCTTCGACGGCGTCCTCCGGTACGTAGAGAAGCGGTTCTAGTCACCGGGCCGATCCGGCGAGCCGATAGACCACGCGCTGTCGGCCGTTCACAGACTTCGCAGGTCTTGACATAGTTATATGCCGTGGCGGTCCGCATTCCGGGCGCGATGGAGGGACGCCCCTATCGGTCGGGGCTCGACCGCGTTTACCTTGTCGGCTTCGCGACGGTCGTCGTCCTCCAGCTGTCGGCGGGAGTGGCCCAACTCGTCACGGGCATCCCCGTCCCCGCGGCGACGGTCGTCGCGACGGCGTTCGTCATCGCCTGCATGCTGCGGGTGCACGGCCTCTGGGGCACGATGGCGTTCCTGGGCCTGGTGATTGCAATCCCGTTCGCGTCCGAGTTCCTCGGAGTCCTCACGGGCGTCCCCTACGGCGCGTACGCCTACCTGGACGTCCCGGGGCCCTACGTGCTCGGACTCGTGCCGATCTTCATTTTCATCGCTTGGATTCACGTCGGCTACCTCGCGATCGCGTCGACGACGGCGGCCCTCGGTCGCTCGTCGCTCTGGCTCGCGCCGATCGACGGGCTCGTGGCCACCGCGTGGGACCTGCTCGTGGACCCGGTGGCGGTCCGGTCTCGATTCTGGACGTGGCTCTCGCCCGCGACGGTCTACGGCGTCCCGGTCTCGAACTTCCTCGGTTGGTTCCTCGTCGTCACGGCGCTCTCCCTCGCCGCGCGGTGGACGTGGGCGAGAGATGCCCGGGCTCCGGCCGCCGCGCCTCGGGTGGTCCTCTCGATCCTGCCGGGCGTCCTCCTGGCGTCCGGCCTCCAGTTCGGGATCCTCGCCGCGGCCTACGGATTCATCGGGAGCGCCATCGTTGGCCTCGCGGTCCTACTGACGACGATCGCAATCGGATGGCGCCGCTTCGCGACGACGGCTCGCGAGCGTCTGTCGCCGAGCCCGTGGATCCGACGCCGGGTCGCGCGGCCCGCTCAGGAATCGGCGGAGGGCGATGGACGGGCCTGAGGTGCGGGGCACATCCCCCGGACCACGAAACTCGGGCCGCCTCGGGTCCCAGGCTGAATCCGGCGCCTATTGGACGGAAATCTCGGTTCCGGATGTCAAGGCCTCGACAGACGGGGTTCCGCCGAGCGCGGGCAAGATGACGTAGGTGGCCCCCAAGGCAATCGGACGACCGAGATCATCGACCTGGCCCCATGTAAACGACCTCGATTCACTCCACCCCGGTTGGAGCGTCGCGGGCACGCCGCCGCGAAGACAATTCAAGGTGAGCTTGGTCGTGAGGGAGTGGTATACGGCCTCGCCGCTGTCCGTCACGACGACGAATTCGAGCTCATAGGGGATGCAACCGGTCGTGATCGATACGGGCGTGTTTCCACCCACCCTCAGGACGACCGAGACCGTCACAGGTTCACCGGACGCGTACGTGATCCGGTCCGTCCGTGCGCTCAGCGAGAGGCTTTGGCGCGGATAGAACGCCACCATTGCGACGACGAGGACGAGCGCGATACCAACGAGAAGCGGCGCGATTGGAGGCGCTCGGGGCATGGCGAAGTCTACGCGCCTCGGTTCCTTATAGCTTCGGCGTTAGAGCGTCACGGTCAACTCGGCGATGTCCCCGTCCTTCAACCCGACGGCGCTCCGCAGATAGTGCTTCGAGATCACCTCGAGGACGTCCGTGTGGTGGGTGCGGATCGGCATGATGACGGCGCAGTCGACGTGGCCCATCGAGGCGAGGAAACACTTCGCTCCTCCGAACGTGCGGCCCGCGGCCTCGAACCCCGAAATCTCGATCCCCGGGCTTTCCTGGAGGATCTGGAGCTTCGCAAGGTCCGGGCCCCCGACCTTCAGGTTCAGCGTCAGCCTTTCTGTCGCATGTAGAACGCGCCCTCCCCGAGGCCGCTCGCGACGCTCCCTGCGATCGTCAAGGTCTCCTTGATCTCGAACACGCGCTGGTAGTCCGCGTACTCCTTTCGGAGGACGTCCGCGCCTTTCGGCGTGAGGCGGATCCGCTGCCTCCGTGTCGCCAGGTCGCGTGCCACGAGGCCGTCGCGGATCAGCTCGAGGATCCGCTGGGACGCGCTCTGCTGGCTCACCCCGACGAGTTTGCCCAGGTCGCGCGATGACAAGTTGACGTAGTCCTTGAGCCCGCCCGTGAGGGCGATCGCCTTGAGCGTTTCGACGTGGTACGGCTTCAGCGGCGCGGGACAGGCCGGCGCCGGGCTTATGCCTTTCTCAGCGTCACACGCCTTCCGCGACGAGGTGGTTGCGGGATCGCAAGAAGACGCGCGGGATGCCCGCCACTCGGAGCCGTTCTAGGAGCGGTTGGTCGTTCGTCACAACGATTGCGCGGTGCGCCGTCGCGAGGTCGAGGAGCGCGTCGTCTGCGGACCCGTGGCCTTCCATCCGGCGGTAGTTTCCTGCGAGCCGCTGCGCCGATCGTGCGTCCCGATCCGATTCGGCGAGGACGGCCAACTCCGCGAGTACGGGCGTCGGGACCGCGATGTCGACGTCCCCGAGGACGCGATGCAGCTCCGCGTCCAGGTGGACTTGGAACTGGAACGGCATCAGGAGCGCGTTCGCGTCTAGGAGGACGAGCCGAGGCACCGTTTTCGCGCATCGATGCC
>WNGA01005637.1_pt1 | contig 18045 bp, 21 predicted proteins | sample 5400061 | NCBI WGS metagenome assembly WNGA01 (sample SAMN13153366, study PRJNA577476) | soil metagenome | isolation source: 100 cm soil or saprolite under grassland replicate 2 | place: USA:California | collected 2016-06-15 | reverse complement strand
AATATGATTGGTTTCTTAGTAGTGATAAGACTGAGTGTGAAATTCGTGAGATATACAAAAGCTCCGAGGCCGTCCTAAGGCACCAATCCAACATTCGTGAACCGTTAGGGGCTCTATTTGAAAAATTTGGCTTGCCTAACTCCTTGGTAATTTATGGTGATCCATCACCAGAACTTTTGGAATATGCAAAAGCAAGTGGAATAGACATAAAGATATTCACATACTTACAAGGCCTCTAAATCGGTAACGAAACGCCCTGAAGCAATATTAATTTTTATCCAATCACTAAATGCAAATCAAGATTTATTACAAGTCGGTATTGCTTCATTCAATGAAAAGGCAAATTCTGTTTCAGTAATTTTTGCACAGTATTGATCTTTATCAATATTAAACTATATACTCGTCATCTAAACGCAGATAGCGTAAAATTAAAACCATAGTAAAAAAGTGGAATTGTTAATAGCAGAATTATAAAATTGTGATAGTATGACTGTATAACTTTGATGCCTCTCGATGCAAAATATGAAGATAAACCAAGCCATGCATAATCCATCCATACATGCACCAAAAAAAGAAAGGCTATTCCAAATGCATATCCCAACAATTCTATTGAATCAGATATTAATTTAATTCCCACAAAAATCCACCAAAGAAAGAAAAATGGGTTAACGCCTGTGAATAAGATTCCAGCAAGAATCGGCTTTTGAATCCGAGATGACTTGACAATATAATTACTGTTATTATTTTTGGTGACAGTCTTTACCACATAAAGGATACCAAAAGCAATAAGACTTATTCCCCCAATAAAACTAATGAATTTCATGATACTAGAAGTCACATTCGGAGAAGAAAGTACTATAAATGGGATAGAATATAGGATGATGACAGGAAGCTCTACTATTGAGTGACCAATTGCTATCTTTATTCCGGACCAAAACCCGCCATTTTTGCTTAAAACTAAATTTGCAAAAAAAAGTGGACCTGGAGAAATCACACCAGATACTGAAACAAATATAATTTGCAACCCCATGTCAAGCAATGTCATACTAGAGCCAGTATCCCTTCACCATTGAATAGGTTTCTTGTGTCTGAAGAAGCTACCGGTGGGTCCCTTTGCATCAACCAAAGCAAAGTGAACTATATCTTTGGCCGCTGCTTCGGGACTTATGGGCGCCATACCGCCTCCCATGTCTGTTCGGACCCATCCAGGACATACCGCATTTACCTTAATGTTCCCGTCTCTTAACTCATTAGCCATAATCAATGTAAGGGCATTAAGTGCAGCCTTCGAAATTCTATAAGCAGCTACATACCCACCCATCTCACTCATTGCGCCATATCCAGACGAGACGTTTACTATCCGACCATATCCATTTTGTCTCATTATAGGTACAAAAGCTCTGCACATATGGAATGCACCATAAAAGTTAACAGCTAATGTATCCTGCATAATGTTTTCATCCACATCAAACACGCTTACTCCTTCGTCCAGATAGACTCCAGCATTATTAATTAGGATATCAACCCTTCCATAAGTCTTTAGAATCCAATCCCGAAGGTTTGCAATATCTTTACTATCAGTGACGTCGAGTCTGCGATATGCAACATTGTCACGATGATGTAGTTTAGCTACAGCTCTCCGACCTTCTTCTTCATTCCTACTTGTGAGAACGACATTGCAACCAGCCCTAGATAGTTCCTTACATATTTCGTGTCCAATCCCACGATTTCCACCCGTTACAATTGCTACATATCTATCTGGATTCAAGCTTGGGTTACTTGTATAAAGCTTTAGTCATTCTTATCAATTTTATCACGAAATAATTTTCAAGATAGTAGAATTGCGGAATCCATTCAATTATATGATAAATTTATTTCAGCAGATTAAGTTAATTATATCAATGGAAAGATCCATCGATAGTGTATGTAAAAATATAGCTGCACCTTCCATTCCCAGTGGGATTATTATTGTTTGTGAGATATCTTCGGAAAGAGATACTCGGAAGCTCAAACGTTCATATCAAGGAACAATAGTAAATCTACAGTTGATGACACTTAGGGCCGCTTTGTAAAAAGTGATTTGAATCTAGGTTATATTATCTAGCGACTATTGAATCAAGTCTGGTCTTTTTGATTTTCTTGTGTCTCTGATTCCAATGTCTTACAAAATCTGAAATCAGAGGCTCAAAATCACGATAAGATTTCTTATCTCTAGCGGTTTTGCTAAATTTCTGTCCGTATTTAATACATGTCCAACAGCCAACAATAGGAATCAAAGGGGCGACATAATATCCAGTTTGTTTTCCTTTAAATCCCCAAGCTTCTCCCACAGCACAATATTTAGAATCCTTGACTAAAATCTTGCGGTCTATTTCATCAATCCCATTTCTTAATTTTTTAGACCAGATTGGACAAATTTCTTCAAATGATAGGTCAGATTCTGCTGAGTGAGACTCAGTTTGAGTTCTTTTGAGAAACTCTACCTTTACCATGTATATATATGAACAAACTTATCTATAACCTTAACCATAATAAATTCTGATTTTAAGCAGCTCAACAAAATTTTTACATCATGCGTACAAAAATAAACATTTGTATGTGAATTATTTTAATCATAGCCCAGCCCATTTTTGTACTAAAAAATCGATGGGTTGTAATTTCTATTAACTGATGTGTAGAACTCTGATACTTAAAAAAACTTACGTAAGTCGACTGTTTTGGAAATAAGATTTCAGTAAAACTGAACATAAGAAGTAAGCATTAGGACCTATGGTGCTAATGCAGTAGTATCACAATAAAACGGCAAGATAAAATTTAAGAAAATGCGGTCTTATAATTGAAAAGGCGCTCTGCGGTCTTATAATTGAGAATGCGGTCAATCATGGAATAACCTACTGAATTAGAACTAATACTATCCTTGTTGACACGGAATATTTATTGATATTAACGTGAACGTAACGTGTAATACGATACTTGAGTGGAATAAACAGCTTGGCCTATTTTGAAAGTCTATACATAAGAGGGTGTTGTCACACTAGCACGTTGTCTGTCTACTGGTCTATACATAACTAGATGGTGTTGTCACACTAGCACGTTGTAAGACCTATGCAAAAGTCCGTGTACCTTTTTGAGAAGTCTACCATTACTCCCGTACATGGTGAAAATCCTTTGTTTAGTCGTTTATGGCTGATATGATTATAAACTGAGGATGAAATCATTATAAAAATAGTAAATACTCAATATATCGAACAGACTCGAGAGGGAAAAATTGCAACATGTAGCAAAGCATGGAAGTCAAGAAAAGAGTTTTACAGTTTGATGAATAGAAGATCATATAGAGGAAAGTGTATTAAATTAAATTTGAAAAACTTTGAGATTGCTAGAATCCTTCATGAAATCGCTATCTACGAAGAAATGAAGGGAGAGATGTTCAAGCCTCGGGCATATGAAAAAGCAGCCCTCTATATTGGGTCTCTGGCAGAGGATGTTGGAACTATATACAAGAAAGGAGGAATTGAAGCCTTGATGCAACTACCTGGAATAGGTAGAAACATAGCGGAAAAATTAGTTGAATTAATACAGACGGATGGATTGGCTTATTATGAACAATTAAAAAGAGAAATACCCGTTGACTTAACAACACTCTCCTCTATAGAAGGAATGGGACCAAAAAAAGTAAAACTACTATATGAAAAATTAGGAATAACTAACATCGAAGAACTGGAGAAAGCAATCAGAGAAAAACGAGTAAGAGCTCTTCGAGGCTTTGGGGAATCGAGTGAACAGAAGATATTGAAGGGCATACAGTTCTTTAAGAAAAGTCACGGTGGTAGATTTATCCTAGGTTTCGCCCTAAATACATTTGAAGATATTCTTCAGAGGTTGAAAAAGCTTGACAGCGTGAAAAATGCAAAGTTAGCCGGCTCAGCACGAAGAATGAAAGAATCTATAGGTGATGCAGATTTCTTAGCCTCGTCTGATAAACCTGAGAAAGTGATGGATTTCTTTACATCAATGCCAGAAGTTGCGTACATTCATACGAAGGGAAGAACAAAGTCTACAGTAAGATTAAAGAGCGGAATTAATTGTGATTTAAGAATCGTTCCTGAAGAGAGTTTCGGTGCTGCACTTCAATATTTTACAGGAAGCAAACAGCATAATGTTCTTCTTAGAACAATGGCGTTGCACAAAGGGTACAAGCTGAATGAATATGGTCTATATGATAAAAGGAACCGCCAGATTGCAGGGAAAACAGAAGAAAGTATCTATTCGAAATTAGGACTGCCATTCATAACACCAGAATTGAGGGAAGACAAGGGAGAGATAGAGGCTGCAAGATATGGCCGACTACCGAAATTGATCGGTTACGATGATCTCAAAGGAGATCTTCAAATACATACCAATTGGACAGACGGTAATTATACTATAATAGAGATGACTGAAGCTGCAAGCAAGGCAGGACTTGAGTATATTGCTATTACAGATCACTCACGAACACTAGAAATAGCGCATGGCTTAAACGAAAGAAAACTAAAGCAGCAAGAGAAGGAAATAAAAAGAGTCAATAATAAGACAAAGCAAAATGGAAGAATAACCGTCCTAACAGGAGTGGAGGTAAATATACTCAAGGATGGCAGTCTTGATCTAGAGAACAATATTCTTATGGAATTTGACATTGTTGGTGCTGCCGTTCACTCACATTTTTCACTTTCAAAAGAGGAACAAACCAAGAGACTAGTAAGCGCAATGTACAATCCTAATGTTGACATACTCTTTCATCCAACGTGTAGAGTAATTCAGAAACGCCATCCTTTAGACATTGATTTTGATAAAATATTGGAAGTATCAAAAGAAACGAATACCATACTTGAAGTAGACTCCTCGCCAGAGAGACTAGACTTGCAAGATGAGTATATACAACGTGCTATTGAGAATAAATGCAAGATCGTAATAGATTCTGATGCTCATGATAAATCGCATTTTCATTTTCTGAAATTTGGAATATCGCAGGCAAGGAGGGGATGGGCGGAGAAGAAAGACGTTGTTAATACATTGCCTTTAGAAAAGTTTCTTAAGTCACTGAAGTAAAAATAATATTTAATCCGAAATAGTATTTGCCTAACTTAATTCATGCATAAAAATCTGCGGGTCAGGATTAACTTCTGGCTATTTTTACTTTCGATGCTCGTTATACAATATTTCAGTTAAGATTACAGTTAACCTTCTATTTATTAATCTGTCATATATGTAAGATATTAAGATATTTGAAAATGCTTTTCGTTGAGAAACAGTTTCCCTTTAGTATCATAAATAAATAATTTAGAGTCTAAAACTAATCTACAGCGAAAGATACTTTTAAGCAAGTTCTATAGTTCGTTAATTTCCCTGAGGTTGGATCCACGGCGGTGGTCCTATCCACGACCTCTATACCATGTATCCCATGCAAGGTTTTTTTTGCTTCATCTACGGCGAGCTGAGCTGCATCTTCCCACCCTTTGTCTGAGCTACCTATTATCTCAATTATTTTTGCAATATGCTCGCTCATAATAAAGTGTTATACTTTATTTCTTATAAAACTTTCATACGTTAACTTTCATACGTTAACTGAAGTTTCATTCATAAAATGAGGATATTGGACATTTTGAACTTAACACTGACTTTACTGTGTGCTGGAAATAAAATAAATAGAATCCGATTAGACAACTTTTAATTCAACAAGTAGTATTAGGAATGGAAAAACATCATTTACTGGAACGCATTTAACACAGCACCAAGCAGATATCCTATACTTGGTAACAGGTTAAAGATAAATGCCGTGAACGAAAATCATAGCTGGATGAAACAAAAGCTGATTTTAGAAATCAACTTTTCTGCGGTGTTCTCGAGATATAGTTATTTAAAATAATTTTTTTTGCAAAATGGGATTAATAATCATTCCCAATTATCTAATAGCTTTAAACAATAATCACAAACAGGATATCCCGTTTCTTCTTGATACTCAGTTTTGCATCTCTTGCAGATTTTTGTTTTCGGTTTGGACATGGACTGTAAATGTTCAACTTACTTTAAAAGAGTTTGTAGAAATTCCTTAAATAGGTAAAGTTAAAAAGATTATTACCTTATGCCCCAGCTTTCAGTAGGATACTTTAATTGGATATCAAAAATTAAAACATTTTCATATATTTTCGTGCAAGCTTGAAGTGTTCTTTAGCTTCCTTTGTATAATTTGCCTTCTGATTTCTATTAACTAACTGTCCTGCTCTAAATAATGAGACTTTAGCCCTAACACACGCCTTGTAACACATCATAAAATAAATGATGTTTATTAAGCTGGTATCGTTACTTTTATTGATATAATATGAAATAAAATACGATTGCATGCCTTCTCTTTTGTGGTAATGAATGTCCATTGCTAAATGGACCACATCTTCTGCAATGTCGCCGTATCTTAATGAATCATTAAATTCTATTCTGTCATACAGATAGAATTTTCCTTTCATAAAAAAAATATTTTTCAAATAAAGGTCACCATGAATATCACGAATCCTGAATCGTTTCCTACGTTCATCAAATAATTTATAATTATTTTTGACAAACAAGTTTAGTTTATCTTCAAATGAAGAATCTATTTTTGCAAATCTAGAAAGGGTTCTAAAATTTTCTCTGATTTTTGCTTTCATAGCTTGAGGGCTACCATGTTTCGAAATAGTGATGTTTGTGTAAGCTAGATTATGAAACCTGACAAGTTTACCAATTAAACCATTTAAAATGCGATATTTATTTTGTTAAAAACTAGAAGGTTGTCCATCCGAAATTTCTGAGGAATCTCTCTCATTTTGACTGCAAATTCCAGAGATGTCCCCATCTTGTCTAAATTAACCAATTTATAGGTATTATCAATTTTTATAATCTTTACCACACCAAGATACATTCGGCCACAAAGCTGTTTGTTTAACGTAAATTCCTTTTGACAAAACTTTTTTCTTAATCTAAGGTTTGAAAAATCCAGTACATGGCCAAATTTAACGGGCTTTTTTATCTTGTATGCAATTTTCCCGGTAAGAAGAATCCAGGAAATATGAGTTTCAATAACGGTTATGCGATAGGCAGAGTGTGTATATGAATTTGCTTTTTTCAAGCCATTCAGGAGATCTTCTTGTCTTTGGCTCATCTCCACTTATAATAAAGTCATTTGTTTTATTGATTTAGGACGATAGCAAGGATTGAGATTAATAACCTATTCAAATTTGGGCATTGAATAATCAAGCAAGAGTCCAGTCTGCTGTTTGTTCTAACTTATGGCTAAAAAATATTTATATCATAAGCTTTATGGATTCTAACAGGAAGTTTGAGTCAAAATTCCTACATTATAAGATTGTGGGATGGTTGTTGCCAATAGTGCTCATGATATGCGGGTTACCGGGGGTTGGTAAATCTACTGTTGCCAGACAGCTCGCACCGTTGATTAATGGAGTTATTATATCTTCAGATGAATTAAGAAAGCATTTATTTCGCAAGCCAAAATATACACGTCGTGATAAAAAGTTAGTTTATGGTGTGGAGTAAGCTAGGACTTCCTACAAGGCAAGCCTGCATAATAGAATGCGTCTGCCCGGAAGATATTGTAGAGGCTCGACTGAATTCTAGAAAACTAGACTATTCGGATGCTGACTTCTCGGTTTATAGAAAAATGAAGAGAATGTATGAGCCCGTCAAAGAAGAACATATAAAAATTGACACGAGCAGAATATCGAAGGTGGAATTGAGAAGCCTAGTTTCCAACATACTACAAAGAAGTTAATCATGAAAGTTTATTAGAAAGAAAATAAGTTAATGACTACAGAAGCTTTACTATTGACAGAAATACTTAGCTTTAACTCGCGCATAGCATGGAATCATGAAAGTAAAGCAATTGAATCCTTCTATAAAAGAACGGATATTACATAGCATTAGATCTGATGGGCCTATGACTGGACCTATCATAAGGGGATCCACCCGTGTTTGTAGTTATCTTGGCACTTGTATTGCACTGCAACACACATAACCACGAGCCATTAAATATCATATTGACAAAAAACAAGTAATGGCTAAGGCCAATGACAATTACAATCCTGCCAAAAAGAATTATCTAATTTGGTTGTTTATCTCCATCGCTATAGTGTTCATCTTACCTTTCATCTTACCATTTCCGATATCATTCGTGGTTTCGCTAATTGTCATTTTGTGCCTTAGTATTTTTAGAGCCGATATCGAGCTAAGAAAGGCCGGTATGGGAGGAATAAATGGCTGGTACAACTCTTTGTCTTCCTCAGGATTTAGTCGGCGCTGGATAACCGGAATTAACGGCTTTGCATATCAACGAGTAAGGTTTTGTTGCATGAACTGTGATAACGAGCATAACATGATTGCATGTCCCAAGTGCGGTTCAAAGGCAGTGAGGGCTGTGTGATATATGAGAGATTAAATTAGAAAAGTCTTCGGGATATTATCAGTTTATTTTGCCATGGTCTTCCATATTCACAAAAAACCTATGATGGCAATCGTTACAGGTTATAAAGGCTTTAGCGTATATAGTATTTGGAATATCTGTTAAACTAACTCCTGTCTTGGGATCATTTTTTGTTACGTTGGAAGAACCACATTTTATACAGTAAAACTTTATTTTATTAAAATTTTCTAACATTATTTTCAATTCCTTGTCCTGGCATTCCTTACAATAAAGTGTCTCCTGTTCATTTAGTACTTTGGCTGCTATGTCTGTGTATTTACCACAAATGCTGCATGTATCTTTTCCAAATACCATTGACTAAAAGCCTTCTTTGAGTTTGAATTCCTAACTAGATTAAAGCTCCTTTGTTTATATTTATGCTTTGGACACTCTAACGGTCCTTAAAGCTCACTGTTTACAATCACAAGGCTTAATCGTGCAATAATTGTTACTGCCTTCTTCTTTTTTTGACATATACTGTTCTTCGTTGAAAAAATGTGAATTTTTTGTATGTCCAATGTCAAACAGTGTTCAGAGGCCATGAGAGAATTTATTCATAATAAGTTATAACCTTTCAAACTTAGCCTCAGGGCATAAGACAATTAATTTTATAATGAAAAAGACTGATAATTACTATCTCACTTCTTTCCCTTGAGTCGGGGAAAAATCCTTTCACAAAGTCTTACTGATTCTACAGACAGTAACAAAATTACCGTATAAGAGCCCATATGCATAGGTAGACAGAGTGAATTTTCGGTGTTGTGGATTTGAACTGTATTTGACATTAATTTCAGGCCAAAGGTGGAATTGTATTGTAATATGATATTGTGAAAGCAATACCGAAAATTTAATATCTTTTATCTACCAAAAATTATAATCGAGTTGGAAACATTGGAAGTATTATAAATTATAAAGTTCAATAATTACTATATGAAATATATCGTCCTAATGCTTTCCACTATTATTATGTTATCATTACCGCATATCGGTTTTTCTCAATCTGCAGTAAACTCTACAGCGGGTAATAAGGAAGTAAAGTTAGGTTCTCCTATTCTTCAAAAGATATCTGATAAAGGCACATATTTAGTATCTATAAAATCCGGACAATCAGCTCTTTCAACAGGATTAAATATAGACATAGTTTTCCTGAATAAAACATCTCCACACCTTAATACTCCACCTCCAAACGCCGAATCCAATCTCTCAAGCACAGAATACAAAAAAAGTAGTGGGTTGGTAATACCTTCTGTAGTTGAAAGAACACTTCCTGTAAAAAGTTACGATATTGTAATAAATTCAGGTGACGGAAAAGAGATCTGGAACAAAACTAATCAACAGCCTCAGGCAGGCCATGGACCTCAAACTATTGTTTTGAAGGATTATGATATTGGAAACGTAACGATAAGTATCAAGAATATAGTTGCGGACCCAGCACTTGTGGATATATTAAACAGACAAAGAGAAAATGGCACTGATGTGCAAGCAGGTCTAAATCAACCAAATTACAAACCTCCAAATGATTCCGTTAAATTTAAAACAAGTATCATAGTCATTTGATATTATTCCTGGTTACTGAAGAGTAATAACTTAACCTTGTACTGAATATTCAGTCGTATCCCGACGGCTTCAGACCTTTGATTGCGGTATTTGATTATCTTGCCTTAACATATGAAATGATTTCTTGAAAGAATGTGAAGATTTCAGATTGTAGTTAAAGAAGTAAACGGTAATAAATGCTAGTAAGTCCTCTGTATGGTAAGGGGCTTTTTTCGGCCAGTCCCGTATTTGGCCTTTCCCCTCTACCGCAAAGTGCTTCGGGGAGCGGGACAGAAACCCGAGACACCATTTCTACAGAAGATAATAAACTAAGTACTCAATAGTATAATACGGTTACAATCCCGACGGGCCCGTTAAGTATTAGGGTTCATATATTCTCATAGAGGATAGAATGAGCAGAGAAAGGACGAATGGCAAATGACAACTAAGCTATCTACAACTATTAGCAACATTCAATCGGTTGTTTCCAATAAGGAGAGTAGCAATTAATATTACAATTCTTTGATTTCATGAAAAACTGGCCTTCTGAAATATATCAAAAACAATATCAAAAACAATAAGCTCAAAGCAATAATAGCTTACAGTAAATTTCTCAGCTACGAAATACCCCTGAAAAACGAGACCATAATTCATAATGTTGTCTCAAAATGAAATACCATCTCAAGTATCGTCGCAAATTAATGGACAAAATCATGCTCAAATTACATATGAAATAGACATTCTATTTATTCAATACTACTTGTTTTGAAATGCCGTTCGCAGTTGTACTCAATTAGGGCAGTATCCCGCAACTTGTACATCACTTTGTCCCATTTCTGGTATTTCATCTCCAGGCTTCCGTTGATCTAAGCAAACGCTACTATTAAGTTCCAATCACTAGAACAAGCATTATAAGAGATTCACGCGCAAACAATTGAAAACTATAATCATAATAAACTTTCGAAGCTTTACTAAATCATAAGGAATGGAGACAACAACAAAGAAAAGTCCATCGCCATACTCGAAGCGGGGTAGTGCCAATAGCTATCGGGAAGTATGTTCGTCCGGAGAAACAGAATCATCATGGTTTAGTAATTTGAGACATCCATTAAGATTCAACAGGCTAGCTCAAAATATTTCTGTGGATGTCGCAATAATAGGAGCAGGTATTGCAGGCATTACGACAGCCTACCTCTTGTCTAGATCTGGAAAAAGTGTTGCGATTGTTGAAGATGGTTACATCGGGAGTGGCGAAACCGGCCGGACTACTGCGCATATTACTCACGCCCTTGATGATAGGTATTATAATATAGAGAAGAAAAAAGGTCCCAAAAATGCGAGATTAGCGGCGGAAAGTCATACGGCGGCAATCGATCTTATCGAAAACTCCATAAGAGAAGAAGGAATTGATTGTGATTTTGAGAGATTGAATGGTTTCTTATTTCTTGATGAAAGTGATAAGAAATCATCTTTACAGAGAGAATTAAAGGCCCTCAAAAAGGCTGGAGTATTAAAGGCAAGGATGATTAATGAATCGCCATTAGAGTCCGCGGACATATCTCCTTGTATTTGTTTTCCCGATCAGGCCCAATTTCAACCAATCCAATATTTAACAGGAATTGCACATTCAATGATCAAGGATAATGAGGTACAAATTTTCACAGAAACTCATGCACAGGATATTAAAAGAGTAGACACAGATAGTGTCATTAAAACTGATAAGGGACATGCTGTCACTGCACAGAGTATTGTTTTAGCAACTAATGCACCAATTGTAGATAAGGTAAGCAAGATTTATGACAAGCAGCTAGCATACAGAACATATGTGATCGCAGCTAGAATTCGAAAAAATTCAATACCATTGGCTCTTTACTGGGATACAGGGGATCAAAAGTCAAAGGATCATGTCAAACCTTATCATTACGCCCGAGTCCAGAGAACTAAAGATAAAAATTTTGATTTGTTGATTGTTGGTGGAGAAGATCATAAGACTGGAATTAGGATGAACAAGAATGATTTTGATGCAAAGTTCAAAAGACTTGAATTATGGATGAGGAAAATTTTTTCATTAGAAGGACCAGTAATATACGCCTGGTCAGGGCAAGTCATGGAACCATTGGACGGATTGGCTTTCATAGGTCCAAATCCTGGTGATGATAAAAATATCTATATAGCAACAGGAGATTCTGGTAATGGAATGACTCACGGAACAATTGCAGGTATTATTTTGTGCGATTTGATCCAGGGTAAAGATAATCCCTGGGCAAATGTATATCGTCCTGATAGAAAAATAAAGTGATAAATAGTGGCAACAAAAAAATATTCTTCAAAATCGGAACCGCAACGACTTTCAAAAAATAGTGGTGTGGTTATAGAAAACGAAAAGTTGGCTATATACAAAGAGAGTAAAGGAGATGTGCATAAGTTTTCATCTGTATGTACTCATTTAGGTTGTATGGTGAGATGGAATGAGTTGGAGAAATCCTTTGATTGTCCGTGTCATGGTTCGAGATTCTCTTGCCAAACTGGTAATGTTATTAATGGTCCGGCTAACAGCCCACTTGAGAAAAAGAATAATTAGTGTTTTATTGAGTGTCGAATAGGATACATTGAACAATACTGAAATGAATTTAAGGGGTTTGACAAGGGACGATTATACACTAACTACCTGCCACCGATACCAATCCAGGTATTTAGCTTATACTATTTTTGGTTAATTTGATGATATTTTGAAATGCTTATTGAAGTCTAATTATTTATAAACATCCATTCCCATTCGGATATTCTTGTATGCGTTTTAAAATTAGATTAGAATTAAGATAGAAAAAAGGAGATTTTTCAAGAATTTATTATTTCTGTTTTTAAATTGTTTCTTTTTTACTTGCTTTTTCTATGTTTCGTTTTGCCGCCCATGCTTGCATTGCAAACAGCATAAGGATTAGCTTTTTTACCCGATCTAGACTTAACCTTAGATACACATCGATCGAATTTTTTTGTGCTTAGTCCTTTCTTCTTTCCTCTTGGCATTGATATTTTTAAAGCAACATATCTAATTAAGCTTCTAAGTCGATTACAGACTGAGTGCGAAGAGATCAAACTTGATTCATTAGAAAGGAACATCATTTACTGGATTATCAAAAGATCTCCTAAAGACCATGAAGAGCTGTTGAAGATCATGGATGTAGATGGCCGCTCCGAAAAATTCGGCCGGTACTGGCTATACTCTGTAATCGATATAAACAATTATGACAATAAATTATCGAGAATGACACAGAGCCTATTCCTTCTACAGTCACACAAGTTCAGTAATGACAATATTGAAGCGACACTAGTTTGTCTAAAATGCGACGATGTATTTAAAAAAGTGTTCCCTCTCGACCTCGAAGGACAGACAATAGAGTTCAAATGTCCAGTATGTAATACTTCTGGCGAGGCTGATCTCCCCTACAAGAAAATCGAGGAGCGAGAAGAACTTGAAGAAGATTTTGCTGAAATTGAACAAGATAATAGTGAAGAATTTGAAGATATCTATTGAAAATCCATCGTCATAGTTCAGCCAATATGAAACTAGATCAGACCTAATTACCCTGCTCTGCTGCCTTAACTTGAGCCTAACCCATGAGCTGTTATAATCTTTGTTGACCAGATTATAATGCATGCCAGCTAGAAGTTTATGGCAAGGTAGTATCTCATTTGGACTTGTAAATATACCGGTTAAACTCTATACGGCAACAAACAGCAGGGAATATGTCTTTAACCAATTATGTCAAAATGGACATAGGATAAGATACAAAAAATGGTGTCCAGAAGAAGAAAGAGAAGTTCCATATTCTGAGATTAAAAAAGGATACGAAATACAGAAAGACAATTACATCGTATTCGAAAAGGAGGAACTCAACAAGGTAAAGTTAAAGACGACCCATTCCATCGACATTAAGGAATTCATTGAATATAACGAACTCGATCCTATTTTAATAGACAACAGTTACTACGTCGCGACTGATTCCAAAACGGTAAGCGAAAAGGCTTATGCACTTTTAGTGAAAATACTAAACGACAACAACTTAGTTGCCATTGGTAAGGTTGTTCTCAAGGATAGAGAAAACGTCATAGCGCTGAGACCTTACCAGAGAGGTCTTGTCATGCATGTTTTGAATTACCTCGACGACATGAAGCCAATAGATGAAATACCAGAAATGGGGAATACAAAGGCAAAACTTGATCCACAAGAAATTTCTCTTGGCAAAATATTGGTACAGAAATATCGCAGTAAGGAATTCGATATCGGTGACTATTCCGACACGTATGTTCAAGAACTTAGGAAACTTATAGACGCAAAGAGTAAAGGAAAAAAATTCGTTTCATCTGCGCCTAAGGAGGCTAAGCCAACCAAAGATCTCCTTGAAGCCCTCAAGGCCAGCATTGAAACCAAGAAGAAATAATCATTGAAGATAGTACGCTTTATTACAGAAACTAGTTAATAGTAACAAATGTCTGTGAATATCCCTTGACATCGATTTTAATTGGGACATCAGGATACACGTATTCTTGGAACAAGGGAAAATCGAATAAGTTTAAGTGGTATGTCGATCAGGGATTTAATTCCGTAGAAATAAATGGCAGTTTTTATCGATTCCCTACCGAGAACTCGATAAATAATTGGAAGAATCTTTCAAGAAAAAATTTTAGTTTTTCAATAAAGGTTAACAGATCTATAACTCACTTTACGAGGCTAAAAGGAGATAAATCAATAAAATTGTGGAAGCGGTTCAAGAACTCACTTGAACCACTAGAAGAAAGAATAACTTTTTGGCTATTTCAAATGCCTTCTACGTTTAAATATAATCAAGAGAATATAGAAAGAATAAAGAATTTTAGAATTAAAGCGGATTTAAACAGCAATGCGGTATTAGAATTCCGGGATCGTTCGTGGTGGAGCAAAGCCTCTATCCAAGAGTTGGAAAGACTCAAAATACCGATGTGTTCTGTAGATGCACCTTTACTACCAAACAGGATATTGAACTTGAACAAAACAGTTTACTTAAGATTGCATGGTTCTAAAACCTGGTATAATTACCTATATTCTGAAAAGGAGCTTAAAAGGATAATTGCCAAGCTAGAAAAGAAATCTGCAACAAAGAAGGCAATATACTTAAATAACGATCATGGAATGCTCCCCAACGGAAAATACTTATTCGAACATCTAATAAGGAGGTAGAAATCAGTACCAACAATCTACTACTGTCAGATAGTTAACCCAAATCTCAAATGACTAAGATAGTCGTTTCAAATTTTGCTGAATCACCTTCTGGTTCGGAGTTCGTTTGGTTTAATCCGTCAGTACGTGACTGCCATTTACTGTTTGATTATTTAAGATATTCACGATTGCTGGATCTGGAACTATATTCTTGATGCTGAACTCTCTTTTAGAGACAAATTTGTCCTTCATCCCCTTAGGCCCATTTTGATAACGATAGAATTCAGTATTAAAAGTGCACACACACATTGACTGAAAATTTGGAACCATATGAAATTTCAGACTAGTCCCTCCGGGCCTGAAGATTCAGATACTATACGTAGTAACAAAATATTTATTTATACTAATTAGAGTAGACCAGTTCATTCGAAATAGTCGAAATAAATAGGGCTAATCGTCATCGTCATCTTACGCTTAATAATGAGCATTAAATAATGGTTCATGATAAATTGTTATTGACATGTAGCATTGAATTTACATTTCGACCTCATATTTTTACAATAATTGGGTTTTTGGGTTTGTTTACTTGCATCCACTTTTAGACTACAGTATATGAAAGGATTTTTCTTTAATTTAAAATTACAAAGTCTGCAAGTCACAGGAATGTCTTATAAACTAGATAATTATTTAATAAATCATATGCCTATCGTAAAGACTACTTTAAAGAAGGGCGATTTACAAGAACAAAAACTTGTAAAGGTAGAGGGTAACGATAAATCAATAGTGCTGACAAACATAAATGGCAAGCTATACTCCATGGATTCTGTATGCTCGCATAAACGAGGTTCTTTAGGAAGACTAGAGATTATTTCAAACCAGAAAGGTTTTCCCAACAAACTTGATACATAAATTTATTTGTTGAAGCTATTCTGGCTGTTGACCGTTTGGTACAAGATTAATAATAACTTGAAGTTTCTTTGTTGACTATGAAATTATTTATTATAGCTTCAGATGTAACGACAACTATATATCAATGTTAGAGAATTGTAAGGGATGCAGAAAACCTTTACCCAAACAACTGTGACGTTAGCAATCGGGGTTGTAGCTTTACTTCTATTTACGATTACTACATATAGAGAAGCAGCGGGGCAAGGAATCAGCAAAAATTCGTTTCAATTAACTGCTAAATTATTTACCGCGTGGGTAAACACTACTAACGGAGCAATTAATCCTACCTTGAACTTCAAAGCAAACAGCAACCAAACGATACAAATTCAAAATCCAACAGGCTTTAAGCATCAATTAATCATTGACTTAAATGGTAAACAGCTTGCAACAAGCGGGGACCTACATTCGGGTAGTTCAGGTCAAGTATCAATTAAGCCAAATATGACTGGAACGTTTGGATATCACTGCCTATACCATCCAACCACAATGAAGGGAATAATACAAGTACATTGACTAACTAAAAAATTGTGATCGGGTCTTCCTGCAATTTCTTTGTTATTCAATTTTTGTCTACATGTATATCAAGCATTGGTATGATTATAAGAATAGATTAAGTCCAACGTTGGACTCCAAACTGGAATTGAACAGCCTATTTATATATTTAGATGATACTACAAGAATTAGGCTGACTTAATTGATATGACCCAGATTTGGACAAAGACTCGCAAGTACCAAATATCTGAAATGCTTGCTATAGCCGCGATGACCTTATTACTGATCCATATTGCAAATGGATCCATGGAACGTACTATCAAATATGGATTTTTACCAGTGAGTATAGATAAGAGGCCCTTTGGCATATCTAACTTTGGTATATCATCAATAATCTTGTTCTTCCTAGCTTTTGGGATCGGTATACGAGAAAAAAACAAATCAAACGCAACAACTACTCTACTTATAGTGGGTGGTGCAATTATCGGTACAACTGCGTTAGGAGTATCAGTGATAGATACAGGCGAAAGGGTAGCAACATTTTTGACAGTCAGTGTAATAGGGTACGTAATAATGGGGTTAGGTATACTGAGAGCATTACAATGGAGGAGGGTTACATCCAAAATTGTCTAAATTAATATAAGTCAAAGAACCATCTGAGGAGTCGCAAAACAACTATCAGAAATATCTTCCGAAAGTTGACCCAGACATTATTAACCATCTATTAACTCGTCAGAGAGAAAATCCTCTGGTCACCGCAATCTATATGTTAGAGGTCTTTGCCAAAGAAGGAACTGATTCTCAACAAGCTAAAGATTTTATATTTCATAAGACGTGAACTCTTCTGCTGCAGTAGTAGCTGCAGAACAACAGACTCATTATACCGTAAATTCAATCGTTTCTATAGACGGCCAATACTCCTTTACTTTACCACCAAGAAAATATATTCTATTGGTTGCTTATCCTGCTGAAACCAACAAGAAGGTAAGTAATTTTCAGGTAGAACAGTGAACGGCTTACAGTCTTGATCTTAGCTACTGGAACTGCTTTTTTTATTTTTTAATACACTGCGAAGGAATTCTATTTACAAATTTTGGAGACAATCGATTGTAGCACCATAGCTTGTAACAACGAGGTATGAAAATGCTTATAACAAATAGAAGCGACTACACATCAGGCAAAGAAATTGAATGACAATAAAAAAACCTCGAAACCTTCAACCATAACCACAGCAGCAACTATTATGGTAGTGATCATATCTGCTGGTATGATTCTTGGAATACAGGGCCAAACATCGCATAACGTATTAGCACAAAGTGCCAAGAGTAATGCAACAACAGCAGCAGCAAATACTACTGTTGTAAGAGTCACCCCAAGCCAATCA
>WNGA01005635.1_pt1 | contig 18045 bp, 16 predicted proteins | sample 5400061 | NCBI WGS metagenome assembly WNGA01 (sample SAMN13153366, study PRJNA577476) | soil metagenome | isolation source: 100 cm soil or saprolite under grassland replicate 2 | place: USA:California | collected 2016-06-15 | reverse complement strand
CCCGCCGGTGCCCAAACTGGCGGTATGTGTCGCGGGCGGACCTCTTGAATCCATCCGACGAACGTGGGCATGAAAAGGCGACCGCGGCGTCTCCGGCGAAGCTTGCCCCGGACGTGACCCGGGTGGACACCGGTTCGCCGCAGGACACGCGTCAGCCCCACAAAGCGCAAGCCCCGGGAGCATGCCATGCCGCAGACCGCCACCGAGACGCGCAAGCATCGCTCAGCGCCGCAACGCGAGGACGCCGCCTTCAACTGGCAGGATCCGCTCGATTTCGAAGGCGAGCTCACCGAGGAAGAGCGCATGGTGCGCGACACCGCGCGCGGCTATGCCCAGGACAAGCTGTTCCCGCGCGTGCTCATGGACAATCGCGAGGAGCGTTTCGATCGCGCCATCGTCTCCGAGATGGGCGCGCTCGGCCTGCTCGGACCCACGATCCCCGAAGAATACGGCGGCGCGGGGCTCGGCTATGTCGCCTATGGGCTGATCACGCGCGAGATCGAGCGGGTCGATTCCGGCTACCGCTCGGCCATGTCGGTGCAGTCCTCGCTGGTGATGCATCCGATCTTCGCCTATGGCAGCGAAGCGCAACGCAAGCGGTATTTGCCCAAGCTCGCCTCGGGCGAGATCGTCGGTTGCTTCGGCCTCACTGAGCCCGATCACGGCTCCGACCCGGGCGCGATGACGACGCGCGCGGACAAAGCGCCGGGCGGCTACCGGCTCACCGGCACCAAGATGTGGATCACCAACGCGCCGGTCGCGGATCTCGCGCTGGTATGGGCCAAGCTCGACGGCGTCATCCGCGGCTTTTTGGTCGAGCGCGGCACCAAGGGTTTGTCCACGCCCAAGATCGAAGGCAAGCTTTCGTTGCGCACCTCGATCACCGGGGAGGTCGTGCTTGAGGATGCGTTCGTGCCCGAAGAGAACGTGCTGCCGCACGCCAAAGGCCTGGGCGGCCCCTTCGGCTGCCTCAACGTGGCGCGCGCCGGCATTGCCTGGGGCGCGATCGGCGCGGCGGAGTTCTGCTGGCATCGGGCGCGCCAATACGCGCTCGACCGCAAGCAGTTCGGCCGTCCGCTCGCCGCCAATCAGCTCATCCAGAAGAAGCTCGCCGACATGCAGACCGAGATCACGCTCGGCCTGCACGCGGCGCTCCGGCTCGGGCGGCTCTTGGAGCAAGGCCGCGCCGCGCCGCCGGCGGTGTCGCTGCTCAAGCGCAACAATTGCGGCAAGGCGCTCGAGATCGCGCGCGTGGCGCGCGACATCCATGGCGGCAACGGCATCGCGGACGAGTTCCACGTGATGCGCGTGCTGTGCAATCTCGAGACCGTCAACACCTACGAAGGCACGCACGACATTCACGCGCTGATCCTCGGCCGCGCCCAGACCGGAATCCAGGCATTTTTCTGATCGCGCCGGACAGGTTCTTTTCGATCGCCGCGATGGCATCGGCAATAGTGCGGCCGTCACGGCATGGGCGTCCGACGCCGCCAGTCTACTTGCGCTGCGGCGCGAGCTCGGTGAGGCGGCCGACCATGGCGCTTTGCCGATCCGCCAGCGCATCGATCACGGTGAAATGATTCATGCCGGCGATGGCCTCGTAGCGGGTTTGGGCGCCGGCCGCGCCCCAGCTGTCGGCGACGATGCGGCTCTGGCGCAAGAACTCGCTCGATTCCAGCGCGCCGACCACGGCGTCGAACGCGCGCGCCTTCGGCGCCGGCCAGAACAGCGGCGAGACGCGGCGGGCCTCGGCCTCGTCGAGGCGCAGATCTTGCGCCATCGTAAGCCCGACGAGCGGCGTGAGATCGAACAGACCGGAGATCGAATAGGCCGCGGGCACGAGATCGGGGGGCGCCTTCGGATAAAGCGCCTGCCAGTCGGTCGCCACCATAGCGCCGGCGAGATGTCCGCCGGCGGAGTGGCCGTAGATCATCATGCGTTGACCCGTGCGCAGCCACAGGAACAGGCACGCGCGCCGGATCTGGTCGATGATCTCGGCGATGGTGACCTCCGGGCAGAGATCGTAGCCCACGACCGCGACCGCCACGCCGTGGGAATTAAGCCCGCGCGCCATATGGCTAAACAGCGATGGATCGAGCGAGCGCCAGTAGCCGCCGTGGATGAACAGCGCGAGCGGCGCCACCACGCCGGGGCGAGGCGAGAACAGGTCGATGAACTGGCGCAGGGACGATCCGTAACTCAGGCCGAGCTCGGCGCGCCGTTCCTTCATCGCTTCGGCCCGGTAATCCTCGGCCGCGCGCGCCCAGCGGACGAAGATTTCGGGATGCTCGGGTACGCGGGCACGGTTGTTGTATTCGGCCTCGTAGTCGATCGGCATGCGCTCTCCCCCGCGCCTCTCTATCACCTCTTTCGGCCCGCGGGGAGAGGGAGGGGAAAAGCGGCCGCGGCTTGCCTTTCGATGAATCGCGGCTATGTCTGGCGCCATGAAGGTCGATGGCAAACATACGCGCACCATCTGGGTCGAGGCCGACGGCTGGTCGGTCGGCATCATCGACCAAACGGTGCTTCCGCACCGGTTCACGACCATCCGCCTGACGACGGTAACGGACGTCGCGCGCGCGATCGCGACCATGCAGGTGCGCGGCGCGCCGCTCATCGGGGCGACAGCGGCCTATGGGGTCGCGCTGGCGCTGCGCGCCGACGCGTCGGACGAGGCGCTCGAGCGCGCCTGCGCGACGCTCATCGCCACGCGTCCCACCGCCATCAACCTCAAATGGGCGCTCGACGAGATGGTGGCCGCGGTGCGCAACCGTCCGCGGGAGGAACGCGTGGCCGTGGCCTATCGCCGCGCGGCCGAGATTTGCGACGAAGACGTCGCCATCAACCAAGCGATCGGCCGCCATGGCGCCAAATTGATCGTCGCAATGGCGGCGAACAAGCAGCCGGGCGAGCCGATGCAAGTGCTCACCCATTGCAACGCGGGCTGGCTCGCGACCGTCGATTTCGGCACCGCCTTGGCGCCGGTCTACGTGGCGCACGATCAGGGCGTGGTGCTCCATGTCTGGGTCGACGAGACGCGTCCGCGCAACCAAGGCGCCGCGCTCACCGCCTGGGAGCTCGGCCAGCACGGCGTGCCGCACACCGTGATTGCGGATAATACCGGCGGCCACCTGATGCAGCACGGCATGGTCGACATGGTGATCGTGGGGGCGGACCGGGTCACCGCCAACGGCGACGTCTGCAACAAGATCGGCACCTATCTCAAGGCGCTCGCAGCCAAGGACAATGGCGTGCCGTTTTATGTGGGCTTGCCGTCCCCAACCATCGATTTTTCGGTGTCGGATGGGCTTGCCGAGGTACCGATCGAACAGCGCGGAGCGGATGAAGTCGCGACCATGACCGGCCGCACCGCCGACGGCCGCGTCGAGACCGTGCGCGTCGTGCCGGAAGCCTCGGCCGTTGCGAATTACGGCTTCGACGTGACCCCCGCGCGCCTCGTCACCGGCCTCGTCACCGAGCGCGGCATCGTTGCGCCGCGTCGGGACGCGCTCGCCGCCGCCTTCGTTGAACGCGCGCAGGGACCGCCGCGCTCGGGCGTGGGTTGAGGCAAATTCGGCTTGCCGTCAGCGTCGTTCTCCGGTTCGATCCGCTCAGCCGCATGGTGATGGAATTGGGGTCGGGGACGTAGGCCTGGCGCGCGCGTGCCGAATATGATCCCTTCTACGGGGACGGGCTGGGAGATGAGTGTGCGTGGCGTTCGGTTTCGTCGTGCAACCACAAGCGTACCCTTGCCGGGACTGCTTCATTCCATGGGCACCAGTTCGCTCGCTGCCGTTCTGACCATCGACGGCCGGCAATCGTCGACCGCGCTCGCGGTCGCGCGCGGCACCACGCGGCTTCTGCATTCGCTTGGGTTTTCAGTGGTGAGCGAATTGCCGCTGGCGTCCGGCCGGCGCGCCGACCTCGTGGCGCTCGGCGCCGACGGCGAATTGTGGATCGTCGAGATCAAGTCGTCGGTCGCGGACTTTCGCGCCGACCAGAAGTGGCTCGGTTATCGCCTGCATTGCGATCGGCTGTTTTTCGCCACCACGCTCGACGTGCCGTGCGATATTTTTCCGCCAGACGTGGGCCTCATCGTCGCCGACGCCTTCGGCGCGGCGATGGTGTGCGAGGCGCCCGAACACCGCCTCCACGCCGCCACCCGCAAGAGCATGATGCTCGCCTTCGCACGCACGGCGGCGCTGCGCCTCTCGGCACTGGCCGATCCGGAGGGGCCGTACGGCCTGCAAGCTTAGTGTGGCGGTTCAGGAAGTCCGCATCATTCTTGCCGCGAGTCCGAAATGCGGACTTCTGAACCAAAGCCACACTAGATCAATAAGTTGCTAGCGTCCTTCGATTCCGAAGTTCGCAAACGAGGCTGCGGCACAATGATGCGAACTTCGGAATCGGGACGCTAGTCGGCGGCGACGAAAATCCGGCGCTCGTTCACCAGCCCCTTGAGCAGTTGCGCCACGTAGTGCCCGACCACGTCCGCGGGCGTGCCGTCGTTACCCCAGACGGTCACCTTCGGGCTGAGCCGTCCGGAACGTCCGGACCAACTGACCAAATAATCCGAGAGCAAACCGAACTGTTTCGTCGTCTCCAGCCGTTCGAAAATGGCGTCCCAATTGGGATACATGTTTCAAATCTCCGGTTTGAAATCTCCGGCCGTTCCCAATCATTAACGGCTGAAATCGATTTTGGTTGCGCTGCAAATTCCGGCTCACGCTTCAATCAGCCGGCGGTCACTTGCCGCCGAATGACCCCAAGCGCATGCAAAACGAATGACGAATGGGAACGCCGCTCGCGACGGTCGGTGGGCCGACCACTTACTTCGGCGCACGCTTGGCCAAGATGCGCTGCAGCGTGCGGCGGTGCATGTTGAGGCGGCGCGCCGTCTCAGAGACGTTGCGGCCGCAGAGCTCGTAGATGCGCTGGATGTGCTCCCAACGCACCCGATCGGCCGACATCGGATTTTCCGGCGGCTCGGCCTTGCGGCCCTCGAGCGCGAGCAGCGCCGCGACCACGTCGTCGGCGTCCACCGGCTTGGAGAGATAATCGACCGCGCCGAGCTTCACCGCGTTCACCGCGGTTGCGATGTTGCCATAGCCGGTGAGGATGATGGCGCGGGCATCGGGACGACGGCGCTTGAGCGCCGAGATCACTTCGAGGCCGTTGCCGTCCTCGAGCCGCATGTCCACGACGGCAAAGGCCGGCGACGTCGTTTCGAGCTGGGTGAGGCCGTCGGCCACCGATTCGGCGGTGGTGACGGCGAAACCGCGGCCTTCCATGGCGCGGGCGAGCCGCTGCAGGAACGATTTGTCATCCTCGACGATCAGCAGCGAGCGATCGCCCGGCATCGCCGCGACCAAATCGGCCATGGCCATTCACGCCTCCCTCAGGTGGCTCCGCTCCCGCCGGTTCGACGCGCGCGGCGACGATTCGCCCGGGCATTTGGCGGTATAATCTAGGAAGATGCCCGATAACCTCAAGTGAATAATCGATAATGAAACGCCCGCGGGGCGGGGCGTTCGAGCGAAAAGCGACGCCCGGCAATGGCTTAACGGCCAACGCTTCACGACGCGAACGCGGTCGCGCGTTCGAAGTCGCCGCGACCCCAGTGCACGCGGACGATCGCCCCCCGGTCCGGGAATGCGCGGTTCTCGAAGTTGAGCGTCGCGCCCGAGCGCTCCAGCAAGGTCTTGGCAATGAAGAAGCCGAGCCCCAGGCCGCTCGCCTCGCCCTCGCCGCTCGGCCGGCGACGGCTGGTGACATAGGGCTCGCCGATCCGGTCCATGACCTCCGGGGCAAAGCCCGGACCGTCATCGGTGATGGTGACGGCGATGTCTTGACCGCTCCAGGAGGCGGCGACCTCGACCCGCTCGTGGGCGAAATCGACAGCGTTCTCGAGCAGGTTTCCGAGGCCGTAAAGAATGGCGGGGTTGCGGCCGCCGACCGGTTCGGCCGCTTCGCCCGCCGACAGCGCGACGTTGATCGCAACGCCGAAGTTGCGGTGCGGGGCAACCACCTCTTCGATCAGCGTGGACAACTTCATGCGGTCGAACGGAGCGCCGCTCGAGAGTTCGGTCAGCTTCGCCAAGATGGCGCGGCAGCGCTTGGCCTGCTCGTTCAGGAGCCGCACGTCGTCGGCGTGCTCGGAATCGGGCTTGATGGCGAGTTGCAGCTCTTTGGCGATCAGCGTGATGGTGGCGAGGGGGGTGCCGAGTTCATGGGCGGCGGCCGCCGCCAGCCCGTCGAGCTGCGAGAGGTGCTGTTCGCGAGCAAGCACCAATTCGGTTGCCGCGAGCGCGTCCGCGAGCTGGCGCGATTCCTCGGTGATCTGCCAGGCATGCAGGCCGATGAACGCGATTGCGAGCAAAATGGATAGCCACACCCCCATCACGTAGACCTGGGGCAATTCGAGCGGGGGCTCGGTGTCCCACGGCAGCGGATCATGGACGAACACGAGCACGGTGGTGCAGGCGACGGCGAAGCCGCCGAGCATGAGCGTGATCCGCGGCGGCAGCGCGGTGGCCGAGATCAGAACCGGTCCGAGAAAAAGCAGCGCGAACGGGTTCTGCAAGCCGCCGGTGAAGAAGAGCAGCACGGCGAGCTCGGCAGTGTCGAAGGCGAGGAGCCACGCCGCCCGGTCGGGTTCGAGCCGCTGCGTCATCGGGAAACGAATGCGCAGCGCGACATTGAGCCAGGCGGCGAGCGCGATCACCGCGAGGCAGGCCCAGATCGGCAGCTCATAATCGAGCCCGAAATAAACGACCAGCACGGCGGTGGTCTGCCCGATCACCGCCAGCCAGCGCAGCCGAACCAGCGTATCGAGGCGTACGCTGCGCCCAGTGCGATGGGCTTCCTCGGCAGGTTGCTCGGTCATGGCGACAATGTACGCTATCGCCGTGCGTGCTCAACCGCGGCCGCGGCGCCGTCGGGAGCGGGCGATCCTCGACTGCCGATGGCCCTTGCCTCGTGCGCGCCGCTGCGCCACATGTGCGCTTGCGCGCCAGCGATATCCGATATGTCCCAAGCCGCCGAGCCTGCCATCGCCGTTGACCAACTGGTGAAGGTCTACAAGACCACCCGCGCGGTCGACGGCATTTCGTTCGCGCTCGAGCGCGGCTCGATCACCGGGCTTCTCGGCGGCAACGGCGCCGGCAAGACCACCACCATCGCCATGATCATGGGCCTGGTGATGCCCACCTCCGGCAAGGTCAAGGTGCTCGGCGCCGAGATGCCGCGCCAGCGCTACCAGGTGCTGCACAAGATGAATTTCGAAAGCCCGTATGTGGACATGCCGCACCGGCTGACGGTGCGGCAGAATCTCACCGTGTTCGGGCTGCTCTACGCGGTGGAGGATCTCAAAGGCCGCATCGCGTCGCTGGCGCGAGAGCTCGACCTGTTGGAGTTCATCGACCGGCCGACCGGTAAGCTTTCGGCCGGGCAGAAGACGCGCGTCGCGCTGGCGAAGGCGCTGATCAATTCCCCGCAGGTACTGCTTCTCGACGAGCCGACCGCCTCGCTCGACCCCGATACCGCCGACTGGGTGCGCGCACATCTCGAGCGCTTTCGCAAGGAGCGCGACGCCACCGTGCTGCTCGCCTCGCACAACATGGCCGAGGTCGAGCGCCTGTGCGAGCGCGTCATCATCATGAAGCGGGGACGGATCGAGGACGACGACACCCCGCAGCGCCTCCTCATCCGCTACGGCCGCGAGACCCTGGAAGAGGTGTTTCTCGACGTCGCACGCGGGCGCGGCGAAGCCCGCGAGGCCGCGCAATGAGCGCGCCGTCAATCGGTGCGGTGACATTGGCGCCGCATCGCGTCGGGGCGATGGTGCTGCGCTATCTCTATCTCTTGCGCTCGTCCTGGACGCGGCTTCTCGAGCTCATCTATTGGCCGGCGGTGCAGCTCCTGGTGTGGGGATTTCTGCAGCTCTACATCGCCCAGAATTCAGGTTTTTTCGCCCGCGCCAGCGGGGTCTTCATCGCCGCCGTGCTGATGTGGGACGTGCTGTTTCGCGGCCAGCTCGGCTTCTCGGTATCGTTTCTGGAGGAGATGTGGTCGCGCAACCTGAGCAACCTGATGATCAGCCCGCTGCGTCCGATCGAATTCGTCTGCGCGCTGATGATCATGAGCCTGATCCGGCTTGCGATCGGGATGGTACCCGTCACGTTTCTCGCCATCGCGTTCTTCGGGTTCAACGTTTACGGCCTCGGCCTCGCGCTCGCGGCGTTCTTTGTGAACCTGATTTTGACGAGTTGGGCGGTCGGCATCGTCGTCTCGGGCGTGCTGTTGCGCAACGGCATGGGTGCGGAGTCGCTTGCCTGGACGCTGATGTTCGTGCTCATGCCGCTCGCCTGCGTCTACTACCCGGTGAGTGTGCTGCCGGACTGGTTGCAGGTGATCGCCTGGGCGCTGCCGCCCACTTACGTGTTCGAGGGCATGCGGGCGCTGATCATGGAGCACGTGGTCCGCGCCGATCTGATGATCGAGGCCTTCGTGCTCAACGCGTTTTATTTCGCTGCCGGCGTCGTTGCCTTCCTGCAGCTGCTCAAGAGCGCCCGCCGCGTCGGCTCATTGCTGCAGACCGGCGAATGAGAGGGCGCCGGTCCGTTGGTTCCATTGATTTGATCATGCCAGCCTTGCTGCGGCGCGAAAGCTACAGGGTCCCCCCGTCGTTATGTCTGCGGTTAAAGCGGCGTGGATAAAGCGCCAGGAATGTTGACTGTATGACAGATCCGCGACAATATGCTGCAGTGCGGCAAACGCCGCTGAGGGCCGGGGACATGGCGATTGGCGAATTCGGCGGCGCGCCGGCCGCAGCGGGCGATAACGGCCCGATGTATGCGGCACCGGCGTACTGGCTCTACGAAATGAGTCAGGCCGCGCTCAATCCCTCGCGGGCTTTCGCCGACGCGGCGCGGTTGTTTTACCGCAATCCGGCCAACCCCTTGTCGTATACCGCCTTCGGCAAGACCATGGCCGCGAGCCTGGAACTCTTCGAGCGCTCGACCCGGCGCTACGGCAAGCCGGAGTGGAACATCAGTTCGACCGTGGTCGGCGGCGAGCACGTCCCGGTGCATATCTCCACCCTTTGGCAGCGGCCGTTCTGCCGGCTCCTGCATTTCGAGCGCGCCTTCGAGCACGCGCCGCGCCGCCCGCAGCCGCGTCTGCTCATCGTGGCGCCGATGTCGGGGCACTACCCGACGCTGCTGCGCGGCACGGTCGAGGGCTTCTTGCCCAACCACGACGTGTTCCTCACCGAATGGGTGGACGCGCGCATGGTCCCGGTGTCGGAGGGCGGCTTCGATCTCGACGACTACATCGACTACCTGATCTCGATACTGCATCTCCTCGGCGGCGACGTGCACATCCTCGCGGTGTGTCAGCCCTCGGTTCCCGTGCTCGCTGCGGTCGCGCGCATGGAGGCCGAGAACGACCCCTACGTGCCCGAGTCCATGGTGCTGATGGGCGGCCCGATCGATACGCGGGTCAATCCGACGGCGGTCAATGTCCTGGCGGAGCGACGCGGCGCCGACTGGTTCCGCCGCAACGTCATCACGAAGGTGCCGTTTCCCAATCCCGGATTCATGCGCGATGTCTATCCCGGGTTTCTGCAGCTGCACGGCTTCGTCAGCATGAATCTCGATCGCCACATCGAGGCGCACCGCAAGCTGTTCCTTCATCTCGTTCAAGGCGACGGCGATTCCGCGCAGAAGCATCGCGAGTTTTACGACGAATATCTCGCGGTCATGGATCTTGCCGCCGAGTTCTATCTGCAGACCGTCGAGACCGTGTTCGTGCGTCACGCCTTACCCAAGGGCGAGATGACCCACCGCGGCATTCGCATCGATCCCGCGAACATCCGCCGCGTCGCCTTGCTCACGGTGGAAGGGGAGAACGACGATATTTCCGGGGTCGGTCAGACCGAGGCGGCGCACCGGCTGTGCGTCAACATTCCGGCGAGCCGCAAGGCGCACTGGCTGCAGCCGGCGGTGGGTCACTACGGCGTATTCAACGGGTCGCGGTTCCGCGCCGAGATCGTGCCCCGCGTCGCGGACTTCGTGCTCTCGAACAATGCCGCCCACGTGCGCGGCATCGGCAAACGCGCGCGCGCGAGCGCGGTGCTGGCACCGCCGATCGCCTTGGTCAGCGCGGCCAACGAGTAGGAAGCTTGCAACCGGCCAATCCTCTGGCCCGGCGCCGAACTCCCCGGGAACGCCTGTCGAGCCGCGTCCTGCCGAGGTTTTCGCGTGATTCGTCAGTCGCGGTGCGCCTAGCCTTGCCGCTAAGCCATTGATCACACGTCTGATTTTATCCATAGGGCCAGCGTGGTAAATGCACGGCCCGCCGGCGGCCGCCGTGAACGCCGCAGAAAAAATTCTGAAAGCCGATTCAAATCTTTAACGGCCCCAAGCTATTGTAGTCGGCTGCTGCAACCAGCCCCGCCGCTAGGGGAAGAGCCTTTATTTGTTGCCGATCGTGCTGCGCCCTCTTGCTCATATGGCAGTATTTCCGCCGGGGTTGCTCGAGGGTGGATCCATGTCGCTTCGCGCGCTGCTCTATCGCCGTCCGAGCGAGCCCGCGGTCGTTCAGGTCGTCTTCGACAAAGCGATTTATCTCGTGCGCCTGCGCCGTCATCGCCAGGCCCGACGCTATACGCTGCGCATCGACGCCGCGTCATGCGAGGTGGTTCTCACCATGCCGCCGCGCGGCAGCCTCAAGGAGGCGAAAGAGTTCGCGCAGAAACACGGCGGCTGGATCGCGGCGCGGCTCAAGCGCCTGCCGGAGGCAGCGCCGTTCGCGCATGGGGTTGAGATACCGCTCCGCGGTGAACCCCATCGTATCGTCAATCGCCGCGGCGCGCGTGGCACGGTGTGGACCGAGACGGACGAGGGCGCCAAGCGAGTGCTTTGCGTTGCCGGCGAGCCGCCGCACGTCGACCGCCGCACCAGCGACTTCCTAAAGCGCGAGGCGCAGCGCGATCTCGAGGCCGCGAGCCGGCGCTATGCGGCCAAGCTCGGCGTTGCCATCAAGCGTATTTACGTGCGCGACCAGTCGAGCCGTTGGGGCTCGTGCTCGAATACCGGCGTATTGTCGTTTTCCTGGCGGCTCATTCTCGCGCCCTCGTTCGTGCTCGACTACCTTGCCGCGCACGAGGTGTGTCATCTTGTGGAGCTTAACCACTCGCTGCGGTTCTGGCGGTTGGTGAAGCGTGTCTACCCGGACGTCGAGCGCGCCAGGGTGTGGCTCGACGTGCACGGGACCGACCTGCACCGTTACGGCCTCTCCGCGCGGCGCGGCGCCGGCGACATCTAATCCAAAGTTCTTTCAAGCGCCGAACGGCTTGAGCGACACGCTGAGCGGCGCCACGCCGGCTTTGACGGCTTCCGCCTGCAACGGTGCGACCTCGTTGGCACTGTAGGGAATGCCGCACCTGCGCCGCTCGTCTTCGTGGCGGCGCTCCGGGTCGCCGGGCATGAGAACCTCGTCGAAGCCTTGCGCGGTGGGGCAGGCGTGGACGCGCTCGATCAGCGTGTCCATGCGGTCGCGATAGTTCTGCTCCGGCACGAACAAATCGGGTTTCATCGCCAGGAAGAAGTGGCCGACGTCTTGCGGGCGGTTATAGACCTTGTATTGGTCGCCGACGTCCCCGCCATAATTCGCGCCCGAAATCACGCCGCCGAAAATGTCCATGAGCATGGAAAGGCCCGAGCCCTTGTACGTGCCGATCGGCAGCACCACGCCGCCCAAGGCGGCCTTGGGATCGCTGGTCGGCTGCCCGTGGGCGTCGAGCGCATAGCCGAGGGGAATTTTCTCGCCGCGGCGCTCGGCGCGGCGGATCTTTCCGCGCGCGGCCACTGCCGGCGACATGTCGAGCAGGAAGGGAGGATGCCTGCCCGCGGGCGCGCCCGCCGCGAACGGATTGGTGCCGAGCAGCGCGGTGCGCGCACCCCAGGGCGGCATGGCCGGCGACGCGTTGCTGAACACGAGCGAGATCAATCCGGCGTCGAGCGCTTGCAGCACGTAGGCGGCGGCCATGCCGAAATGGGTGCTGCGGCGCGCCGACACCACGCCGACGCCGAACTCGCGCGCGATCGCGATCGCCTCCTGCATCGCCCGCGCGCCGACCACGAAGCCGAAACCGTTCTGCCCATCCAAGGCGGCCGCGACCGGCGTGACGCGCTCGGGCTTGAGCACAGGACGCGGATTGATCAGGTCGCGCCGAACGCGGTCGAGGTAGCCCGGCAGCCGGCAAAGCCCGTGGGTATCGACGCCGCGCAAATCCGCGCCGACAAGGCAGGCGGCAACGATCGCCGCGTCCTGCTCCGGCACGCCATGGGCAGAGAGCAGGCGTCGGGCGAAGGCGTCGGCCGCGCCGGCCTCGACATAGACGCGGGCGGCTTTGACGGCACCCGGCGCCGACATCAAAGCTTGATCTCCTTGACTGCTTTCGCGCGCGCCGCGCAGGCGCTCAGCAGGAAGGCGAGGTCGGTCCCGGTCGAGACGTAGCGCGCGCCCATTTTCACGAACTCGGCCACCAGATCGGGACGCGTGGCGAGCCCGCCGACGCCGCAGTGCTTGCCGCGCTTGCGGCAGGCCGCGATGGTCTTGGCATAGGCCTCGCGCACGCGGGGATGGTCGTACTCTCCCGGAATGCCCCAATCCGCCAACAGGTCGTTGAGGCCCACCAGCACCATGTCGACGCCGTCGACCGCCACGATCTCCTCGGCGCGCTCAAGCGCCGCGGCGCTCTCGAATTGCACGACGACCATGGTGGCGTCGTTGAGCGCGGCGCAGGCCTCGGCCGCCGGGAAGGAGCGGAAATGAAGATGCGGGAGGCCGCCGGCGTTCGAGCGCTCGCCGAGCGGAGGAAATTTGGCCGCCGTCACGACCGCCTGGGCCTCGTCCGCCGAGCGGATGTGCGGCGCGATCACCCCGAGCGCGCCGCCGTCGAGCACGCGGGAGACATAGTCCGGCGTGTTGGCGGGAACTCGCACGAACGGCGCGATCCCGGCTTCGAGCGCGGCCATGCAGATCTGGCCGCAGGTGTCGAGCGAGAAGCTCGAATGCTCGATGTCGACATAGAGCGTATCGAAGCCGGCCGTGCGGGCGATGCGGGCGATCTCGACGGTGCGGATGAGCCGCACCGTCATCGACGCCACCACTTCGTCCCGCTTGAGCTTCTCCTTGACATTGTTTTGCAGGATGTCGCGTATCGGCACGGCGGGCCCTCCCTCTTGCCTTGGCCTTAGCCATCAGCCGGCGCTACGCTGCCCGGCGTCTGCCCTCGCAGCGAGCAAGCACGGACTATCCATGAATTACACCACCGACTTCAAGTCGATCCGCGCAGAGGTGTCGGCCGAGGAGTGGCAAGCGCGCGTTGATCTCGCCGCCTGCTACCGCCTGGTCGACAAATACGGGATGACCGACCTCATCTATAACCACATCACCGCGCGCATCCCCGGCAGCACGGACCATCTGCTCATCAACCTCTACGGCATGCTCTACAAAGAGATCACGGCGTCGAGCCTGGTGAAGATCGACGTCGAGGGCGAGATCATCTGGAAACCCGATACCGACTACGGCATCAACAAATCGGGCTACGTGATCCACGGCGCCATCCACAATGCGCGGCCGGACGTCGCTTGCGTGCTGCACACCCATACCCGCGCCGGCATCGCGGTGTCGGCGATGAAATGCGGGCTGCTGCCGCTGTCGCAGACCGCGATCCGGTTCGTCGGCCATATCGGCTATCACGACTACGAGGGGCCGGCGGTCGAGCTCGACGAGCGCGAGCGCATCGTCAGCGATCTCGGACCGCACGATGCGCTGGTTATGCGCAACCACGGCCTGCTCACCTGCGGCGCGACCATCCAGCAGGCGTTCAACACCATGTATCAGCTCGAATTGTCCTGCCGCTCGCAGGTCGATGCCATGGCGGCGCGCACCGAGCTGGTGATGCCGGGCGAGAACGTGCTCGCGCACACCGCGCACCTCTATCAGCCCGGCACGCGCCGCCCGTATGGCGTGCTGGAATGGCCCGCGATGCTGCGCCTGCTCGACGCCGAGGACCGCCACTCGGGCTATCCGCCGTATTGGCATTTAGCGATGCGGTGTCCCGGGCGCAGCGCAGCACGAAGTGGTGCGCTGCAGACCCGGGACCGTTACGGTATGTAGCGGTCCCGGATCAGCGGTGCAGCGTTACGCGCTGACGCGCTACACGCTGCACCGCATCCGGGACACAAGCCGCTGTCAATATCGATAGTCCTCGATCTTGAGCAGCGGAAACGCGCTCAGGACGTGCGGCGCGTTTGCCGGCGCGGCAGCGTGCAGATAGGAGCGGCCGAGATCGGCAAGCTTGCTGACGCCGAGCAGGCCGAGACAGCGCTGCACCTCGTCCTCTAGGAGCTCGAGCAGCCGCACCACGCCGGCCTCTCCGCCGGCGGCGAGCGCAAAGCACTGCATGCGGCCGATGCCGACCAAATCGGCGCCGGCGGCGATCGCCTTGACGATGTCGGTGCCGCGGCAGATCGATCCGTCGACGATGATTTTGGCGCGGCCGGCCACCGCGGCCACGACCTCCGGCAGCACGTCCATGGAGCCGCGGCCGTGATCGAGCTGGCGGCCGCCGTGGTTGGAGACGTAAATCCACTCGACCCCGTGGTCGAGCGCGATGGCGGCGTCCTCGGCGGTGGCGACGCCCTTGATCGCGAGCGGGATCTTGAAACGCGACTTGATGCGCTTGACCGTGCGCCAGTCGAGCGCCGCTTGGAAGGCGCGGCCCTGGACCCGCCGCCGCCCTGCGGTCACGAAGCGCTTGGCGATGTCGCGCTCGCGCCGGCTGTAATGCGCGGTGTCCACGGTCAGACAGAACGCGGCATAGCCGTGCGCAATCGCGCGCTCGACGTGATCGTCGACCCAGGCCTCGTCGCCGCGCACGTAGAGCTGATAAAGGCGCAGCGCATCGGGCGCCGCCGCCGCCAGATCTTCGAGCCCGGGATCGCAGACCGAGCTCAGCATGTGCGCGGCCCCGAACGCGTTGACGGCGCGCACCACTGACTCGGCGCCGGCGGGGTGAAAGCTCTCGAGCGAGCCGACCGGAGCGAGCACCACCGGGAGACGAAGCGTGCGTCCGAATTGGCTCACCGAGGCATCGACCTTGCTGACGTCGCGCAACACCCGGGGCCGGAACGCGATCGCGTCGAGCGCCATGCGGTTGCGCCGCAGCGTGGTCTCGGATTCGACGCCCCCGACGATGTAGTCCCAATCGTTCTGATTGAGGTTCTGCCGCGCCTTGGCGACGATCTCATGCAGATTGAGAAGGTCGCTCGGGGCCGTCGCGGTGTCGTGGACGGCCGGAGGGCGGGAATTGCGCTCTTGCATGGAGGACCAAACGGGCTGGCGAGTAGGAGCGAGATTTCCTCCATCATGATGCTCATCCTCGCCATCCGTCGTCAACCAGTCATGGACTTGCTAGGCTACGGCCCAGCAAGGGAGGGAAAGCGGTGGCACCGAGCGCGACAACGCATCATTCGTCTACGGCGCTGCGAATCGTCGTGATGGAGGGCGACGGCATCGGGCCGGAGATCACGGCTGCGACGATGGCGGTTCTGCGCACGGCCGATGACATCTTCAAGCTTGGTCTCTCGTTCACGCCGGTGACGATTGGGCTTGCGGCCCTGCGCGCGCAGGGCACCACCTTGCCGCAAGCGGCAGTCGACGCGGCCAAAGCCGCCGACGGTGTGATCCTCGGACCGGTATCGCACAACGATTATCCGCCGTTAGCGCAGGGCGGCCTCAACCCGTCGGGCGAATTGCGCAAGCGTCTCGACCTGTTCGCCAATATCCGCCCGGCGCGGAGCCGCGGCGGCTTTCCGCCGCGCTGCGGATCGCCGGTCGACCTCGTCATCGCGCGCGAGAACACCGAGGGCTTCTACGCCGACCGCTCCATGTTCCTCGGCTCCGGCGAGTTCATGCCCACGGCCGACCTCGCGCTCTCCGTGCGCAAGGTCACGCGCGCGGGCTCGACGCGGATCGCGCAGATTGCGTTCGCGCTCGCCGAGCGTCGCCGCAAGAAGGTGACGGCAGTACATAAAGCCAACGTGCTACGGGTGTCGGACGGGCTTTTTCTCGAATGCGTGCGCGCGGTGGCATCGCGCTTTCCCGGCGTGGAATACGAGGAACGGATCATAGATGCGATGACGGCGCTGCTCGTGCGCGCCGCCGCCGCCTTCGACGTGATCGCCACCACCAACATGTTCGGCGATATTCTTTCCGATCTCGCCGCCGAGATCAGCGGCAGCCTGGGGCTCGCCGCCTCGCTCAATGCCGGCGACGCGCACGCGCTGGCGCAGGCCCAGCACGGCTCCGCACCCGACATCGCCGGGCAGGACCGCGCCAACCCGGCCTCCCTGATCGGCTCGGCCGCAATGCTGCTCAATTGGCTCGGCGAGCGCAGGAACGACGAGCGCTTCACGCGCGCGGCCGCGACCATCGAGGACGCGCTAGATGGCGCGATCGCGAGCCCGCAATGGCGCACGCGCGACCTCGGCGGGCCGCTGGGGACGAAGGCGTTCGGGGCGCGCGTGGCAGCCCTGGTCGCGGAGGTGGCCAACGCGCGCTAGCGGTCGGCGCAGTGAAGGCGCAGAAGAGGATGCCTAGCTGGTGGAACGCGTCTCGTTTCAGCTCGGTACCGCGGTCAGGCAGTCTTCTTGCCGAGGCTCCGCGTCAGGATCCGCGCCAATCTCTCGCAGAACATCCGTGCATCCGCCGGGCGGTCGCCGTCGAGCACGCGAGCTTCATCGAACAGCAGGTGCGCGGCATCCCGCTTGAAGGCCAACTCGTCATCGGCTAACGTAGCGAGCGCCACGACAATGTCGTGACGCGGGTTAATTTCCAAGATCGGCTTCGCAGTGCTCTTGATCCGCCCGGTACCGGCGAGCAGCTTCTCCAACTGACGGTCGGGGCCGTGTTCGGGAGCAACCAGGCAGACCGCGCTATCGGTCAGCCGGTCTGAGGCGCGAACATCCGACACCGCCTCGCCCAGCGTGTCCTTGATCAAAGCAAGCAAATCCGTGACCGTCTTATCCATCTCGGGAGCGGGTTCATCCTTGGCGTCGAGGCGCGGGATGAGCGCCAAATCCGCTCCCCCTTGCGTGACCGATTTGAAGGCCTTGCCCTCAACGGAGGGGGCTGAAGTCACCCAGAAGCTGTCGATCGGATCGGCAAGCAGAAGCACCTCGACGCCGCGTGCGCGGAAGCCCTCCAGATGGGGCGAGGCTTCGAGGCGAGCCATATCGTCACCCGCGAGATAGTAGATCGCGGTCTGGTTCTCTTTGAGCGACGCGATGTAGTCTTTGAGACTTCGCCATGCGCCCGCCGAGCTGGTTGTCTTGAAGCGGCACAGCGCAAGCAGCGCGTCTCGACGCTCGAAATCGCCGTAGATTCCTTCCTTCAGCACGGCGCCGAAATTGTCCCAAATCTTGGCGTAGGTCTCAGGCTCCTTCTCCGCGAGCTTCTCGAGATCGCCCAGCACGCGGCTCGTCACGCCCTTCCTGATCGCCGTCAGGATAGGACTTTCCTGGATCATCTCACGCGAGATGTTGAGCGGCAGGTCGGCCGAGTCCACGAGCCCGCGCACAAAGCGCAAATAGCGCGGCAATATCTCTGCTTCGTCCGTGATGAAGACGCGCTTGACATAAAGCTTGATGCGACCTTTGCGATCGACGTCGAACAGGTCGAAAGGCCGCGAGCCGGGAATAAACGCGAGCGCGGTATATTCGTGCCGACCCTCGGCACGGAAATGGATCGTAACGTCGGGCTCATCGAGCTGCCCGGCGAGGCTGCGATAGAAGTCGGTATAATCCGCGGTCGAGATATCGGATTTCGGCTTGGCCCAAAGCGCCGCCCCGTCGGCGAGCTCGGACGGCTCTGCACCGGGTTTCTCGACGATCGCAATCGGAACCGGCACGTGCCCGGATTGCGTCCTTACGATGCGCTCGAGCCGGAAGCGTTCGGTGTAAAGCTTGGCGT
>WNGA01005633.1_pt1 | contig 18049 bp, 23 predicted proteins | sample 5400061 | NCBI WGS metagenome assembly WNGA01 (sample SAMN13153366, study PRJNA577476) | soil metagenome | isolation source: 100 cm soil or saprolite under grassland replicate 2 | place: USA:California | collected 2016-06-15 | reverse complement strand
CCGTCGATGTCTTCACTGTGCAGATAGTCGTCTTGCGACCCCGTGAGCGGCAACCCAAGTGCATCCACGTACAACCTTCGGCTGACGCTCGGGTCAGGGGTGATCACTGCGACGCTCGCGATGAACTGCACATCCATGACGTCACCTTCCGGCATTGATTCGACTGGTCCGGCGATCGTCGCATCCTGCTCCGACACCGCGCCCGCTGTCGAGTCTCCTCGTCGGTCAACTCCGGGTCGCGGACCGGAGTGACCAGGCTCCAGTGCTCACCGACCGGATAGCGCTGCAGCCTGGCCACGCCGAGGCCCAACGCCCTAGCGCTCGGCCACGTCAACGCCGTGGGAGCGCAGCACCGTCACGACTCGTTGTGGGTCGTCGGGGGTGATGACCGGCGTCACTCGTTTGCCGAGGTCGAGGACGAGTGCGAGCCGTTTGTGGGGGCGCCCCCAGTCGAGGTTGAACCAGCGGCGTGGGTCTGTCGTGCCCCAGATCCGCCACCGTCGGACCGCGCCGAGCCCGACCGGCGTGACCGACCGGATCTGGGCGTAGGGAACGCTCTTCGGACGCTGGAACAGGCCGTACCTGCGGATCACGAGTCCATCGTCCGAGCACGCAATCAAGCCGTCGTCGTACTCCATGTCGACGGTTCGCCTCCAGTTCCGCGAATGTTTCCATCCATGTGAACGTTAGCAGAATTGTGATTAAAGATCTAGGCTGGGTTTGTGGCCAGCGCTGACCTGCTTCTCCATCCGGTCCGGCTGCGCATCGTGCAGGCCTTCCTCGGCGACCGAGCGCTCACCACGACCGCCCTTAAGAGCGAGCTACCCGACGTACCTGCCGGCAGCCTGTACCGGCACGTCGCCCGCCTGGTCGACGGCGGGGTGCTCGCAGTCGTCGGCGAGCGCCGCGTCCGCGGTGCGCTGGAGCGCAGCTACGTGCTGCGAGCCTCGGCCGCGCACCTCAGCTTGGACGAAATCGCCAAGATGACCCCCGACGAGCACCGCCAAGCCTTCCTAGCATTCGTTGCCGGCCTGATCGGCGACGCCGACCGCTACCTCGCACGAGGAGACATCGACCCCCTCCGCGACGGAGCGAGCTACAACCTCGCGGCGATGTGGCTCGACGACGCCGAGTTCGCCGAGTTCGTTCGCGAACTCGTCACCGTCGTCCAGCCCCGCCTCGCCTACTCTCCGAAGCCCGGCCGCGCGCGACGGATCTTCGCGACCGTCCTGCTACCCGGGGCCGACTCCGACGCCCCGCAACACCGCGGAGGTAGATAGTGGTGGGTTGCGCTTTGCCGTCGCCGTCCCGAACCTTGGGCCATTCGCAAACCCGGCAGCGATCATCTCGCTGGCCCCGCTCGCCGAGGACGCCGACTGGGACGGGTTCTTCCTATGGGATCACCTCTTGTGGACCTGGCCCGAGCCAACCGACGTGATCGAGCCGTGGCCGGTGCTAGGGGCCATCGCGCAAACAACGACGCGCCTCGTGATTGGAACAATGGTCACGCCAGTCGCTCGCAGGCGACCCTGGCAGCTCGCACGCGAGGTGATCACACTCGACCACCTTTCGCGGAGCAATTGTCAATACCTGTGGATGAAGTTGGTTGATCAGGCCGCCGCCGCCGCTGTGGTGGTGGTGGTGGTGTGGGTGGGGCGTTCGACGAGTTTGCCGCGTTCGAAGCGGGCGCCGGCGCGGACGAGGGCGACGAGGTGGGGTGCGTTGACGGCGCGCCATCGGGCTTGTGCGGCTTCGATGAGCTTGAACGCCATCGCCAGGCCGGCGGCCTTCGACCCGGGGCCCTTGGTGACCTTGGTCCGGTGCCGGACGGTGGCGAAGGTGGACTCGATCGGGTTCGTGGTACGCAGATGCACCCAGTGCTCGGCGGGGAAGTCGTAGAACGCGAGGAGTTCGTCGAGATCGTCGGTGATCTTCGCGACCGCTTTGCCGAACTTGGCGCCGTAGGCCAGTTTGAACGCCGCAACGGCGCGGCGGGCGTGGTCGCGGTCCTCGGCGTTCCAGATCTCGGCGAGCGCGCGTTTCGCGCCGGGGTGCGCAGACTTCGGCAGCGCAGCCAACACGTTGCCGATCTTGTGGAACCAGCAGCGCTGTTCGCGGGTGTCGGGGAAGACCTCGCGCAGCGCGGACCAGAACCCGAGCGCGCCGTCGCCGACGGCCAGCACCGGGGCGCGCATCCCGCGCCGCTTGCAGTCGCGCAGCAGGTCCGCCCACGACCCGGTCGACTCCCGGTAGCCCTCGGCCAGGGCGACGAGTTCCTTGGTGCCGTCGACCCGCACCCCGATCATGACGAGCAGGCACAGCTTCTCCTCGTCCAGGCGCACGCCCAGGTGCACGCCGTCCGCCCACAAATACACGTAGTCCGCAGTGGACAGATCGCGGTCGTGGAACGCGCGGGCCTCGTCCTGCCACTGCACGGTCAGCCGGGTGACCGTCGCGGCGGACAGACCCGAGCCGGTGCCCAGGAAGCCCTCCAACGCGGGGATGAAGTCCTTCGAGGACAACCCATGCAGGTACAGCAGCGGCAACACCTCGGTGATCTTCGGGGACTTGCGGCACCACGCCGGCAGGATCGCCGAGGCGAACCGCTTGCGTTCACCGGTGACCTCGTCGGTGCGCTTGTCGTTGACCCGCGGCGCGACCACCTGCACCGCGCCGGCCGAGGTGAGCACCTGCCGCGGCTGGGCGTGACCGTTACGCACCACCCGGCGCCGACCCTGCTCATCGAGTTCGCCGGCGTGCACGGCGATGTACGCGGCCACCTCAGCCTCCAGCGCCGCGGCCAGCATCCGCCGGGCGCCCTCGCGCACGAGCTCGTCGATCAACGACCCGCCGACCACGGCCGGGACAGGCGCGGTACCCGGCGTAGCGGCTGGGGTGGTGGCTGGCGTGCCGTCATCGGGGTTGACTACGGTGAACACGGCGTACCTTCCCGACCCGCGTTGGCGCGCGGGCACACTCGATTCCCTGGACTACGGACTCGCCGGGAGGGTACGCCTCCCAGCGCTCATCCACAGGATTCGAGCATTGCTCCCTTTCGCGCGGTCGCGTGATGCTCGGCGTCGGACTCGGCTCACCGGACGAGGACTTCATACCCTTCTGGCCGCGTCCCACCAGTGTGCCCCCGCCAACACCCCGAGAACTCGAAGCGGCGGAGCTCCGAGACCGCTGGCGGCGCTTCCACGACGGCTTGCAGCTTCTCGACCAGCTTCTCCGCGGTGCCACCGTCGACCGCGACGACGCGCTGTTCACCGCCCGCAACGTCACCCTACGGCCTCGCCCCTACCGAAACCGGACGATCCCCATCCTCGTCGGCGGCCGCGCCTCGACTATGCGCGCGGTTCGCCTGGCCGCGGATCATGCCGGCTGCGTCCCAATCGCCTTCGACCACGACAACGAGGGCCAACCGTCACTCCAGCAGGTCCACACCTACGCGACAACCGTCCGTCAAGCAGCCGCCCCCCGCACGCCGCTCGTCGCGATCTGGGCGCACACCGACGGGCGACCGCGCGCAGAGGCAGATATCGAGCCCTACACAGACGCCGGTGTCGACTGGTGGATCGAGACCGTTCCCGGAGGTGAAGAAACCGACGACCCGCGCAACACGATCGACTTCCTCAAACAGCGCATCACCGTCGGCCCGGTCATGAATTGACCAGGCGCCCACGCCGCGCACAGGTGAAGCGGGTGCGCTTGACGTAGCGATCGTGCAAGCGCGTCGAGACCGCGCGCTCACCACGACCCGGCTTCGGAGCGAGCGTCCCGACACGCCGAGCAGGTACAGGGTCGGGCCCCGCCCAGCCGCTGAACGTGCAACATAGATCCGAACACCGGACGGCCCGAACGTCCGGACTCACCCTTGCGATGGGCGTCGGTCTGATGGACGGACATGGCTGCCGCTCAGCGGCCGAGGCTGGTGAGGTAGTCGAGCACCGAGTGACTATCGTCGCCTGCCTGCGGTCAGGCCCGATGTGGTTGTCAGGTCGTATCAGGATCACGGCGTCGCCATCGATCGCGTACGGGTGTGCGGGCGTGTCCTTCATGGTCGGCGAGTGTGCCGGGGCCCCGTCGATCGGGTGGGTGGCCGTGGGATCCATCGTGGGACCGTCCGTATGTACTGCTCGTAGCTTTCGCTGAAGGTCCGCCGGAGTGTCCGTTCCTCGTAGCCGGTCACGAACAGGTGGAAGAAGATCGCCATGACGCCCGCGTACACCAGCAGCGGCACCGACAGAAACAGCCACGCCTCGCCCAGGACGGCGAGGAGGGCCGCGAGGTAGATGGGGTTGCGCACCCAGCGGTACGGGCCAACGGCGACCAGGCGCCGTGGTGCGTCCCACGGGCCCGGTGTGCCCCTGCCCACGACCGCAAAAGCCGAGACACACGCCAGGTACAGGACCGCGCCGGCCGCGATAACCACGACCGCGTACCAGGCCACAGGGGTGGGCGTGCCGCCGCCGCTGCTGTTGAGTATCCACCAGGGGACAAGGACGCCCCCGGCGCCGGGCACGACCACGCTGAAGAGAACGTTCCGCAGCGCAAGGCTCACGTCGGCTCGCTCACCCCTCTCATTTCTCGGCGCGAGTGATCGCGGTAGGTGCGGGCTGTCCACGGCAGCCGCAGCCGATCGGCCGTGTCGCCGACCTTGGTTGGCGACCACGCCACCAGACCGCGGCCCGCCGCGCGTACCGCCGACGCCGCCTCACGGCCAAACTCCGAATGTAGATCGCGAAGTGCCACTACCGTGCTAGAGCCGGCGTGTGGGTGGACGCAACGCCCAGGAAAGGATCGCCAACCCCGCGAACACGGCGGGAGCGATGAGGTTGGTGATGGATTGGTGCATGGCGACGTGTGAGGCGGGCCGCACCGATCATGTTGATCAGGATGCCGGCGTAGGCCCATTCCTTCAGCCGTGGCAGCCCGGGTGCCAGCAGCACCACCGCGGCGAGGATCTTCGCGGTTCCCAGGATCGTGGCCAGGTAACTCGGATACCCCAGGTCGATCATGATCGGGTAGAACGGTGGCATCCGGAACAGGTCCATCGTGCCGCCGACGGCGCTCTCACCGACCACGACTGCGGTGACCAGCCAGTAGGCACCGGTCCGGCGATGACGCCGGACGGTGGTGGGCGCCGCGGTCATGACCGTCGGTCCTGCGCCGGGCCGGCCGGAGCGTCGCCGGACCGGTGAACGGCCGGCACCGGCTGCGGGGTGGGTAGGGCGCAGACTCGGCCCTGGCTGAACCCGGCGGCCTCGATGCCCAGGGCGAGGTTGAAGCGCCCGCGCAGGTTCTCCAGTGCGACGAGGTGGGTCAGCTCGACCAGGTCGGCGGGGACGTCCACCGGGGTGCGGCTGATGCCCTCGGCGTACCTGAGGACGAGCTTGTCCACCTCGCTGAACACCGGACTGGTCTGGTACCGCGCCAAGGCCAGCAGTTCCTCATCGGTCACCCCCCAGCGGCGCGCCACCTCAGAACCCAGGTCGATGCAGTACGCGCACCGCGTCAGCGTGCGGCCTTGAGTTCGGCGAGCGCCTGGCGGCGCCGATCGAGACGGTGTGCGGCTTGCGGTGGCCTGCTCAAGTTTGGCCTAGCCGCAATACCGCTGACTTAAGTGTTGGTGTATAGGTCGAGCCTGACCGGGGTGGGCTTGGACGGCGGGGCGATGGCGATGGTCTCGGCGTGGGGCCGTGCCGGCTGGGGCCAGCGGCGGTGGTTGGCTGAGACGAAACTCGAACCTCAGCCACGTGTGCGGCAGCGTTCCCGGCGAAGCCGGGAAGACATGACGGTGGGCACGACGATGGGCTTGCCGGCAGAGGGCGGGCGCGGCAAGCTGGGGTGCTGGTGGGAAGAGCGACCACGTTGTCGACCCTTGTGGTCTGACCTTCGCCGGAGACGGCATTGTCGGCGCTCTTCCCGCCCCTGTATCGAGGTTGCGGTCAGGCGGCGGCCGGGTCGCCACCTTCGTCTACGAAGACAATCCTCTTGCCAGACAGGGCTTCCAGCTGGGCGACCAGCCGGCGGGTCTGGGTTTCGGGGTCGACCCGGCGGGTGTAGAAGTCGTGCCCGAGATCGGTGTAGGGCGTCCCGGTGGCCAGCACACTCCAGATGACCTTGATGAGGGTGTGGGCCACGGCGAACGCGGCTTTCTTCGCCGCGGCGGGGTTTGGCTTGCCGCCGAAGCGGCGGTGCAGCCGGTGGTAGCGGGCGCCGATGCGGGTGCGGGTCTTCGCCGCGGCCAGGGCCGCTTCGATCAGGATCGACTGGACGTGGGTGTTGCCTTTACGGTGGCGGCCCTTGCGCCGTTTGCCGGCGGATTCGTTGTTACCTGGGGCCAATCCGGTCCAGGCGGCCAGGTGGGCGGCGGTGGGGAACCGGGCCATGTCGACGCCGATCTCGGAGATGACCACGGTAGCGGCGCGTTCGCCGACACCAGGGATGGTCATCAGGAGCTGCGCCTGTGCGGTGAACGGGTCGACCAGTCCGGGTGTGGGGTCTTTCCCGACCCGGCCGATGCTGTCTTTGACCTGGGTGAGCATCTGGTCGAGGTGATCGATACGGGCCAGGTGCAGCGCGACCAGCCGCCCATGGTGGGCGGTGAACCGCCCGGCCAGGGCCAGCCGCAGATCGTCGGTCTTGTTGCGCAGCGCCCCTCGGGCAAGCCCGGCGAGGACCACCGGATCCCGCTCGCCGTTGATCAGGGCGCTGAGCATCAGCCGGCCGGAGACCCCGAACGTATCGGAGGCCACGTTGTCCAGCTTGATCCCGGCCGCTTCCAGCATCTTGAGAAGCCGCTGCTTTTCCCGGCTACGCTCCTCGGTCAGCTTGGTCTGGTACCGGGTGAAGTCCCGCATCGCCCGGACCTGCTCCGGCGGTAGGAAACTGCCCCGCAGCAGCCCGACCTCCATCAGCTGGGCCAGCCACTGCGAATCCTTCACATCCGTCTTCCGGCCCGGGACCGCCTTGACATGCGCGGCGTTACACACCTCGATGGTCAAACCCGGGCCGCCGACCTCCCGTAGCGCCGAGTACACCGGCCACCAGTACGGCCCGGTCGACTCCATCGCCACATGCCTCACGCCGCGTTCGAACACCAGCCACGACGCCATCGCCAGCAAATCGCCGTAGAACGTGCGGAACGTGCGGGTGGTCTGCCACCGCGCCGCCCGCTTCGGATCCGGGGTACGCGCGGTCACCGTGACCTGCTTCTTGTGCACATCGATCCCACCCACATGGGTGTACAAGATCTCCAACGGGCCTCCGTCCTGCCACACCGACAAGGGCGGTGCCGCTCGCGGAGCCCGTCATAGACTCATGACACTGAGACACGTGCTCGGGGCGACAACCTGGGGTACCAGGGACGGACTCCCGCGCCATTCTCGTTTTCAGGCGCGAAGCACCAAGCCAAACCGACGACGGCGAGCGACACCGCCGACGAGTTTCACCCACCCACGGGCGGTCCGCCAGGACCATGAAGTTCTCGTTTGAGGGCCCAGTTGGACATCTTGCGTTTGATCACGCGGGGGTTGGCCCGTAGCCGCCGTTTCGGCAGCAGGCGGCGCAGGATCTCAGACAGGCTGCGACGCAGTACTCGGGCCAGTCGTGCGGGGGGAAAACGCCGCCTGGGCGGTGACCTGGCGGCGGACCAGGTTCAGGGTGCGGGTGAAGGAGATCCGGTCGGGATCCTCGCCGGCTTGCTGCGCGGCCTGCCACATCAGCTCGCGGATGGCGTAGTGCACCAGCAGGAACCCGTATATCTCCTGCTGCACGCCTTCGGGGTGGCGGGAGCGCAGCACCAGGCCGGGACCGCGTTGGTGGGTCTTGACCTCGTCCAGGGCGGTCTCGAACTCCCAGCGCTGGGCATACAGCGCAGCAAGCTCGACGGCTGGTGCCTGCTGCGGATCCAGGATGGTGGTGATCAGTCGATACACGGTGTCCGTGGCGGCCAGGGTGTACTCGACCACCCGCACGGTGGTCGGGTTGCGCCGCTTGCGGTCACCGGCGGCGACGATCTGGCTCAGGTACGACCCGTCCGGCAGCGGTTCCAGTACCGGCAGCACCATGTTGGTCTTGACCCGCCACAGCAGGTCCGCCCCGGTCGCGACGGCCTCGACCCACAGGTCGAACCCGACGAATCCACGATCAGCGAGCAACAGCATGCCCGCCCGCAGATGGTCGAACAGCCGCCGCGCCAGGGTCGTCTCGTGCGTGCTGAGCGGACCGGTCGCCGCGGCGAAGATGGCATGCGTGCCACACTCGGCCAGCGCGGCCACTCGCACCTGCGGAAAGCCGCCCTGGCCCTCACCCCGACCGGACCCAGGCCGGCCGAAGGCCTCCACATTGGACGGTGTGTCCGGCACGTCCAATGTGGTGCCGTCCACCGCGACCAGCCGCCAGCCCCGGTAGAACGCACCCTTGGTCGCTTCCACAGCAAGCGGACGGCAGACCCGATCGAAGAGCATCCGCAACGGCTCGGCGCCCAACCGGGTCCGGGCCCGCGAGATTGCCGCCGTGGACGGCACCTCCCACCGGCCGCGCCACCGCCGTGCCCAGGCCAGCCCCTCGGTCAAGAGCCGGGCCACCTCCTCATAGCCCTGACCGGAGAATAGGCACATGGCCAGCACGAAATACACCACCACCCGCGCCGGCAACAGCCGCTTGCGCACCTCACCGGTATCCGTCGCCGCCACCACCTCGTCCACCAGTTCCGGGGGCACCGTACGGGTCAACACCCCGATCGCGATCCGGTCCGACAATCGCTCATCCGTCGGCGGCTTCACCTGTCCAGCACGCGGCACGAGATCACCATAACAGATGATCTCTTAAGTCAGCGGTATTGGGCCTAGCCGCGCAGCACCCGGGGAAGGTGGGCGTAGACCCGAAGCGGCTCGAGCTCCGGTCCGGATGCGCCGGCCGTCCGGCGAGCCGACCGAGCGCGCGCCCCGTGAACCAGAACACCTTCCGTGCCCGCACTCCGGCTGCGCGCTCGGACGGCGGAGTCACGCGTGCCATCGGACCACCTGCTATCGATACGGATCCGTTCTCTTGCTAGAAGTACGATAGCGTTTCGATGGAGGTGAGGCAATGGCCAGCAGTCCCCGAGCAGGTGGCAAGCGCCCCGTGGTCTCGCCCGCCGCAGCACGTCCTCGCGCTGCCTCGACGGCCTCTCAGCACGCCCCCGCCGATCCCCGGCAGCCGATCTCGCGCGGGGCCGGTGCGCGTCAGCGGGTGCTGCAGGCCGCTCTTGAGGTGCTCGACGACGACGGCCTGCCCGGCTTCACCATGGAGGCCGTCGCCCGGCGCGCCGGCGCGAGCAAGGCGACCCTATACCGGCACTGGCCCACCGCCGGCGCGCTCATGATCGACGCCATGGACGCCACCTTCCAACCCTTCCCGGTGCCCGACACCGGCCGGGTCGACGCCGACGTCGCCCAACTCCTCACCGCCTTCGTCACCCTGCTCGAGCACACCCCGTTCCCGCGCCTGCTCGCCGCCTTCATCGACGCCGCCGAACGCGACCCCGCCCTCGCGGCCCTGCACGCGGACCTGACCCGGCGCCGCCGCGAACCGCTGCTCGCCGTCCTGGCCCGCGCCCGCGAGCGCGGCCAACTGGCCCCCGACCTCGACCCAGAAGTCGTCACCGACCTGCTCACCGGCCCGTTCTTCTACCGCCGCTTCATCGCACACCAGCCCATCCCCCCAGACCTGGTCAACGACGTCATCACGCACGTACTCACCATCCCCGCTCCACAAGCCACCGATGATCACGCGGCGGACGAGTCCACTCCCGAGGGCGCGCCGGCTAGGCCAAACCGCCCCATTCATCGCCGATCGTCTGCATAACGATTCCGGGTCAGAGGACCAGTGAGGCTTCGCCTCGGACCGCCTTGCACGGCTGGTTGAGCTGGCATTTCGGCTGCGGGTGGACGCATCCTCGCGTCCATGGTCGTGCTTGGGGAGGCTGGGATCCCGTTCCGTAGCGTCGATGACGGCGGCCATCAGCCGGAGGAAGGGCTGATCGCTGAGCAGGGCTTGGAGCCGGGAGACCAACTCGATCGGGTCCGTCCACGACGGTCCAGTTGAGGTGTACCAAGTCGCGGCGGGGAATGGTTGGAAGGCCAGGTCCATGGCGTCGTCCAGCAAGGTGGACCGCGACGGCCAGTGCGGGTAGACGGTGGCTTGCCGGCGCCGGCGCGGTGGGCGACGGCTTCAATCGTGAACCCGGGCAGCCCCTGGTCGGCGAGTAGCTCGAGCGCGGCTCGCAGCACCCGCTCCCGGGCGCGCTCGCCGCACGGGATCGGGGCACGCGCCGATCGTGCACCGGCCGTGTCCGGCGAGTCGGGCTGGTGGGCGCTGTTCTGAGGGTTGCCGAATTACTCATCGAAACCGCACAGTACCGCTAGCCATCGAAACGGTGCCGTACTGATAGATCGCGAGGGACATGATGGGCGGACGTGTCATCCGGGCCGAGGTGACCGTGCGGGAACCCGTCCACGGTGCCGCTGGAGGAGTCGGAGCGGCTCCTGCGGTGGCAACCGTGCATCGGTTTGGGTTCGGCATCGCGACCACGCAGCCCGCGGGCTCATCTCCGGGTTGCGTCAGCCAGAGGAGGACATGTTGCGAGTCTTCGTCGCGGGTGCGAGCGGTGCGATCGGGGCCCGGCTTGTCCCGCAGCTCCTCGATCGGGGCCACGAGGTGATCGGCACCTCCCGGTCGCCTGGCCGAGCCGAACGGCTGCGCGCGCTGGGTGCGGAGCCGATCGTGCTCGACCTCCTCGACGCGCCCGCGGTGCGCAAGGCCATCATCGATACCAAACCTGACGCGATCGTCCACCAGGCAACCGCGCTGGCCGGCCTGGACGACTTCAAGCACTTCGACCGCAGCTTCGCCCAGACCAACCGGCTGCGTACCCAGGGCACCGACGCGCTGCTCGCCGCCGCGCAAGCAGCCCGTGTCGGCTGCTTCGTCGCCCAGAGCTTCGCCAGCCGCCGGTACGCGCGTCAGGGCGGGCCGGTCAAGACCGAGCAGGATCCGTTCGACCCGACCCCGGTGCCGGCGATGCGCCAAACCGAGGCTGCGATGGAGTATCTGGACCAGGTGGTCACCGGCGCCGGCGGGATCGCGCTGCGGCTACGGCAACCTCTACGGCGACTCCGACGACGGACTCGTCGAGGCCGTGCGCACCCGAAAGTTCCCGACCGTCGGCGGCGGCGGTGGCGTCTGGTCGTTCATCCACCTCGAGGACGCCGCCGCCGCGACCGTGCTCGCGCTCGACCACAACGGCCCCCCGGCATCTACAACATCGTCGACGACGAGCCCGCTCCTACCGGCGAGTGGCTGCCAGCGCTGGCGAGAATCGTCGGAGCCAAGCCGCCCCTGCGCTTCCCCCGCCTGCTCGCCCGGCTGTTCGCCGGCGAGGCACCCGTCGTGATGGGGACCGAATCCCGCGGCGCCTCCAACGCCAAGGCCAAGCGCGAGCTCGGCTGGACCCTGCGCTACCCAAGCTGGCGACAAGGCTTCGTCGACGCCTACACGTAAACCCACCCGGGCCCGCGCAAATCCGAATGAAGGGACGCCATTTGATCCGACCAGGTAGTGGTTGCTCTCGACCTGCATGGTGGTGCCGTGGCGCATGCAGTCGCCCGCCACCGCGATGGAGCCCTCACCCAATGGCCTGCTGGCGGGCGGCGAAGGTGGCGTTGTCGAGTTCGATCGCCATCGCGCGGGCGACATCAGCGGTCAGGAACCGGCGCCGCACAGTGCGCATGGTTTTCGGTGTGGTCCTGGGCGCCGCCGGCGACCGCGCAGGCCGGTGTTGGACTCAGGGCCGTAGACATTCAGCGGCAGCCGCTTCGCAAGGACGTCCACGGCAGTTGGCGCGGCCGGCGACCGAGGCAACCGCATCGAGGCAGCAGATGCGCAGCGCGGCCTCCTTGGGCATGTCGAGCAGCGCCACCATGGCCCAGCGCCGCCCGACCTCGCGTTCGGGCCGGAGCGGGTCGCGGGGTTCGGGGACGGCATCCAGCGGGCCAGCCGGATCGCCCCGCCGGGCCGGTCGGCGGTGTCCAGCCAAAGCAGTCGCGGTAGCGAGGATGACCGGCCGCAGCCCGAGCAGTCCGCCAGTGGGCGATGTGCCACGACGCGGACTTCCGCGTGATCACCCGTCCGTCGACGCAGTCTTCGATCGATTCGGAGGATCTTCATGAGCCAAGACAGTCAGCCGGCGAACGACTCGCCGGTCACGCTGATCAACGTCTTCGAGGTGCCCACCGAGCACGTTGAGGTGTTCATCGCGCAATGGCGCGAGCGTGCCGCGCTGATGAGCACCAAGCCTGGGTTCTTGGATACGCGGCTACACCGCGCCGTCTCGTCGCAGACCCGGTTCCAGCTGGTCAATGTTGCCCACTGGGAATGCCGCGAGGCGTTGCACGCTGCCACGGCAGACACCGAGTTCCAGGAGCGCATCCGCGCTGTGACCGCTAACCCGCGGGTGCCGATCTTGGCGCATCCGGCTCTGTACCAGGTCGCCGTGGAGTTCTCCGGCCCGACGCAGGACCCCGACGAGCAGCGCCCATCTCGTCCTCCCGCTGGTCTCGATCCTTCGTGACGGCCCACCGGATGTACTTGGCCGACCGTTCCGGTTTCTCGGGTGGTGCTGGGCGCCACATAGACATGTACTCATCGCACAGGCTCGAACGGCCGGACGCCGCGCGGCGGGAGTTCGCCGAGCGGGGCTTCAGAGAGGCCAAGCTCGGCGGATCCCAGCTGATCGGTGTGACCCTGATGCGGTACGTGCTCAAGATGGAGCCGTTGGCGTCAGTCGATGTGGACACCCTGGTCGCCTGGCTGGGCCCGACGCTGCAGCGCTACCTGGTCGACGACCTGCCCCGCGGAGAGAACCCGGCGCCCGGACATGTTCCGTCTCCTGACGAGGCGACACCGAAGCAGGCTTCACGAAGGAGACACGCGGAAGGGAGCCGAACATGAACGACCCGCCACTGACGGACTTCGACCCAACGATGGGTTCGTCGGCAGGCTCTATCTGACCGTGGCCGACGTTGACCGGTCAGCACAGTTCTACTCGCGGGTTTTCGATGGCACGGTGGTCCGCTCCGGCCAGCCGTCGATCGTGCAGATCGCGAACACCTGGCTGATCCTGAACGTCGGTGCCGGACCGACCGACGACAAGCCGTCGATCTCGGTGCGGCCGCCGTACGACCTGAATGAGTTTTCCAGCTTCATGAACATCCGGGCGGCCGATGTGGCCTCGTGCTACGAGACGTGGCGCGCCCGGGGCGCCGCGTTCGTCACCCGAGCCGAAGGACCACGGCGTCGAGATCCGCTGCTACATGCGGGATCCCGACGGTTACCTCATCGAGGTCGGCCAGCTCAAAGCAGGTTGAGCTGGTCGCCCCGATCCTCGTCGAACGACCGGAACGTGTTTCGCCTACAGGAGGCTTTCTCATGCTTCCCACCACGACCGACGTGCTGGTCGTCGGCGCTGGCCCGACCGGGCTGACCGCCGCCGTCTCGCTGGTCGCCCGTGGCCGCGACGTCACCATCGTCGACAATCAGGACGGAGGCGACGATGAACAGTGCGACGGTCGTCCTGGTCACCGTCGTGGCCCTGATGAGTGTGGTCGTCTGGTTCAACAGGCGCTGCCTGGCGGACCTGGCCCGGACCAGCGACCGGGATCTGCGCTACCTCAACCGCAACACCTGGGCGCTGGTCATCGTGCTGTCGTTTCCTGTCGGCCCCATGCTGTACCTGCGCTACGCGAAGGGCCCGCGTCGCTACAGTTAACGATCTTGCGCCTGGGTCACCGGGTCGGGCGCGGCGGCGGCTCCACCGCGATGCGCAGGTCGCCGACGCCCCGCCCACCCAACGTGCCGGGCCCAACCGCCGGGGGTGCTTGGTAGCCGACCGCTGCGCAGCTGGCCTCAACGTTCGGGACGCGAGCGGGCGTGGCCGGCCGTGGGTGGGTGCTAGGGCTGGGGGTCGGTGAGTTGCGATGGGCTGATGTGCAGGGTGGCGAGCAGGCCGGCGTTCTTTTCCAGGTCGACACGCTGCGGTAGCTGCCGGTCCACCCACTGCGCCCTGGCGTGCTCTCCCCGGTCACGCAGAATCTGGAGGATCTTGTCCTTGTCGACCTCTGTCATCCTTGCGGGCTCCCTCGCGCGATGAGCACATTCGATGAGACGCCCGGTGGGCCCGCAAGCACCCGGCGGACCGGTCAGATCAGCGGCGCCTGGGATGTCGTTGATCGAGATAGGCCGCGGGTTGGCGCTGGCCTGCCTGGATGGGCTGAGCGTCCACGGTGACGTTGCGGCGGTGCCCGGCGGAGAACGGCATCGTTCGCCAGTCGACGCGCTCGCCGACGGGAGGGCGGCGCTGCTCAAGCGCCTGCGCCGTCGACGGATGGCTGAACAGGCCGTCCCGTGGTACCGATGCCTGGTCGGCGCGTTGTTCGCGGGCGGGTTCGGATGCGGGATGGCTCATGCGGCTCCTGGGGGTACAGGTCAACAATGACGCGCCGGTCGATCACCGGACTGGTAGGCCGGGGCGTTACGGGTATGTCGGCTGTCCACGAGCGTAGAGGGCTACGGCGTCAGGTGCGAACCGGCCCGTGGCGGCCGTCAGCACAGTCGACGTCCACGAATCGGCCAAGATCGCTGTGTCTGGGGTACCTCAGGCTGGGGAGCCGTGAACGGGGCCGGTCGTGTAGGGGTTGCGGCGCAATGCTGGACGGTTGCGCTATGGCCTTTTCGTCGTGGCGGGGTGCGCGTACCAGGTTCTGGTAGCGGGGTGCGCTGGCGCCGTAGATGCTGAAGTTGAGTCGGGCGTCGGCGAGGCTCAGGTCCGTGTTGAGGTTGATCGCCGCCGTGCCCGAGGGTAGGTCGTCTTGACCGTCGTCGGTCCAGTAGCAGATCGGGCAGGTGGTGCATCCCGTTCGGTAGCCGCAGCAGGCGCATCGAGGCAGAAGTTGCTGACCCATGCCGGTACCCTTTCACGTCCCTGGGCGCGCCGACAGTAGGCAGGCAACGGCCCGGATCTCGCGGAACCTGTCGGTCGACGGTCCGAGGCGGACCGGCGTGGGCGCGGGTCGGTACTCGCTGCCAGGCGCAGCAGGTCATGTTCGTCACGACCCTGATCACGCGGCAGGTGCTGTCGAGGACCGCCGCGGCGGCGAACCGATCACCGGGCCAGCGGCGTGGGCATGGCCGATCGTCTCGCCCCCAGCCGACCGCGGCGAGGGGCCCACGGACGATGTCATGTACCGCATCAGCCCCTCCTGCTGTGGATTCCACCCTGCTCCGGCTGAACCGGGAGGACAAGCGACACAGCACTGGCCGACTGGGCCGGCGGGAGCGTGCGTGTCCGGCTCCGTCCGGCATCGGTGCGTACCGATGCCACGGCGCGATGATGGAGCTATCGAAGCTCGTTCCTGTTGGAGGTGGACCATGAGTCCAAACCTCGTTCAGCGTCTGTCGTCGGAGGCTCTGGGCACCCTGATCCCAGTGTACTTTGGCGTCGCCGCCACCCTCGCGGCGACTGGTGGATCCCTTGGCGTCGCGGCCGCCTACGCGGTTGCTCTCGCGCTGGCAGTGTGGATCTTCGCGGCGGTGTCCGGCGCCCACGTCAACCCGGCCGTCACCATCGCGCTAGCGATCCGGGGCCGGTTCGCGTGGGCGGACGCGCCCGGCTACGTCATCGCCTAGGTCGTCGGTGGGGTGCTGGCCGGTCTCCTGGCGTGGGGCACCTACGGGGCGGCCGGTGCCCGCGCCGGGCTGGGTACCACGGTGGTCAACCCGGCCGCGTCGACTGTCACCGCTCTGGTGGTGGAGGCCCTGGTGGCGTTCCTGCGGGTACTGGCCTACTACGCGCTGGTCGTCGAGGAACGCGTCAGCCGCACCGCGGCCGGCCTGGGTGTCGGCCTGGCCTACGGCACCGCGATCCGGCCCTGGCCCCGGTCACCGGCGCGTCGGGTAACTTCGCCCGTACCTTCGGCGCGGAACTGTCCGCGAAACTCGGCGGTGGCCCGGCCCACTGGGGACAGCTGTGGATCTACGCGGTTGCCCCTATCGTCGGCGGCATCGTCGCGGTGTACCTCTACGACGTGCTGATCGCCGGACGGCCACTGATGGCGCCCATCGCCCGGCGCGCACCCACCGGGCGCACCGCCGCCCACCCGGCCTGAACCCTCGCCACAGACGGTGTGGTCCCCGCACCCCGGATCACACCGCCGTGGTGGGAAATGCCCTGCGTCGCGACGCATCCAGGCCCGTCGTCCATCGTCGGGCTGTACAAACGTGACCCGCTGGGCGCCATGACGGGATCAGACCCCTGTCGACCCGGCCGGCGGTGATCGGGAAGATCCGAGTTCGGCAGGTCGGCAGAGCGGATCGGTCACCGTCGTTCATGATCGTGTGGCCGGACGGTCCGCTGTATCAGGCGGCGGACCGCTTCTTCGGGGTGTGAGCCGGTGTACCGCGCGTACATACGCCTACCCGCTGGTGGATCACCTGCGGTGGCTGGACGCGTTGGCGCTGGACCCGGTGTCGCTACGGGGAGGTGCAGCGGTATGTGGCGGCGGTGGGCGCGTCACGCGGCGCCGATCGGCGGCCGTGGTGGGTAGGTGCCGCCCGGTACGGGCAGAGCACGTTGGAGACTGCGGCGGCGTGTCTGAAGAGGTTCTACCTGGATCAGGCGACGACTGGCTCTGTTCTGCCGCTCGACCGCGCGGTCGAGCGCCCGTTGCGGGTATCGATATCGGGCACGTTGATGTCATCGACGTCGATGTCTTCCGCCGCGAGTGGCGGAGCCAGTTCGTGCGAGCATCTCGTCGGCGAGGCCGGGTCGCGACTGGATCTGGAGCGGCCTGGGGGCGGTTCCGGGCCGCGTCGGCGCATGTGCGCCACGGCATCCTTCAGCGCCAACACCCATGTTGCGTTGCCCCGCGCAAGTGGCTACCCGTTACCGGCGACGCTCCGCTGTCGCTGGCGGTCACAAGCCCACGACCGTGATGGGGTCCTGAAGACGGTGGGTCAGCGCGGTGTGGCGGCGCCCGGCACCGGCGGTGCGTACCGCGATGGCGAGGGCTTTGCGGCTGCCGGCCAGGACGACGAGGCGTTTGGCGCGGGTGACCGCGGTGTAGAGCAGGTTGCGTTGCAGCATGGTGTAGGAGCTCATGGTGATCGGGATGACCACGGCGGGGTACTCGCTGCCCTGGGAGCGGTGCACGGTGATGGCGTAGGCGTGCTGGAGCTCGTCGAGTTCGTCGAAGTCGTAGTCGATGTCTTCGTCCTCGTCGGTGCGGACGGTCAGCTGCCGGTCGGTGACCGACAGGGCGGTGACGGTCCCGACGGTGCCGTTGAACACCCCAGCCGTCCCCTTGTCGTAGTTGTTGCGGATCTGGATGACCTTGTCATCGACGCGGAAGACCCGGGCGCCGTGGCGGCGCTCCGGTGCGCCGTCGCGGTAGGGGGCGAGGGCCTGCTGCAGAACGGTGTTGAGGTTGCCGGCGTCGGCCGGGGCCGCGGTGCATCGGGGTCAGCACCTGGATGTCGCGGGAGTGGATGCCGAACCGGCGGGGGACCCGTCGGGCCACGACGTCCACCACCAACTCGGCGGTGGCCTTCGGCTCGTCGATCGGGAACAGGAAGAAGTCCGGGTGCTCGCCGAAGACCGGCGGCTGGCCGGCGTTGATCCGGTGGGCGTTGACCACCACCCCGGACTGCTGGGCCTGCCGGAAGATCGTCGTCAGTCGTACCCGGGGAACGGTGTCGGCGGCGAGCACGTCGCGCAGCACCTCACCTGCCCCCACCGAGGGGAGTTGGTCGACGTCGCTGATCGCATGCCAGATGACCGTCGACGTCTTCGGCTACACGGAGGACGACTTCATCGACGGCGTCGAGTTCGCCGGCGCCGCCGCCTTCATGGCCCGCGCCCGCCGGGCACACGTCACCCTGTTCGTCTGACCGGAGGTCGACCAACCATGCAACAGATCACCGAGGACCAACTCGTCGACGCCCGCGA
>WNGA01008308.1_pt1 | contig 18056 bp, 19 predicted proteins | sample 5400061 | NCBI WGS metagenome assembly WNGA01 (sample SAMN13153366, study PRJNA577476) | soil metagenome | isolation source: 100 cm soil or saprolite under grassland replicate 2 | place: USA:California | collected 2016-06-15 | reverse complement strand
GCTTCGCTACACCGCCGACCTGACGCCCGACAACTTGATCCCTAACGACCCGTCCCCCACGACGACGCAGGAGACGAACAACCGTCCGCTGTTCGCAAACGACGTCATCTACGGCGGCTGGGGCAACGACTCGATCCACGCCGGCGCAGGCGACGACGCGATCTCCGGCGCCGAGGCGCCCGCCGGCCCCGCCTACGCAAACGTCTACAACCAGAACGGGAGCTTGAGCACCGCGCACGTCGAGACCGACTTCACCCATCCCTACAACCCGGGCAACCTCCTGGGGTACAGCCCGGTGACGACGAAGCTCGCGCAGTTCGACGCGAACGACCCGCTGCGCAAGATCACGCTCAACGCAGACGGTTCGCTGAACAAGACTGCCGCCGGTGGAGACAACTGGTTCCTGAACTTCGCGACGACCGAACCGGGCGAGCCGATCGATTCGTACTGGGTGAGCGGTTCCTCGTACGACACGCCGAGCGGCCGCAAGCCGACCGACGGCGACGACGTGATCTTCGGCGACCTCGGCCACGACTGGCTCGTCGGCGGCACCGGCCGCGATCAGCTCTTCGCGGGCTGGGGCGACGACATGCTGAACATCGACGACAACCTGACGACGAACAGCAGCCTCACGACGACGCCCGACACGAACCCGTCCTACGAAGACCTTGCCTTCGGCGGCGCCGGCCGCGACGTGTTCATCGGCAACACGGGCGGCGATCGGCTGATCGACTGGGTGGGCGAGTTCAACACGTATCTCGTCCCGTTCGCACCGTTCGGCATGCCGACGATCAGCGACCAGTTGCAGCCGGGGTTGCCCGAGTACCTCTACGCCCTCTCGAAGAGCGACGGCGCCGACCAGACGTTGATCGTCCAGCACGGCGGGGCAGCCGCGCGGAACGGCGAGCCGTTCGGAGAGCTCGGCCTGATCATCCGTCAGGACGACGCATGGGACGACCAGCGCGGCAACCCGCGAGACCCGCAGGCCGGCAACATCCCCGGTGGCCCGCGCGACGTGCTCGTGACCTCCGGCACGCACGTCCTCAACTCACCAGCGACGACCGTGAACGCCAGCCCGTTCGCCGCCGTGTTCGCTCTGGCGGCAGCACCGAGCACCATCGCCCTCACGTACGGCGCGAGCGACGTGGACGGGATCTCGTCGACAGGCGCAACGCTCGACTCGTCGCAGACGATCTCGAGCGGGGGCGCGATCAACGTCTACACGCTTACCGCCGGTATCCGCACGCTCGTCGTGTGGTCGGGCGACCTGCTCGGCAACATCTCGTCTCGACGCTCCACTCCGTCCAGTCGGCACTCGATGCGGGTCGCGGCGAGCTTCTCGGCCCTGCTTGTCAACTGGACCCAGGACCTGATCACCCGCCTGTAGCTGCGGTACGGTGCGGCTGTGGCCCGCGCGATCCTCGTCGCCGACGACAACCGCAGCTTCGCCGAGCTCCTCCGCGCCACGCTCGAGGAAGAAGGCTACGAGGTGATCACGGCCTCGACCGGGCTCGCGGCAGTCGCCGCCGTCGAGCAGAACGACGTCGGGCTCGCGGTGCTCGACGTACTCATGCCGGGGATCTCCGGCGACGCGGTCGCCGCCCGCCTCCGGCGGATCGACCCGACCCTGCACGTGCTGCTGATGACGGGCTCGAGCGAAGACTTCGCCGCCGGAAGCGGCTGGCCCGTCCTGCGCAAGCCGTTCCCGCAGGAGGCGCTCGTGGCCGAGGTTCGCCGGCTCGTCCCGAAACCGTGAAGGTCGAGCTCTCCAGTGCCGACCGCGTCCTCTTTCCGGACGACGGGATCACGAAGGGCGACCTGTTCGCCTACTACGACCGGATCGCCCCCGTCCTCGTTCCGCACTTGCGCGACCGGCCGTTCACGCTGAAGCGGTACCCGCACGGCATCACGGGCGAGGTCTATTTCCAGAAGCAGGTGCCGCGTGGCGCCCCCGCATGGATCCCGACTCGACAGTTCACCACACACCCGCGCGGGGGCGGCTCGCGTCAGGTGGACTTCGCGCTGATCAACTCGCGCGAGGCGCTGCTCTGGATGGTGCAGATGAACTGCGTCGACATGAACGCCTGGTACTCGCGTGTCGACAAGCCGCATCGGCCCGACTACGTCGTCTTCGACCTTGATCCACCGGACGAGCCTCGGGGCTTCGAGCAGGCGATCGAGGTGGCGCATCTCATCGGCGGGCTGCTCGACGAGGTCGAGTTGCCGGGGTACGTGAAGACGAGCGGGGCCGACGGCATCCACGTGCTCGCCCCGATCGCGCGGCGCGCGACCTTCGAGCAGACGTACGCGTTCGCGGAGGCCGCTTCGCGGCTCCTCGAGGCGCGCCACCCTGGTCTCGTGACGACGGAGTGGCTGAAGAAGAAGCGCGCGGGCGTACTCGTGGATCACCGGCAGAACGGCTGGGGCAAGACGATCGCGTCCGTCTACTCCGTCCGCCCGAAACCGGGAGCGCCGGTGTCGACGCCGCTGCGCTGGGAGGAGTTGACACCGGAGGTCAGACCCCGCGACTTCACGATGGACGTGTCGCTCGACCGCGTTCGCGCGCACGGCGACCTATTTGCACCCGTGCTCGAGGATCCCCGCCCCCTCGGGGCTGCCGCGAAACGGCTCGCCGGTCTAGCGGGGATTTGAAGGGCGGATTTCCGTTGGGGTGATCCGGGCGCATCCGTAGGATGGGAACGTGTGTTCGGAGAGCCGGGTGGTGATTCAGCAGGCGTTTCGGTTCGAGCTTGATCCGAACCGGGAGCAGCGCGTGCTTCTGGCGAAGAGCGTGGGCGCGTCGCGCTACGTCTACAACTGGGGCCTCGCGGAGTCGAAGCGCCAGTACGCGCTGACGGGCAAGCGGCCGCTGGGCGAGCTGAAGACGCGGCTCGTTGCGTTGAAGCAGTCCGAGGCGCCGTGGCTGTACGAGGTTTCGGCGCATATCGGTCAGTCCGCGATGAAGGACTTGAACGTCGCGTTCGAGCGGTTCTTCAAGGGCTTGAAGGGTGAGGGGCCGAAGGCGGGTTACCCGCGGTTCAAGCGCAAGGGCGAGCGCGACTCAGCCCGCCTGTACGAGGTGACGCTCGAGGAGCGGCACCTGCGGATGCACAAGATCGGCCGCGTCCGCCTGAAGGAGACTTGCGAGGAGCGCGGGTTCGAGGGTCGTGTGCTCTCGGCGACGATCTCGCGCAGGGCTGACCGCTGGTTCGTCTCGCTGTGTGTTGAAGGCGAGCGCGCGTTCGTCCTGCCGAGGCTGAGTCGGGACCCATTATCCCAACGCGAATCCGCACTTCAGTGGGGAGTTAGCTTGCCGCGAGCCCGCCAGAGCGGCGCGACGAGAGGATCCGTCAAGCGCTCGGTGAGCCGTACCAGGCGCTCCATCAGCGGCCTGGCAAGACGGGCGACGACCAGGGCCGAGCCAAGTCCGACGACGCAGCCGGCGAGCACGTCGGCCGGGTAGTGGGCTCCGATGAAGACCCGGCCGACGCCGATGAGGAACGCTGCGGCCAGGAAGATCGACCCGACGAGCCGGTCGTACAGGAATACCGCGAACGCGATCCCGAATGCGGCGCTCGCGTGATCGCTCGGAAACGACGGGTCGCGCGAACGGCTGCCCCACACGTGTGCCGAAGGATGTGCCGCGAACGGGCGGGCCCGGTGCCACACCTGCGCGATCACCTGGTTGATCAGCAAGGCGAGGGCCGAGGAGCCGAGTGCCGAGCCGCACGCGAGCTTCCACTTCCGGCTCGATCCGGGGCGTGCGACGAGCCACAACCCCACAGTGGCAACGGCGACGACGGAGCGGCCACGGTAGCCGGACACCGGCTCCCCTCGGCGCCGGCGGCGCTCGCCCGGTCGTTCCCCGCTACGCTCGTGCTATGGAAGAACCTAGCCGCGACGCGATCCTCGCCGCCCTCGGGAAGGTCATCGACCCGGAGCTCCAGCGTCCCGTCACCGAGCTCGACATGGTCCGGGGCATCGAGGTCGAAGACGGGATCGTCTCGCTCACGATCGTTCTCACCGTCGCCGGCTGCCCGCTGCGCGACTCATTCGAGCGGCAGGTCGACCAGGCTCTGACCCCGCTGCCCGGCGTTCGCGGCTTCTCGCTCTCGTTCGCGGTGATGACACCCGAGGAGCGCCAGGCGCTGACGACGAAGCTCCGGGGCGGCGCTCCCGAGCGGGACAACGTCGTCCGCCTGCCGCGCGACTGCCGCGTGATCGCCGTCGCCTCGGGCAAGGGCGGCGTCGGCAAGTCGTCGCTGACGGCCAACCTCGCCGTCGCGTTCCAGCAGTTCGGCCGCCGGACGGGCGTGCTCGACGCGGACATCTACGGACACTCGATCCCCCACATCCTCGGCATTCACCAGAAGCCGATAGCGGTGGACGAGATGATCGTGCCCCCGGTCAAGGACGGCCTGAAGCTGATGTCGATCGGCTTCTTCCTCGACGAGAACCAGCCGGTGATGTGGCGCGGCCCGATGCTCCATCGCGCGCTCGAGCAGTTCCTCACCGACGTGCACTGGGGCGATCTCGACACGCTCGTCGTCGACATGCCGCCGGGCACCGGCGACATCTCGATCTCCCTCGGTCAGCTGCTGCCGCGGGCGGAGGTCGTGGTCGTGACCACGCCGCAGAAGCTCGCACAGGACGTCGCGTCCCGCGCAGCCTCGATGGCTCGAAAGACGAACATGCGGCTGCTCGGCGTCGTCGAGAACATGACCGGGGAGGTCTTCGGCTCCGGCGGCGGCGAGTCCCTCGCCGCGCAGCTCGAGGTGCCGCTGCTCGGCCAGGTGCCGCTCGATCCCTTGCTCCGCGAGCAAGGCGACCTCGGCGTGCCGATCGTCGCCTCGCACCCCGACTCGCCGACCGCGCAGGCGATCGCCGAGATCGCTTCTTCGATCGACACGCGCCGCGAAGCCGGATCGATCGTGAAGTCGCTGCCGCTCGTCGGCTGATGGCCGGCGCAAACGCCGCGGCCGTTCAGGAGCTCTTCAAGCTCGCCCGCCGCGCGGACCATCGCGCCGTTCGCCTGCGTCTGCACGACGACGCGACCTGGCATCCCGCGTACGAAGGCGCGTGGAAGCCGTGCGAGACTGCCGACGAGATCGTTCAAACGCTCCTGTGGCGTGTCGATGCGAACCGGCTGCGGCCCGGCGACGTGATCGATCTCGGCGACCGCGTGCTCATTCAGCTCCGCGGCAAGCGCCTCGAGCGCCTCGGCGCGAAGGGCTTGATCCCGAAGCTCTTCCAGATTGTGGTGCTGCGCGAGGGCAAGGTCGTGAGCATCCGCGACTACGGCCGCCGCGAAGAGGCGCTCGCCGCAGCCGGCCTCACGCGTTCGTGACCGGCGCCGCCGCGTTCTTCGATCTCGACCGGACGCTGCTGCGCCGCTCGTCCGCGCTTGCGCTCGCCCCCGCGTTTCGCGCCGCCGGGCTGATCTCGAGGCGGCAGCTCGCGAAGGCCGCCGCGTGGCAGGCGCTCTTCGTGTTCCGCGGCGCGAGCCACGACGCGGTCAAGCGTGCCGCGGAGGACGGGCTCGTCGTCCTGCGCGGCTTCAGGCCGGAGGAGCTCCAGGCGCTCGTGGCCGAGTCGATGGAGCGGGTGCTGCGGCCGCTCGTGTACGCAGAGTCGCTCGACCTCGTCGACCGCCATCGCCGCCGCGGCGAGCCGGTGTACATCGTCTCGGCGACGCTGCAGGAGATCGTCCAGGCGATCGCCGACGATCTCGGCTTCGACGGCGCGCTCGGCACGATCTGCGAGGTGAAGGACGGCGTCTACACGGGCCGCGCGCTGCGCGCGCTCCACGCCGAGGAGAAGGCACGCTGCCTGCGCGAGCTCGACCACGACCTCGAGGCATCGACGGCGTACTCGGACAGCCATACCGACCTGCCGTTCCTCGAGGCGGTCGGGCATCCCGTCGCGGTCAACCCGGATCGCGCGCTCCGCCGCGTCGCGGCTGAGCGCCGCTGGCCGGTGCTGGAGTTCGGGCGCCGTGCAGCGTGACGAGGCACTGAGCCGGCTCCAGGCGCTCGGCTTCGACGAGAAGAAGGCCTCCGCGCTCTGGGAGCACTTCGACGACGCGGAGCAGCGTGGCAAGCTCGGGCACGGGCACTCGCGCATCCCCTGGCTGGAGACTCTCGAAGGCGTCGATCCGCGCGCCGAGGCCCTCCTCGCCGTCGACGAGCCTGGGTTCCAGCGCTGGAACGGCGGCGGCAGCGTGGGCTATCTCACGCTGCGGAGCGTCGTCGACCATCAGCTCGGCAGCCCGCCAGCGCACGCGCGGGTCGTGATCTGCGAGCGGACGTTTCCGACCGGGATGCTCGGCCACTACGTGCGCCGCCTCGCGGAGGCGGGCCTCGTCTGCGCGCTGACGGCGACCTCGCCCGCGCGCCTCGGCCCGCCGGACGGACCGAAGCTCGCCGGCACGAATCCGCTCGCCCTCGGGATCCCGAGCTCCGACGGCAGGCCGATCGTCGTCGACGTCTCGATGGGGGCCGTCACGTGGGGCGACGTGATCGCCGGGCTTGCGGACGAGGACCAGCTCGTGCCGTTCGGCGGCGAGCAGTGGCACAAGGCGTTTGCGCTCGCACTCGGGCTGCAGCTCCTCGTCGACGCGCTCGTGTCCGAGCCCGGGTTCGGCGCGCTGCTCCTGGTCGCGCGGCCCGAGGGCGATCCCGTGCCCGCGCTTCGCGAGCTCGGCGTCCGGCTGCCCGGCGACTGACCTACGCCGGAAAGCGAGGATCGTCGCGGATCGACGCGAGATCCTCGTCCGTCCTCGCGTACTCGCGAAACCGGGGGGAGCCGTCGGTTGCGAGCTTCAGCTCGTCGAGTGCGCGCTCGCGGTTTCCGGCGAGCGCCTCCACGCACGCGAGCTGGTAGTGCATGACCGGGACGTCTTTCTGCTCGAGCCCTTCCTCGATGATGCGGCGGGCCGTGTCGTAGTCGCCGTCGCGCATCGCCGGCAGCGCGGGGAAGAAGTACTCCCACGGCGAGATCTCGTGCGTGCCCGGCACACCGCCGATCGCGAGCACAGTCGTGTTCGGCTCCTTCGCAACCGCATGGCGACGCTCCGTGACGTCGTCGAGGTAGACGAGTGTGCCGACGGGAGCGTCGACCTCCGCCCCGTTCACGGTGAACGTCGCATGCCCGGCGAGGACGTGGTAGATCTCCTCGTGCCCGAGCTGCTGCTCCGTGTGGTCTTCAACGACTTCGTCGCCCGCGCTCATCGCGGTGTAGGCGTTGATGCCGAACGCCGTAACGCCGAGTGTCTTGCGCACCGGCTTCCAGACGAGCGTGCCGAAGACCGGGATCCCCTCGACCTCGTCGAGCCGAAGCGTCTTCACCCGGGAAGTCGCGTCGTCAGCGTTCGTCTTCGCCGAGATCGCGTTCGGCGCATTCCGGACAGTACGTCGCGGTCGTGGGTCGCAGCCGATCCACGACGTACATGCGCCAGCCGCGCGCGCGGTCGTCCTCCTGTCCGCACGCGAAGCAGCGTAGCGTCCGGGTCGAGCTCAGTGTCTGCGGTTTCGGCGTCATCGATCTCAGGGACGGCGGCCACGGCTCAGGACGAGGGCGACCGGAGCGTTGGGAGCGAGGTTGCTCCCGCGCCCGGGATTCTCACGGATGACGTGCCCGGCCCGCACGGTCGCGGAATAGACCCTGCGGAGAACGCCGACCCGGCAGCTGTGCTTGCGCAGCGACGTGGTTGCGTTCGTCAAGGTGAGGCCGACGACGTTCGGCACGACACAGGGCGGAAGGGGGGCGTTCGTCTGAAAGGTCAGGACCGCCTGCCCCGCCCCGATCGTGACCGCCGCCGTGCCCGCTGCGAGAGTGCTCGATGCCAGCTTGCTCTCGCCTCCCGCGATGGAGATCGCGGCGACCGTGTCGCCCGTCGGAACGGTCTCGATGACGGTCACCGTCGCGCCGATCGGATAGAAGATCTGCGGCGCGCAGGCGCCGACAGGGATGCTCAGAACCTGCGTTCCGCCAGCCGAGGCGACCGTGGAGAGCGTGAACGTGAACGTGCCGGTCACCGGCCTCGCCCCGGACGTGTTGCAGACGGCGAGCGTTCCGGTCGGGGGAGGAGCGAAGGTCCCCGGAGGAGGTGAGGGCGGCGGCTTGCCCACCGCCGGCGCGACGCACGCTGCTGCCGCTGCAACCGCGAGCGCAAACGCCATCCACCGACCGCCTGGACGCATACGCGAACTAAGGATCGGCCCGCCCGGTGGCGCACTAGCCGTTCGGCTCAGTTGGGCGCTACCGACGATGGGAGACGGCCGCTGTAGGCGCACGAAGGTGAGACAGCGGGCGGGGGCGTGCCTCCCCCGCGACGTGTCATTGCGGCTCCATGGCGAACCTTCCTGCGGACAACCTCCTGCCGCTCCTCGCGGCGACGATTCGGCAGCTACTCGAGGCCGATGGGCTCGACGACGTCCGCGATGCGATCGCGCACGGCGCCCGGCTGATCTCGCCCTACGACGCCCTCACCCTGCGCGAGCAGCGGGCCTCGCAGCCGTCGACAGTGACGCTGCGGAGGGGTGAGGAGCTCGACGCCAACACGTGGTCGCTCGAGCGGCATCTCTGCCAGGAGGCGGCCCGGAGCGGGCGGACGGTGAGCACGCTCGACCGGTTCGCCGGCGAGGCACGAACGCTCGCCGAGGTCTACGTGCGCCGCTATGGGCTCTGCCTGACCCGCCCTCTCGGGGCGTTCGGCGAGGCGCTCGGCACGCTCACGCTGCACTACAACGGCCGGACGGCGCTCGGCGACGCCGAGTTCGACGCGTTGCGGCGATTCACCGACCATGCCGCGATCGCGTTGTTCAACGCGCACGCGCGCCAGGACCTGCGCGACTTCGCCTACACCGATTCGTTGACCGGCCTCGCGAGCAGGCGCCAGCTCGACGCCGAGCTCGCGCGCTTGCGGGAGAGCGAGCTCTCGCTGCTCCTGATCGACTTCGACGGGCTGAAGGCCGTGAACGACGCGCTCGGCTACGACCGCGGCGACGCGCTCATCGCGGTCGTCGCCGCGGCGCTCGCCGCGAACGTGAAGGACGGCGAGCTCGCCGCGCGGCTCGGCGGGGACGAGTTCGTCGTCCTGCTTCCCGGGGCGGACGCCCGGCGGGCGCGGACGCGGGCCGAGGAGCTGACCGGCGTGCTCGACAGAGTCGCGGTGCCGGCGGATCTCGTGGCGCTCTTCCATGGGGCAAGCGTGGGCTACGCGATAGGGGAGCCGGGCGAAGACCCTCGCGCGGCGTTACGACGGCCGGGAGCGAGATGCGGTCACGCAAGCGGCGCCGGAAGACGGACGGGAGCTCCTGAACGGCGGGGACGGCGAGGGGCGCGGCGACTTGCACGGGACCGCGATCGGCGGTTGAGCCCCGGCTCGGTCCGGGAGGAAGGCGGACTCGAGCCGCCGAACGATGCACCGGGCCGGCTTGGCGTCAAACCGAAGCTCGACGGCTGCAGGTGCGGCGGTGCGGCCGGCCCACCATCCTCCCCCAAGGGCTGGCAGACCCGGGCGACTGCCCGGAAGGCTTGGTCGGACCAGCCTCAGGGCAAGCTGCTTTTCCTCTGGTCGAGGCGTAGTCCTTTGGTGAGGGAGAGTGGGCCTGCGGCCTGCGTCAGCCTCAGCACGAGCGGTCTGCTGAAGGAGAGGCGAGAGGGGAGTGACTAGGCCGGACGGTCTCGGCAGATTGGCCATTCGGCCCCCTGTGGGCGGATGGGAACAGGCAACCAAGCGGGCTTCGGCGGTCCCGACTCGCAACACCGACGGGAAACGCTTTGGGGGAGAGAACACTGCGGACAACTGACCAATTCGAGCTTGACCCGACCGCCGGGGGCACCCCCCGGTTTTGGTGTGTCTGCGGTCGAGTGAAGCTCGGACGGTCCTCATGAAAAAGGAGAGCGGCATGCGGCTGTTCGGGTTCAACACAACTGCGGCAACAGTGGAAGGCGTCGAGATGGCGGGTACGCGTGAGCGGACGTGGCGGGCGCTGAAGGTGTTCCTGCCGCTCCTCGTTGTGCTCATGGCGGCTGGCGCGTTTGCGGGTGGCGCCCCGGCGATGGTCAACGAGGCGACAAACCTCCCGTGGGTCCAGAGTGACTTGCCCGACTACGCGCCGGGTTCGACGGTTCACCTGAGTGGCGGCAACTGGCAGTCGGGCGAAACGGTGACGGTGGTCACGAACGACATCATCGGTAATACGTGGAGTAAGACCGATACCGTCGTCGCTGATACCAGCGGCAACATCACGGATACGGTCCTCCTCCCGAACTTCTTCGTCTCGGACTACACGGTGACGGCGACCGCGCCGTCTGGCTCTGCGACGACGACCTTCACTGACGCCCCTTCGTTGACACTTTCGCCCACATCGGGTTTGCCTGGGACGACGGTGGGAGTCACGACGGGTGGCGGCGGATTCACCGGTATGGCAACCGATATCGGTATCTACTGGGACGGCACGATCAACACGACGAACGGCACGCTTGTCGCTACGTGCTCGGCCAACAATGGCGGCAATGTCGTTTCGGGATGCAGTTTCACTGTTCCGGCAGGTGCTGTTGCTGGGTCTCACAACGTGGTGGCCACGCGGAAGTCGGACACGACCCAAAGCGTCAACGCGCCATTCATGGTCACCGCGCCAGCGAAGGCGAACCAGACGATCACCTTTGCGGCTCCGACGGGTAAGGCCTTTGGCGACGCCGACTTCGATCCGGGTGCGACTGCATCCTCTGGTCTTACGGTCGGCTACAGCAGCTCTACCGCGACGGTCTGCACGATCGTCTCGAACAAGGTTCACATTGTGGCGGCGGGTAGCTGCACCGTCACCGCCTCGCAGGCGGGTAATGCGAGCTTTAACGCAGCGCCGGACGTGACGCAGACGTTCACGATTGCCAAGGCGCCAACCACGACGACGGTGACCTGCACGGGGGCGCCGTTCGCGTATACGGGTGCGGCGCAGACGCCGTGCTCGGCGGTGGTGACGGGTGCGGCTGGCCTGAACCAGTCGCTGACCGTCAACTACTCGAACAACACGAACACCGGCACGGCAACGGCGGCCGCGTCGTATCCGGGCACGAGCAACTACGAGGCGAGCAGCGACTCGAAGGACTTCACGATCGGCAAGGCGTCGTCGTCGACGACGGTGACGTGCACGGCTGGTCCGTTTACGTACACGGGTGCGGCGCAGACGCCGTGCACGGCCTCGGTGACGGGAGCCGGCGGCCTCAACCTGACGCCGACACCGTCATATTCGAACAACACGAATGCTGGGACGGCGACCGCCTCGTACACGTATGCGGGTGATACGAACCACGACGGCAGCAGCGACTCGAAGGACTTCGAGATCGGGAAGGCTGACTCGACGGTGGTGGTGACCTGTCCGGTGAGCGTGACCTTTACCGGGTTGGCGTTGACACCGTGCTCGGCGAACGTGACGGGTGCGGGTGGCCTCGATCATCCGGTGACGCCGGTGACCTATACCGCCAACACGAATGTGGGTACGGCGACCGCGTCGGCGACCTTCGCCGGCGACGCGAACCACTTCGGTGACACCGGCTCGAAGGACTTCGAGATCGGGAAGGCTCCGTCGGTGACGACGGTGACCTGTCCGGCGAGCGTCGTCTATACCGGGAGCGCGATCGAGCCGTGCACGGCTGCGGTTACGGGTGCGGGTGCCCTATCGCAGGCGCTGACGGTGTCCTACGTCAACAACACTGGTGTCGGTACCGCGACGGCGTCGGCGAGCTATCCCGGCGATGCCAACCACTTCGGCAGCAACGGCTCGAAGACGTTCACGATCACCTTCAAGATCTGCCTGCTCTACGACCCGACCAAGTCGCACAAGGCGGGAAGCACGGCGCCACTGAAGTTCTACTTGTGCGATGCCAACGGAAACGACGTGTCGAGCTCGGGTATCGTCGTGCAGGCGACGTCACTCAGCAAGGTTGACAGCACTGCTTCGGGCATCCTCGACGACTCGGGCTACGCGAACAGCCCGGAGAACAACTTCCGCTATGACGCCACGCTCGGCCCGACTGGCGGCTACATCTTCAACTTGAGCACGAAGTCCCCGTCTCCGGCGCTGGGGCAGAAGAACACTCTCAGCACAGGCACATGGAAGCTTACGTTCACCGTTGGCGGTGCGACTGCGGCGGAATACAGCCTCCAGTTCGACGTCAAGTAAGTCGAGCACGCCACTTGAAGCACCTGAGGGGGAGCGGCTCCGGCCGCTCCCCCTCACTCGTTGCGAGGCTCGAAGCGATAGACGGCGCTCTGGATGAGCGGGGGCGCACGGGCCGCCCGCGAATTAGCAGGCGCTCGAGCTGCCAGGTGTGTTGCCACCTGCGAGATCGTCAGGTCGGCTGCTGTGGACTCCCGAGAACCCTTCGGGGCCCGTTCATGTCCTGAACGCGACCTCCGTGCGGCCTGGTCTAGCCTTTCGTGCGCCAAAGAAAATGAGACCGCGGTACCTTAAATTCGAGGGAGCAGGCGCGCTCGCGTCCGTGACGGTGGGACCTCCTCGGGCCGCGTAGGTCAGGACATCTCACTCGAAATGTGGCGGGTATACCAAGCGCGCCAGCTCCCCACTTTTCGCAGCAATTCGGCTCGACAGAGGGGACACGAATGGATGTCACAGGCGCACGGACGCTGAGAGCGAGGATCGAAGCCCAGCAGCTCCGTCACTGGCAGCAGGCACACGCAGTCCGCGAGGGCCTGCAGGAGCCCCTCGATCCCGACGCCGAGTACCTCGTCCGCTGCCGCGCCAACGTCCGCGAGTACGAGCCGAACCCGGGCCGCCGCTTCGCGAAGCTGCTCGTCGACGGCCGGTGGGAGATCGCGCCGGCCGGCTTGAGCGCCTGACGCGCGCAGGACGTCCCGTCGAGAAACGGGTGCTTCGCGTTGCGATGCGTTCGAGGAACGTTGTGATCCCCGGAGGGGGAAGGGGAGGCCACTGGCTCCCTGCGTCGAAGCGACCATAAAGCTCGGGACGTTCTGCGCCGATTCATTCGTGAACGCCGATGCGGATCCCACTGCTCATCCTCGTTGTCGCAGCTCTGGTCACCACAGGGGCTGCCGCCGCCGGCGGCGCCTCATCAGAGGCGGTCCTCGCCGCACTCAACGCACAGCGGGCCGCGAACGGGATCCCCGGTCGTGTGCAGGAGAACCCCACCTGGTCGGAGAAGTGCGCCAGACACATCGCGTACATGGGATCCACCGGAACCTTCGGCCATAGCGAGGACCCGGCTAGTCCGGCCTACAGTGCCGACGGGAACTGGGCCGGCGAGCACAGCGTGCTCGCGATGGGCTCCAGCTGGCCCACCGGCGGCCCGTTCGCGAATTCTCCGATTCACCTGATCCAGCTGATGAGCCCCGAGCTGCGGCGGGTGGGCGTCGAGGCCTCCTCCGGCTACGTCTGCGTGACCACCTGGCCCGGCTACGGGTCGTCCGGCGCGACGAAGCCGACGGTCTTCTCCGTCCCAGGTGATCGCGCCGTCCGCGTTCCCTACGCCCAGACGGTGGACGAGCTCCCGTTCGTCCCCGGCGACTTCGTCGGGCTGCCGCGCGGAACGCGCACCGGCTACCACATCATGGTGTTCGCGGAGGGCACACGCGATCCCTGGCACCTGCGCATCACCTCGGCGACCCTCAGCGGGCCGCACGGCCCGGTCGAGGTGCGGACGGTCGATCGGTTGACTGCGACCGTAGGGGCCTTCCTGCCGCCCGGGAGCGGCTTCCTGATTCCGGTCGTGCCGCTCGAGCCGGCCACCACCTACAAGGCGACCGTCAGCTTCGGCCACGGCCAGGCGCGGCGCAGCTGGCGGTTCACGACCGCCTCCTCCGAGCGGTAAGGAGTAGACATGGACGTTGCGGGCGCACGCACCCTGAAGGCGAGAATCGAGACGCGGCAGCAGCGGCACTGGCAAGAGGCGCATGCTGTCCGTGAAGGGCTGCAGGAGCGCGTCGATCCCGACGCCGAACACCTCGTCCGCTGCCGCGATACCTTCCGGGAGTACGAGCCGACTCCGGGTCGGCGCTTCGCGAAGCTGCTCGTCGACGGCCGCTGGGAGGTTGCTCCCCCCGGCTCGGCCGCCTGACCCGGCGCACGCTCGCCTCAAGGGTCGCTCTGCGTAACCCCGCCGGGGGTCGCATCTGTCCTGTGCTTACGCGATCATTCCGATGTGGGGACGGGGATCCGACGGATGGTGGCTGTCCTGGCCGCGGCAGCGTGCGTAGCCGGCGCGGCGCGGCTCTGGTCGGGCGCGCTCACGCCCGCACAGATCCCGTTCGTCGAGCCGTTCGTGCCGGAGAGCCCCTTTCCCACGGCGGCCGAGTCCGTTGTCGCCGCCCCGGCAGCTGGGCAACCTCGGCGTCCGACGCCGGCCTTAAGCCGTGCCGCTCCGAAGACCGGGCGGCGGGCATCGGCTTCGGCGGCCCCGGTCGTACAGAGCGTGAGCAGGACAACGGCGCCACAGCGGCAGGCGCCTCCGGCTTCGTCTTCGTCCCCGCCTGTTAGATCGAAGCCGGCCCCGAAGCGGAAGCCGTCACCTGCACCGGCACCGAGACCTGCGCCAACGCCGACACCCGCACCCGCTCCGAAGCCACCCACGTCGGCGCCGCCGGCGGCCCCCGTCGCTCCGCCGAGCCCCGCGCCTGCACCGAGCCCGGCGCCTACTCCAAAGCCGAGCCCCCCCGTTCTCGCGGTCGTGACCCCGGTCGCCACGCCACCGCCTGCGCCTGTGCCGTCCCCTCCGCCGCCGACAGAGCAGTCACAGTCCCAGAGCAAGCCCGGCAACGGGTACGGAGACAAGAATCACGACCACACCGGCCCCCCGGGCCAGTCGGGGAAGTAAGGTAAGCCGCTTCCGTCGCCCGTGCCGACGCGCCGGCTACCGGGCCGTCGCGTCGGTGAGGCGGTGTGCGGCTTCCGCGCAGGCGGGGTCGAACTGCCGTCCCGCTTGAGCGACGAGCTCGGAACGTGCGGCTTCCTGGTCGAGAGAGGGCCGGTACGCCCGTGGCTCGATCATCGCGCAAAAGGCGTCGACCACGGCGACGATCCGAGCTCCGAGCGGTATCTGCTCCGCGCTCAGCCCTTCGGGGTAACCCGCTCCGTCCCAGCGCTCGTGATGGCTCCGGACGATTCCGAGCAGCTCGGCCGAGGAGACAAGCGGCGCAAGGAGGCGTGCGCCTTCGGCGGGATGGCGCCTCATTGCCGCCCATTCGGTTTCATCCAGAGGGCCGGGCTTCGCGAGGATGAAGGAGGCGACGCGCAGCTTCCCGACGTCGTGCAGCTTTGCTGCGAGCGCAAGGATCTCGAGCTCGAGCGGCCTCAGCCCCAGCGCCGCGCCGATGCGGATGCTCAGGGCCGCGACGCCGAGCGCGTGCGCGCGGAAGTTGGCGTCGCAGGCACTCGCGCGGTCAAAGAGCGCCTCGATCGCGCTCGGATCCGCAGCGTCGGCGGGCCGGGGCTCCGTCGTAGCCGTGACCCTCGATGGGATGATCGACGTGTAGTTCACGATGGCTCGTAGAGCGGCGCTCCCCCATTCGGGGGATGCGTCCGCTTCTCCTCCTCGGCCGCCGCTGCGGATGGCGGAGTCCGTCGCCGGTACACTCCTGCGCGGGGTGGCCGACTCTGCGGGAGGTTCCGGTCGGGCTGGCTCACCGGCGATGAAGCTGAGCTCCGGCCGCTGGCGCCCGTTCACCGGGTTTCGGCCCAACGCCCGACTTCTCGTCGCAGGCGCGCTCCTCGCGCTCGTTCTGCCGGCGGTGGCCACCTGGGCACTCGGGCGTGCGTACCGCACGAGCGAGACCGATCGGGTCGACGCGCGGCTCTCGGCCTCGCTTCGCGTCGCCGCGGAGCGCTTCGCAGCCGTCGATAGCACCGCTGTGCGGTCTGCGAGGACGCTCGCAGAGTCACGGACCGTCCAGCAGGCCCTGGCCGAACGGAACGGATCCGTGCTTGAGCGATTCGCCTCCAGACGAGGCTTCGTGTCGTTCACCGTGCGCATGGCCGGTCAGGCGCCGCCGGCCGCGGCGCCCGGGACGGTCCTCCGCACCGTTTCGGTCGTCGGGCCGACGGGTGCCCTCGGCAGCGTCGACGCCACAGAGAACCTGACCGTGCTCCTGCGTGATCTTTCCGCGCAGACGCGGACGAGCCTCCTTGTCTCGAAGGTCGGCACGGTGCAATCCGGCTCGCTGCGCACGGCGCGTCTGACCGGACCGGCCGGCCGGGCATACGACCTGCGGGCAGGGGGGCGAACCTATCGCGCCACGCAGGTGCTTCTCGCGACCGGTACCGGCATCGGCGTGCTCGCCGTCGTCCCGCGCGACGAGATCGACGGGTTCGTCCACCGCCGGCAACTGTTCACCCTCGGTGCGTCGTTCCTCACGGTCGCTGCGCTCGCCCTCGTGATCCTGCTCCTGGTTCCCGGGGGCAGGACGGCCGTTCGAAGTCTCGCCGGCCGCCGGGGGGAACGGAACCCGCTCGCGCTCTTCGGAGAGGTCGTCGCCGCGGCGCACGACCCGCGGGCGTTGCTGCCGGTGATCCTTGAGACGACCGTCTCCGCCACAGGCGCCGCGGGCGGGAAGTTGATCTGGGACGGCGAGACGGTCGCGGAGATCGGGACCGATCCGAGGCCCGCCGATCGACTCGTCCTCTCCCTCGACGACGAGGTGGATGACCGGCGGCTCGTGCTCCACTCGCCCCGGCGCGGCTTCACGGCCGCCGACCGCGAGCTCGCCCGCTCGCTCGCCGGGCACGGGCGGATCGCGCTCGACAACGCACGTCTCCACAGCGTCGTGCGGCGCCAGGCGGTGACGGACGAGCTCACCGACCTCGCGAACCGGCGCAGGTTCATGGAGGCGCTTCGCCAGGAGGTCGCCCGCTCGGCCCGGCTGGAGACACCGCTCGCCCTCGTGCTCTTCGACCTCGACCACTTCAAGCAGATCAACGACCGCTGCGGCCATCAGAAGGGAGACGAGGTCCTGCGAGCGGCCGCCGACGTGATCCGTGAACGCGTGCGCGAGACCGATCTCGCCGCGCGCATAGGCGGCGAAGAGTTCGCGGTCATCCTGCCCGGCACGGGTCTCGCGGGCGCGGTCGCGCTCGCCGAGCATCTGCGGCGCGATCTCTCCCGGGGAGTCGTCGTACCCGGCGTCGACGTGACCCTCACAGCGAGCTTCGGCGTCGCAGAGCACCGGCCCGGCGAGCTGGCCGAGGCGCTGATCGGGATTGCGGATCGCGCGCTCTACCGCGCCAAGGCCGACGGACGCGACCGCGTGAATGCGGCGGCCGTCGAGCCGACGGAGTAGGCCGCAGTCCCTCATCGCTCGAAAGAGGGCTCGGCACTGGGCGCTTTCACGCCGATGTCTCTTTGGTCTGGCAACACATTTCTTGGGCGTTCTGCGGTCGCCCTCTTCCGCAGGAGGTCCAAAGGTGATCACGAAGACGCCTATCCTTCGCTTCAGCCTCATCGCCGCCGTCGTCATTGTGGCCGCGGCGCTCGTCCCCGTCGCCCTCGCCGGCCGCGGGGGCAGCCACGGCGCAACGACCGCCGCTTCAGCACTGACCGTGAGCTCCTCGTCGGTGGCGGCGGGAGACGCGTTCACGGTGACTGGGTGTGGGTATGCGCAGGACCAGCCGGTGAACGTCACGGTCGACTCGCCAAGCGCCCAGTTCTTCTTCCCGGTGAGCGTCGACGGCAACGGCTGCATCTCGTTCGGCGAATACACGAGCGAGGCCGGTCTGTACACCGCGAAGACGTATCAGAGCGGCAACGGCGGCAAGCAGACCCTGTTGGCAACGGCAACGATTACAGCTACCTAAGCTTCGCGATAGGAAGGACGGCCCGGGCGGCGAAGGTCCTCCCGTGCCGTCCTTTCTTTCCGGCAGCCGCCGCGGCGATCGGAACGCAAGTTTTCCCCGGTCGCGGCATCTACGTGCGCAAGTGCCATTGACTCGTCCGGACACCCGGCTACACTGCGCCGCTGATCGTCGAAGGAAGAACGGTTCACCCGTTCGGGGGGGTTCCCGGTTCTCACCGATGACGATCCA
>WNGA01005626.1_pt1 | contig 18056 bp, 12 predicted proteins | sample 5400061 | NCBI WGS metagenome assembly WNGA01 (sample SAMN13153366, study PRJNA577476) | soil metagenome | isolation source: 100 cm soil or saprolite under grassland replicate 2 | place: USA:California | collected 2016-06-15 | reverse complement strand
TCGTTGACCTGCCGCCACTCACGCGGAAGCTCCGCTGATACCGACATCGACGCGACTGACTCGCCAACGAAATCCGGACGCCGCCACCTTCACGCGGACAGGACAACTATCCGGATACTCGATCTTGAAACGGCCGTGCAAAACTACCTCCTCGCCAACAGCGTCGGTCTTCAGCTGACCGATGAAGCGCGGGATGCCTCACTCTCGGGGTTAGTAAAGACAATCGCGACTCGTTCAGTCCCCACCTCGAATTCGGCACCCGACACGACCTCCCTAGTTGAGACGGATTCCTAACTCCCATCCCCAAACATGCACGGTGTCGACGCCGCCTGAAGACTGACCCCCTGCCGCCGTTGCTGCCGCCGTGATCCGGCGACACCCCGGACCCCTGGCTACGTCCAGGTGTCGGGGTCGAAACGAAGGTGGGGAAGCAGTGCTGCTGCTTGCACCTCCGGGTCCTCGACCGTTTTCTCGCGCAACGCCGCGATCAACGCCTGGTACACGTACTTGGGTTTCGGCGCGACGTCTTCCGGGGCAAGGGCGGCGAGCTGGGCCAGGTAGTCCGGGGGAACCGGATGGCCGGCCTGCTGCGCTGCGTCGAGGGCGGCGACCACGATCTGCTGGTAACGCTGGGTGCGAAGCCCCGGCGCGCCGTGTTGCAGGGCACCGTAGAGGGCGACCTGGGTCATGCGCACGAACGCCTGCGGTGAGGCCAGGGCGGCGTGACCGGCGACGGTCCGCCAGGGTTCCGTCCAGCCCGCGCCGACCCGCTGCCACCATTGCCTGCGGCTAAGGGCCAGACCGCCGGAGATCCCACGCCAGTCGCTGTCGCGTTCCAGGCCCACGATCTGGTCGCCGTCCAATGGCAGGTCAACGACGCACTCGGCGGCCAGGCGTATCAGCATCGCCTCGATCTGCTGATGCGGGTAGCCGACGACCGCCAGCAGGTCGGTGGTGCCGAACGCGGGAACTCCTCGTCCTCGCGCGGCCTGGCGCAGGGCGACGTCGTCGGCGTAGAGCGGAAGCCCTTCGCGTGCCGCCAGCTCGACGGCGTCACCGGTAGGGTCGTTGCCGGTGCCGGCCGGCTGATGCCGTAGCCGGGCGGTCGCCTCCTCCAGGTCTGCTGCACGCGTGCGCAGCAGCGCGCGCTGTTCGGCGGACAACTCTTCGCGCCGCAGCGTGCCGTCCTGGAGTCCGACGGTGAAGCTGGCGCCGGTGACCGTCCAGACCGCATCGCGGGTGCGGATCGCGTCGGCGGCGGTGCTGGTGGTCACCACCAGGTCGGGAAGCTGTGCCCGTAGGGCCCGTGCATCGTTGCCGAGGAGCTGCAGCAGGTGCAGCGCGGACAGGTCCGCGACCGCACTGCCGGCGGCCAGGGCTCGGCGTGCGGCGGTCTGCCCGGCCGCTACGAGGCCGGGTTCGGGATCGGACGCGACGATCACGCCGGCGGTACGTTGCAGCAGCACCTGGCCGTAGGGCCTGCGGGCCATCATGGCGAGTCGCCCGAGCGGCGTCCTGCCGGCGCCCACCTCTAGGCGTACTTGCTCCAGCTGCTGGTGGTTCTCGCCCTGCAGCCGTCGTCGTAGCTCCTCCTCGGTGACGGCCTCTGGCCCGTGTCCGGTGCCCTGCGCGGCCCGCACCAGCGCGGCCACCCGCTCGGCGAGCGGCTCCGGCCAGCGGCTGGCACCATCGCGTTCTTGCCGGGCCAGTTCGCGGTGCAGCAGCGTGGTAAGCCCGCCGGCCAGTGCCGGCGTGTCCTGGTGCCGCTCGGCCAAGTCGGCCGCCAGGTGAGCGTCCGGCTCGGTGAGGTCGGTGCCCACGCGCAGCTGCGCCCACAGGCGGGTCTCCTGTTCAGTGCTGGGTGTGGGCTTGTACTGCTCCAACGCCCGTCGCGATTCCGGGGCGTTGTGCTGGTAGTAGAGGGCGGCAACCAGGTACCACGCAAGGTGGTCGTCGGTGCGCTCGGCCAGCCCAGCCCGGCATAGCTGCACGACACGGTCCCAGTCCTGCCCGCTGGCGACCTCGTTGACCAGTCGCCTCCGCAGCCGCATGCGGGTGTCGACCGCAAGTCGTGGATCGCTGATCATCTGCAGGAACATCTGATCGGCGTCGCGTTGCCGGTCGGCGTCGCGGCGCATGTCCGCCATGAGCTCGACGAGCAGGACGTCCTGCCAGCGCCGGTACTGGCGCTCCCACTCACGTCTGGCCTCGTCGGCGTTCACATGCCGGTCGAGGAGGCGCACGAGTTCAACCCCCGCGGTCACGTAGTCCTCGGCCAGGACACGCAACGCGATCACCGCCCCGGCGACGTCGCCGCGGGCGGCCTGGGCCTTGGCGGCAGCGATTTGGTAGGTCCATTCGGGCATGACCGACCGCTGAAGCAGGTCGTCAGCCTCGGGTAGCGGCCAGACCCCCAGTTCGCTGAGGCGCATCACGCACGACGCTCGATGGCCGTCGTCATCGGCGGCGCGCAGCGCCCGCAGCCACGCTTCTTGCCGAACGAGGGGGTCTTCGACGCGTGTCTCCAGCTCCTGCGCGTCGAGTTGGAGCAGCCACGGATGGCCGGCCAGCGCCTGCCGGAAATGGGCGAGTGCGCGGGCGTCCTGGGTCAGTAGAGCGGCGGTGGCTCCACGCGCCGCGATCCGCCAGTCGGCGGCCTCCCGGTCCAGGGCAGTCCCGCCGGCGGTCAATGGCAGGGCCTGCGAAACGGCGTTGCTGAGTTCACCGTCCAGGACCTCCAGGTCGAGCAACTCCTCCAGGGCCGTTTCACTTGGGCCGGACCAGCGACGGAAGTCCACCAGAGCTGCCCGAGCGTGGATGCGGGCCGTCGAGCTGTCCGGCCCGCCGAACCCCCCGCGGGCCTGCATGCGTCGACGCAGCATCTCGGCCAGCCGCAGCCGCATGTCGCCGTCACGTCCTTGCGACGCGGCCGCGGCGCGCTCGATCAACGCGATGGCAGCGTCGTAGTCCTCGGCGCGCTGTCGAAGCTCGGCCAGGAAGTTCAGCACGGTGGGTTCGGCGTCGAGCTGTGCGGTGGTGGCGGCCTGCATCGAGGCTGGTTCTGGGACCAGGCGGGCATCGTCGGCTGGCACATCGATGTAGGCCAAGCCGACGTCGGCCAGCAGCGTGGCGCCGGCTTTCCTGGCGGCGAGCAGTTCCTCCCGTGCGCGATCACGCTCACCGGCGGTGAGTAGTGCCAGCCCGGCGAACGCGCGATGTCGGGCGGCCTGTGGCCCTCCCAGGCGGGCGGAGCGGAGGAACGCCTCGGCTGCTGTTTCGTGGTGGTCGTGCGCGTTGGCGTAGGCGGCGGTCGCTGTCCACAGGTCGGCCTGAACTGGGCTGCCGATCAGCCAGCTCGGCTCGGCGGCGAGGACCTGGGCGGCGGTCATGCCTGGTTGGGACCGCCCGTCGGCGAGCATTTGCGCTAGCCGGGCTGTGCCGGTGAGGTCCTGCTCGGCAGCGCGACGCAGCACGCGGCAGGTATCCTCGGGCAGCAGTTCGAGCGAACGGTCGTAGGCGGCAACCGCGAGTTGGCCACGGCGACGGGCAACGTCCTCCAGCGCGGGGCGAGCCGAGGCGTCCAGGACGTTCGCCTCGGGAACTAGAATCTTGAAGCCCTTTTTTGTGTGTTTTGTGGTCGTCTCGTTGACGACTTGCCAGTAGGTCATCTCGCGGGCCGGGTGATACAAGATCACGATTACCGGCAGGCTGTGTCCCAGCCAGTAGTTCAGGTGCCGACGGTGGCTCTCGCGGAATATCCAACCGCCCTCGGTGGGCTCGGAGAACCAGGATTCGCCGCTCTTGGCCTGCGCGCCGATCAGCCTGCCGGTCACGCTCTCGTCGTCGGCGCCCACCTCGAGGTGGGCGTCGATGCCGTAGTCCTCGACCGCCTGTTCACGAAAGATCCACTTCAACTTGAAGACAACGGCGTGGTTGGCGGCTGCCACCCCCTCTCGGTCTACCTGATGCCTGTCGTCGCGTCTGGGCAACTCGGGCGGCTGCTCGCTCACCCGTGCAGTCTGCCTCGCGGGGCGACGCTGAGGGCGAATGGCGGGGCCCCGCGTATGGGCGAGTTTCCGCGCCCGAGACGGATGAGTGAGGAGCCGATCAGCGCCTGCCGGGCCACCCTCGCTGGCGTGTCCGCATGACCGTGCGCCGCGCCTCACCAAGGCCGGCTCCACCCGGTGGTGATCAGACGCAGGGCATCGTGGCTGGCGTTGCGGGGCTTCTCCGCACCCCGCCGGTCGAGCGCGGCCGAGGCGTCTTCGCACGGGGTCGCCGCCTTGCGGTGAGCGGAGCGGCGCCGCGGCGGTGGTGGGCCTGGTGGCGCACCGGCCCGCGGCTTACCCATGACCAGCTCCTCGTGCGGACAGGCGGGCGACGGGTCGATCGAGGACGAACCGGTGCTCAGTGCGGCAGCACGCTGGAGTCGCTGTCGGGGCCGCAGATCGGGAGATCAGGACCGACCGCCGTTCGGGCGCGGCCCCGTACGACGTTCGGGCGCGGGCTTGCGCTGGTGCCAGCGGGACTGCGGCGAGACGCTCACGCGCCGTCCGGTGCGTCCCGGAGTGCGGACTCGGGAGGGCGTGTTGATGTCCAGGGGGTCCACCAACCGGGTGATGGTTGTGGTGCTTGCAAGAGCTGGGCGAGGTGGTGGACGGATGCCATCGCGACGCGCGGCTGGTCAACGAAGGCGGCGACCTCGACGTGCAGGGTCACGACGAGCGGGATCACCTCCCATTCGTCAGGACCGTCGGGGCCCGGATGGTGGGCCGCCCCGGCCACGTCGGCGAGGTTGAGCAGCCGGAGCACACCAGGGATGTTGTCGCGCACGGCGGCGGTGTTGGCCAGCAGCTGATCGACGTGTGGCCGGGCGCTGCCACCGAGTTGGTGGGGCTGGAGGGTGTCGGCGTCGAGGGCGAGCGGGTCATGGCCGTGGTAGCCGGCCACGTGCAGGGCGATTTCGGGCGGGCTGAACGGCTCGTGCAGATGCTTGGCCTCGATGACCCACAACCGCCGCCGGTTCACATCGGCGGCCAGCACGTCGACTTCGCCTGCGAGGTGAACCTGTTGCCGTGCGGCCTTGGCTGGCAGCAACGATGTCCGGCAGCGCAGTCCGGCTTCTTCGGCGACGCGGCGGGCGTGGTCTTCCAGCCCGTCCTCAAGGGTGCGCCGCAGGCCCCGCGCCGCGGCCTGTAGCGGGTCCGGCAGCGTGGGCCAGGGCAGCCGACCATCGCCGAGGTAGCGCATGAGGATCCGCCTGGTGGCGTCGGCACGGCGTGGCAGCAGCCACAGCTCGTCGGCTGTCGCCGGGGAAGGCGGGACCAGCAGCGGCTGCAGGGCGAGCCTGGCCCGGCGTTTCTCCAGTTGCCAGTAGCGCAGGCCCGCGGTGCGGAGCAGGTCGGTCGTCAACGTGCACGCCTCGACCGCGGCTCCGATCTCGGCCTCGGCCAGACCTGACCAGGTGGCGACGTTGGTGACCAGGTCGGCTCGGCGGACCGAGGCGATCGGCGGCACCGGTTCGTCGGGCACTGGCCAAGCGGCGACGGTGGTCAAGACCGCGCGGACGGCGTCCAGGCCGAAGCCCCACGATGCCCGCATCGCGTCGTCGACGGCGAGCAGCCCGGCCGCCTGTCGACCTGGCAGTGTGCCGGCCTCGACCGCGAGCGTGGCGAGCCCGGCGCGCATCGACACGAACGGCGCCTCCGCGTCCGGTTCGCCGCCCGGATCCGCGTCGTCGGCTCGGTGGGTACTCGGGTCAGCAACCGATTCCGCCGGTACGTCGGCGATGGGGTCGGGATGTTCGCCCGTGGCGCGGCTGTGCAGGTCGTCTTCCCATTGGGCCTGTCGCCACCGGAAGAGGTCGACTCGGGGCGGCCGGGTGGGCACCAGGTCGATGTCGCCGTGTTCGGTGACGGCCACCACGCATGGTTGGATGCCGGCGAACGCTTGCTGGGCCTTGAGGGCCAGGTCGAGCGGCCAGGCCGCGAGTTGTAGCAGCCGGTGGACGTCGCGCCGGTCCGGGACCAGCACGCCGGCGGGGGCGTCGTGAACCAGGCATTCCACCAGCAGCTCGGCGGCCCGGGCGCGGCGGGCGGCGTCGCTGTCGGGGATGACGTCGGCCTGGGCGAGGGCCTCGTCCGCCCAGGGTCCAGCCAGTCGGCCCCGCAGGTCCAGGCTGCGCAGGAACCGGTCGCCGAGGGCACGTTCGAGCTCTGCGCAGGCGGCCGCAAGCGCGGCGCGGGCGTCGAATGCGGCTGCCTCCCGGCGGAGCAGGTCCAGCGCGGCGGGGCACAGGGTGTTCAGTACCAGCCGCACGGGATGCTCTCCCGCCGTGAGCGAGCCGGCGAGCCGGCGAGCCACGGACCGGCCGGCGCGGTCGATTCCGGCCGGTGACAGGGTGCGGGGTTGACCGAGGACGCCGTTGGCGAACGGCGTGTGCACCGGCTGCTGGAACACCAGCGCCGGCAGGTTCGCCCAGCCCTGCGAGAACGCCCCGGCCAGTTGTTGCGCCCGCGAGGTGGGCGACAGCGTGACACGCCGCAGCGGAGGGGCCGCGCGGCCGGGTCCGTCGTGAGGCGGCGTCTGCCCGATGACGACGTCGTGATCGTCGGGCTGGTCCGTCAGGTCCGGGTCGTCGTCGGTGGGCGGTGCGAGTCGGGCGAGGACCGCAGTAGTCAGCGCCTCGCCCACCAGGCCCTGGGTGTCGGACCAGGGTGTCGTGCGCAGCCTGACCGGGTCGTACAGGACAACGGTCTCGTGCGGCGCGACCACGGCCAACCGCACGGCCGGTCCGTCACCCGGGTGCGGTGATGGGATGAACCGGATCACGGTGGGGACATGCTCGTGGGCCTGGCGCCATGCCGCCCACGCTTCCGGTTGGGTGGCGGCGAGCTGCCGAAGGCCAGCCTGCACAGCGTCGATGAAATTGATCACGGTGTGGGGGCCGGACGGGTTCCGCTCAACCAGCACCAGCTCACCGAAGACGATCACCTGCTGGTCCGGGCAGGCGAACAGCAGCTGCCGCGGGTGGGGCCGTGCGAGCGTGATCACCTCGGGCCGATCATCGGCGGTGATCAGCGGCGGGCCGACCGTGGGCCAGTCGGACACTCCCGGCAGTTCGACGGCGAACAGCAGCTCGTCGACGGCGTCCAGGGCGGCCCGCCGATGCCAGGCGTACTCGTGGTCGCGGGGCGGGACCGGGATCAGCGCGTGCTCGGGCAGCCAGGCAGGGGCGAGCACGCCGCTGTCCTGCCACAGCTGCCAGGCGTCCAGGATGGAGAACAGTTGGAGGGCCTCGACGCCGTGGCCGGGCCCATCCGGACCGGCACCGAGGTTGCTGATCTCGTCAAGAAACGCCCACAGCTCCTCCCGATCGGTGGACGCCCCGTCCTCGTCGGACAGCAGCTCACGGAACTCGCTCAGCGTGCAGACCGGCACGCCGCCTTCCCACACCGACTCCGGCTGCCACGGTCCGTCCACGACGACCAGCCGGGTCACCACGGTTCCCTCGGCCAGAGTGAACGGCTCACCGGACAACGCGGATGGCGGAATCGGCAGCGCGTCGGCCAGCCCTGCCGACCAGGTCAACGAGCCACCCGTTGGTGAGATCGCCGGCGGGTGGCTTGGCCCGAGCCATGCCGTGTCGGTCTCGTCCGCGCTGTTCGGGAGCAGGAGCCGCGTGCCGGTGTCCAGGTCGGCCAAGCGTCGCCGGGCCGCGGCGACGTCGGTGACGGTCGCGGCGAGGGTCATCCCGGTCACGAGCTCGATCGCCACCACGTGACGGTGTCCGGTGGCCAGCAGCAGCAGCTCCGCGCCGTCGGCAACGGTGGCCGGAAACAGCACGTTCGCCGCAGCGCCGGTGCACGCCACGTACAGCTCCGATCGTGCGTCCCTGCGCCACTGCTGCTCCGCCGCGAGCCGCTCAGCGTCATCGACCAGCGGCCGATGGAACACGGCGCGGCGTGTGGTGCCGCTTTGTGGGCCACGCCGTGGCTGGCGCGACGGTGGTGCCGAGACCGCGCTGGCGAGCACCGTGATCGCCGATCCGAGGCCCTGCAGGACGAGGGACGCCGGCACCGGGACAACGTCGGCGCCCCGCCGCACGACCAACGCCGGGCCGAGCATCGTCGATGGCCAGCTGGGCGCGAGCCGAAGCTGGGCACCGGACACGGTGACGAACCCGGCCGCCCGGGCCAGCTGGGCATCCGCCGGGCTGGCACAGTCCGGCTGACCCTCGGCGGTCGCCTCTTTCCGGGCCGCTTCGGCGATCAGGTGCTCCAGTGACCATCTGGACAGGTATATGACGGCGGCGTCCACCTCGGCCTGGGAGACGCTCGCCGGTGAGTCCATCGATACCTGGGCGCCGGTCCACCTGGCCGCCAGCGCGTGACGCTCGGCGGTGAGCATCCGGGCCGTGAGCTCCACCAGGTCGGCGACGCCGAACCCGAGCCGTTCGACCAACGCCGGGTCCAGCGCCGCGGCGTAGCGCAGCGCCTGCCGGGGCACGTCGACCGGCGACTCGACCGGCCCCGGATGCACCGGGAACCACCACGACCGCTCGTCCAGCACACCGCGAAACAGCACCGGCAGGCGCGGGTCCAGCGGCATCCAGTCTTCCAGCAACCCCAGGCGCGGCTCCGCCTCGTACAACGCCGCTAGCAGAACCGGCAGATCGTCAGCGTGGGCGACCCGCCTCCCGGTAGGAGGATCCCGCCACACCGACACGAGCATCGCCACGCAGCCGGCCAGCCGATGACGTGCGGTCGGGCTGGAGCACGCGGCATGTAACAGCGCGCTCAGGCTTCGCGGCTCGAAGCCACGCAGTATCCGGCGAGCAGCAGCGACCGCGCGGCGGCCGACCTCGCCGCCCGGACCGCGTTCCCGGCGTCTCACCGTTGCTCCCACTGTCGCTGCGCCTCACGTTTGCCGACCCTGCCCGGTCCGACCGGGTCACGCCAGCGCATTTTGCGCCGAGCTGCCGGACCCCAAGATCAGCCCATCAGCACGGGCCGGTACCCACGAGCACGGCCGACATCGATGATCAGATAGCGGGGGTAAGGCTACGTCAGCGCGATCGGCATCAACATCTGCGAAGGGCGAGAGGTAGCGCCGAGCTGACCCGGATCCGCGGCGCGGACGCCCGGCCGGCCGTGGCCGCGGCTCACCCCTACGGCATTCGTGGGCGTCCCGCAGGTGCCGGGTAGATGGCAGGTGACCGTGCCCGTGACAAGACAGACGATGATGGCTCGGTGCTTGACGTCACCTTGGCCAACGTTGCGGTATCCGCTCTCACCTCCGCCGTCGTGGCACTCGGCGTGGAATGGCTGGCCAAGCCCCGGCTGGAAGCCCGCAAGGAGCGACTCCTGCACCGTCACCGCGCCTCGGCCGACGTGCGACGCCAACTCGACACCATCCTGTTCGACGCCGGCAAGCTACTACACATTCGTATGCCGGCCGGCCTCAAGGAGGACCAGCGCGCCATCTATGTGCGGGAACTGCGCGAAACGAGCGACGAAATCCTCACCGCGACGCGCGCGCTCGAAGACGCGCAACTCGACGTCATGTCCGTTACCTCCGACCACAACATCGAACTGCTTGCGTCCTACGTCGGGTTCGTACGCGGCGTCATGCGCTCCGAACGCACCTGGACTGAGAAAGGGGACATGATCTGGACCTGTACGCCGATCGTCATGGATGTGCTGGGTGGTCGCGGACAAAGCGCGCTTTACTGGATGCGGCGAGGCTACCGAGCCAGGCGGCATCGACAGGCCACAGCGCTCTTGCGCGGAGATCCAGGCGAGCCGGGCGACCACACCGCCGAGTGAGCACGCCACCGCCGTCGATCAGTCGGACCGAGCGGACATCGGTTCACAGCGTCGTCGCACCGTCGATCCCTTGATGATCGCTCTCGACTACGTTGGGTTGTCGCCTATAACCTGACCGTGCCGACTTTGTTCGGCGGGCTGGAGACGATCTTCGTGGAGGGAGGATCGGCGCGCGACGAACGCGCCCTTCGTCACGCGATGGGCGGCGGTGTGGCGGTATGAGGTCGACGTGGGAGGGCCCGTGACTCAGGCGTCTCGCCTCGACTTCCGGGAGCATCAGTTCCGGCTCGGCAGTGAGGACGCGGCCCGGGTGGATTTCCACCGGATGCTCACCGCGCTCATACAGGTCCAGCATCCATCCGCAACGGAGGTCCGTCCAAACCCGGGCGACTGGGGCATCGACACCTTCGTCGGCAGCCTGGTCGACAAGGTCAACATTTGGCAGTCGAAGTACTTCGTCGCGGGCATCGGCGACAGCCAGAAACGGCAGATCCGTGATTCGTTGACCTCGGCGATGAGCAACGCGGCGAAGAACGGGTACCAGGTTGAGAGCTGGACGCTGTGCGTGCCGCTGGAGCTGACGGCCCCGGAACGGCAGTGGTGGGACCGCAAGGTACGCGAGTGGAGGAAGGACTATCCGGCGGTCGTGTTCGACCTCTGGGATCCGCCGCGGCTGCGAACGTTCCTGATGGCTCCTGACGCCGATCATGTGCTGCAGGAGTTCTACGGCCCGCAGCGCGTCTGGGTGCCCGCAGCGGCCGGCTCAACCGCGCGCAGCGTTGCGGCACCGGCGGTCGTCGAGCGCCCTGCCGGGCATGACTATGACGGAGCCCTGTTCGTCGTCCAGCTCACCGAGGCCGGCCTGACCGAGATCGACGGCCAGAAGACGGCGTTCTTCAACGCTGAGGTGCTGGCCCGCGACGTGGGCAACCGTGGAGTCCCGGAGGAGCTGTGCGCGCTCACCGAACTGGATACGGGCGCCAAGTGCGTGTGGGAGGAGCAGGTCGCCGCCGCCGGCGCGCCGGCCGACGGGCTGGTGCAGCCGCACGCGCGGGCGCTGTTCGCCGCGGTCATGAAGGAGGTTCGGCAGCTTCCCGCGCCGCCGAGCCTGCCGGTGCGTCCGGTGCACAGCGCCGGGATGATGCACCGCGTGGTGGAGTCCGGCCGCGCGGGTTGGGTGGTGCACTGGCAGACCATCACCGCCGGCTATACCGGTGCCCGTGGCGAGCCTGAGGCCTCAGCGACAGCGTTGGCGGGGACGCCATGACCACATCCACCGGGGCGCCAGTAGATCTTCAGGGCCTCCCCGATCTCACCGGAGCGCGACCCGTCGCGCCGGAAGACCATGTCCTGTTCCGGCTTGCCCAGCTGATACTGCTCCTCCGTGTGGTGGCGTCTCCCGAGCAACCAGGTATTGGTCTGGAACGGCTGGGCTACTACGACTTCTTCTCCGCCAACCCGTTCCTGGTCGTTCCCCGCGACGACGCCGTAGCCCGGGCCCGGCTCCACCTGGCCGGCTTCGACGAACGCCAGCTGTCCTACGCCGCCACCGGCCAACGCTTCGCCAACCGTCGACGCCGGCTGCAGCACGATGTGGCGCTGCTGCTCGCGTACGACCTCACGGAGCCGCGGTCCGGCGGTTGGGGCCTGACCCCTCGCGGTCTGCACACCGCCGAGCAACTGACCGCCCTATACGCCGACCAGTACATGGCGAGCGTCGGCGTCGTCGTAGCGCGTCTGACCCGGCTCAGCGACGCCGCGTTGGCCCGGCAGGCACGCGGCTGGCTGCGCGAACCCGGGTTGCTGCTGGACCTCTACGGCGTGTCCGACAGCGAGGATGCCCCAGACTCGGACACCACGATCGACGACGACGCCCAGTCGGCCGGCGAGGAGCACACCGATGCCTGACCTTCCTACCGAGCCACCGCGCACCGGCGAAGGGTACCGTCCCCGGCGCGGCATCCGGCTGCTGCGGCTGCGGCTGGCCGGCGTCACGCAGCCCTACGAGGTCGACTTCCGAAATGAACACGGCGCCGCCCGCCCGCTCAGCGTCATCGCCGGTCCCACCAACACCGGCAAGACCAGCGTTCTGCAGCTTGTCGCCTACGCGCTGGGCGCCTCCGACTACCCCGACCACGAAGAGATCGTCCGTCAGGTACGGGCGGCTTTGCTGGAAACGGTCATGCCGTCCGGCTCGACCACCATCGAACGAGCCCTCGAATCGAAAACCGCCCTGGTGTTCGACGTGCCGCTCGATCACCTGAGCGAGACCGTCGCCCAGCCCTATCCTGTCGAGCCCGCCGGTGACCTGGCCAGCCTGTCACAGCTGCTGCTGTCCACCGTCGATCTTCAAGATATCCAGCTACGCGAGGCCCCGACACAGCAGCAGTCCGGCACAGACCCGCTGAGCTTCCGGGACCTGATGTGGCTGTGCATGATCCTCAACGAGCGGGTGGGGAGCACCCAGCTGCTGTTCGAGGGCAACCACAACAAGAACCTGAAGCTTCTTCAGGTCGTTGATGCCGTGTTCGGCGTGCACGAAAACGCCGCGGCTGACCTGGCCAACCGCATCAGGCAGCAGGCGGAGGAACTGGGCCACGCGCGGCGTGAGCTGGCCGCCTTGGAGACGTTCGTCCACGAACAGGACGCGACACCCCGCGAACAGCTCCAACAGGCCGTCGAGGACGCCGACGTGGAACTGGCCGCGATCCGCGAGGCAATCATTCGCTTGGATGCCCAGGAGACCGCCGCCGTCGATGTGGCCGTCGAGTTGCGCCGTCGCCATCAAGCCGCCGCCCGCGAAGCGGTACGTGCGCAACGGCGGGTCCGTGACCGGGAGGCGTTGGTCAATCGCTTCGCGAGCCTACGGGCTCAGTACACCGACGACATCCGCAAGCTGACCCTGCTCAAGCAGGCCGGCTCTGTCTTCGATCAGCTATCGGTCCAGGTGTGCCCGGCCTGCCTTGCCAAGCTCCCCGCGCCGCCGCGGGTACGCGGCGCCGCCTGCGGCATGTGCCAGCAGCCCGTTCCAACCGGCGTGACCTCCCTGACCCTGGGCGGCGTCGCCGTGGCACGCGAGACCCCAGTCTCCGGTCTCGGCACCCGACCAGTCGGCACCGACGGCACACAACTAGCTGTCGACGAGCCGCACGAGACGGATGCAGAGACCGGGGCCGACGGACCGCCCGATGAGAGCACCGCCCAACAGGTCGTACAGGCCGAGCTCGCCAGTACCCGGCGCCGTTTCAACGAGCTCAACACCTTCTGGCTCCAGCTCGACGAGAGCTTGGCGGCCCTCCGCGAGGCGAGTAGCCGAGCCGACGCGGAGGAAGCCACCCTCGCCGCCGCCGTCGACCGGGCCGCGGCCGGCAAGGTCACACCCTATGTGTCCGCCCGTGAAAACCTCCTCGCCCGCCGCCAGCAGGCAATGGTCAAACGCGACCGGGCCAACGCGGCACTCAAGCAATGGCGGGGTGTGGACGTCCGTCGCCGCCGGGTCGCACGCCTCGCCGAAGACCTCGCCGAACTTCGCCGCCAACAACGCGGACAGCAGACCCGACCTGACCGCGCCTCACTCATCACCGCGCTCAGCGCACGGTTCCGGCAGATCCTCACCGACTTCGACTACCCGAAGCACGCCGGTACCGGCGCCATCGATGACAAGCTCGTGCCCTCCGCACGCCTGCGTCCCTACCGCAACGCCTCCAGCGGCGGGCAAGTGCTACAGACCCTCGCGTGGATACTCGCCATCTTCGAAGTAGCGTACGAGCAAGACGGGCACCACCCCGGTTTCCTGCTCATTGATACGCCGCAAAAGAATCTCGGCGGCCGTGCAGCCGCCGACGACGAGGAGTTCGCCGACGTTCATCTGGTCGAGCATTTCTACACCCACATTCTCGACTGGCTGGCCGGGCCCGGCCGCGGCGCACAGATCATCGTGGTCGACAACACCCCGCCGGCCGTCGCCGACCGGCACGTCGTTGTCCGCTTCACCCGCGACCCGAACCGCGGCAAGTACGGCCTCATCGACAACGAGACCAGCTGAGGTCACGACGTGGCGTTGCGGGGCGTACCGGTCCTGTGCCACCCGCTGTGCGATCTCGAACCTGTCCGCACACCACGGCGAACCCAGGACAAGCTCGTTGAAGAAAGAACCAGCGTCGACCTTCGTTGCCCGGTCGGCTCAGCCGCACCAACAGCTCACCGCTGCCGACGAAGTCGATCTCGATGTCCGCTACGCCCGGCAGATCGTTCTTCCACCGCTGTACCACGTCGTTCCACCGCTGCCGCGCGCCCTGCTGTTGCCGGCCGCTGCGAGTCTGCGGCGCCGGCTCCGGCATGTCGAACGGCGCGAAGAAGGTCAACTTCACGACGTTCCGGAAACCCCGGTTCGCGCCGACGGTCGGACGCTGTCCCGGGCCAGCGGAATCAGTTCGTCAACCGCCCCGACGAACTTGGCCTGCGACCCGTGTACGCGACCGTCCGGCGCCCGGTCGGACCACTCCACCCCGCCGTCGGGATTCCCGGTCTTGATCGTCCGCCATCCCGGCGGCGCCGGATCGCACACCTGGAAGCACAGTTCCTCGAACGCGCGGTACTGGCTGCCGTCCCACGCCCGCAGCCGACCCCCAGTCCTGAGCCGGCCCGAACGACCGACTTCGCGACCGACCCGGCATTTCAGCTCCCCGCAAGACAAGCACGACGACCCTTGACCGTACGACGTGGCCGAACGCGTCGAGTCACGGCGCGCCGGCCAAACCCGCTCCACAGTCTCGGCGACGGACGCCGACCAGGGCCCGTGCCGCGCCAGCGGGCCGCAACCCGCCCTCACCGGGGAGATCCACCGACCGCCAGCCGGGGGATCCGGCCACCGCTGACGCGCGTTGGCCCGCGTCATCATCAATGTTCGCGGCGCACGGCTCGGCGCCGCCGGTAGTCGCGCCACCAGGCCAGCCGGTCGCGTGAGTCTTGTGGGAACACCGATTGCACGATGCCCACGCAGGCTGTGCCGGTGATGCCGACGATCGCGACCAGGGTGACCGCCCACCAGGGCGCGCCCGCGTACGCCAGCGCCGAGACCGCTCCCGCCGACAGCAGACCGCTGGTGCCGAGCGCCGCGGTGCGACCGGCGCCGCTCGGCATGCGCGGCGTCACAGCCGATCCCCGTCGACGACCCGGTGGCACCCGGCGACAGCCTCGACGCGGGCAGCGGACAGACGAGCGGAAGACCAGTCGATGACCGTCGCCGGACGCACGCCCGGCGAACGCTGCGGCGCGTCCCCGACCTCGCTGCACGCGGCGGTCACCGCCCAGTCTCGGGCTGCCTGGTTGGTGAGGTCGCCGCTGTGCGTGCGCCGGATGCGGCATATGACCATGAGGTCACTCCTCCGGCCCGACGGTGATGACCGTCAGGCATCGTGATGGAGGAGGCCGCCTACGGACCCGGGTGAAGGAGCCAACCTTGGGATGAGCCGAGCCATGCCACGATCACTCAACCACCGTGTTCGTGGCGAGCGCCGGTTCCGCGCCCCGCAGTGTATCGAACGCGACGGCCGTGGCTGGACCCACCCAGCCGACGATCGGTGTCGCAGGTGACGGGTCACAGTCGGATCTTCGGCGGTCCGATGGGGTGGTGGATCGAACGACGACCACGGCGAGGAGGTCTTGCCCGGCCCGTGCCTACCAGCCGTCGCTCAGGCTGGTCTGTAGCGATCGCCCATGCCGAGCGTCCGGCTGCCGACCAGCCACCACCATCGGTCCCCGGCCGAGTCGGTCGGGTCTTGCCGTCAGCCGCTGTCGTCGTCGGGGTGAGGCGTGGGCAGCAACAGCAGGTCCTTGCTGACGGTGGCCAGCACGGCGGCGTCGGTGTCGTGCTGGCCGTGCTGTTCACCACACAGGCAGGACGACCAGGCGCCGGCGCGCAGCTGGTCGCGGAACACCCGCAGGGTGCTGCGGGTCCAGGCCACGACGTCGGCGCCGACGGTGACGAGCTGCCCGTCGGGTGGGGCCTCGTGGATGGCCAGGCCGAGCCCGCTGACCGCCTCGGCCGCCTGCCGCAGGTCCATCACCGGTACGGGCTGCTGGTGGTCGCCGTTGGTGGTGGCGTACAGCATGGCCTGCCCGAGCGCGGCCACGAGCCGGCCGGCGACCCGGGTGGCGAAGTGCTCCGGCGGGCCGGCGGGCTCGGCGGCGCGGCTTTTCACCTCGGCCATCATGGTGGTGGCCATCTGCCGGCCCCAGTCGTCATCGATGTACGTCCTGAGCACGGTCTGCGTGGTCACGTGCAGCTGGGTGGCGATGGCGTCGATGCGGGCCTGCAGTTCTTCGGCGACCACGGCCGGGTCGACGCTGCCGCCGAGCTCATCGACGGTGGCCACGAAGTCGTCGACCAGACGGGCGAACTTCCCGCGTCGCGCCACGGTGGCCTCCTCCACGTTCTACCCGGCCCTGGCGGGCCTAGTGTCGCACCCGGCTGGCGTTCGTGGCGTCAACCCGGGTTGGCGGCGGTTCGGCGGGCGGCGAGCCGCACGCCGCGGGTTGTCGCGGGGGTGTAACGATGGGCGGGGTCCCGCGCTGCCTGGTCCCATTTGCGACCCCGGGGGGGTTGAGATGACGACGTATGGCCTGGATGTGCAGCGGCGTGGGGTGGTGGCCGTGTGGCCGGCCGGGGTGGGGCAGCACGCCGCGACCGTCGGCGCTATGCCGGCCTCGGCCGATCGTGAGGTGGGCGAGCATCTGTGTGAGGCGCTGACCGGGCTGTCGGAGGCGTTGTGGGACACCTACACCCGTCCGGCCACGGCGGCCGATGCCGATGACGAGCAGGAGCGGTGGCGCCGCGAGCAGCAGCGCGACGGGTTCGCCGAGGTGCTGGACGCGATCGCGCAGCCGCGGATGCCCGACGAGCGGGGTCTGCTGCTGGTCTCCTACAACCCGGTGATCGAGTCCGCGCACGGGCTGGGGCGGGTGCTGCGGCAGGTCGGCGACCCGGCGCTGATCGAGGCGGTGCTGGCCGAGGCGCGTGCGGAGATCGAGGCGGTGGCGGCGGCCGAGCGCGGGGACCTGTCCGGCCGGGCGGTGCAGGCGGTGGTGCTGGACCGGGTGGACGCCTCCCCGGTGCAGGTGCAGGCGGCCGACCGGCTGCTGGCTGAGCATCCGTTGGGTACGCCGCGGCTGTTGACCACGGTCGACCCGGCGGCGGCGTGTGTGGCGGCCGCGCATTGGTTGGCCGCCGCGGCCGATGTGGCCGCCGACGCGGCGGGGATCGCCCCGTCGGAGGTGTTCGGCTACGCCGATGACATCGAGGCGGTGTCGGTGGAGGTGCCCGGCATGGTGGTGGAGGCGATCCTCGGCGAGGATGCCGCGCCGCGTGAGGTGGTGCTGGAGTTGCTGGCCGACGCCGCCGCGGTACGCCAGGGCCGGCATCCGGATCCGGGCGGGCTGCCCGACCTGGTGGACGCCGCCCGCGAGCAGGTGGCCCGCCTGCCGGCCGGGCAGCGGGATGAGGTCCTCGCGGGGTTGTTGGCGCGCGTGACCCCGCTGGACCCTTTGCGGCCGGCCCGGGACCTGCTCGAACACCTCCTGGATGGGATGCGCGGCTGTCTGCTGGTGTACCGGGAGGAGGGGGTCAGCCAGGCGGCCGAGGACCTCGACGACGCCGACGAGGACGACTACGACCGGATCGGGGCGAAGGTCGAGGGCGATTTCGCCGTGGCGGTGCGGCAACGTGCCCACCAGGACCGGGCAAGGCTGACCTGACCGCTACCGCCTATGGCAACCAACCTACCCAGCCGATTGGCCGGCCGAGGCTGCTAACCCGCCGTTCCCACCACCCGGGTGTCGGCGTGCCGGCCCGTTGTTGGGGCGCCGGGTTTGCCGGTCGGGCGGCGCCGCTGTCGGGTTGGTTGACCTCGTCGCGGCGCCGCCCGCCAGTGGGTTACGTCGACGTGGTGCCCGAGCGGCGTCGTCGGGGGACGACGGCGGCGGTGGCCTCGGCGGCGGCGTGGGACAGTTCGGGCAGTACGTCGCCGTAGAACTTCGAGGTGAAGCTGGGGCTGGAGTGCCGCAGCCGGCGGGAGATGACCTTCATTTGCACGCCGGCGGCCAGGCCCATGGTGGCGGTGCCGTGGCGCAGGTCGTGCAGCCGGATCGGCGGAAGCCCGGCCTGCGCGGCCAGGTGGTGGAAGTGGTCGGTGACGTCGGCGGGATGCAGCTGTGCGCCGGTGTCGGTGG
>WNGA01014544.1_pt1 | contig 18057 bp, 15 predicted proteins | sample 5400061 | NCBI WGS metagenome assembly WNGA01 (sample SAMN13153366, study PRJNA577476) | soil metagenome | isolation source: 100 cm soil or saprolite under grassland replicate 2 | place: USA:California | collected 2016-06-15 | reverse complement strand
CTCTGCGCAATCGAACCAGATGACCAGGCTTTCGTAGCCGCCCCACGAGAATCCCATGCCGAACAGCGAAAGCGCGTCGAGGAACGCATTGACGGCCTTTTGCGGAACCGGCTTGAGCACCACGCTGAACAGCCCCGATGCGCCGGTAAAATCGCGCCGCCAGACGGCATGGCCCGGGTCGCTTTCGAGCCCCGGATGGAGCACGCGCGCGACCTCCGGACGCGCGGCGAGCCAGCGCGCGACGTGAAGTCCCGACTGGTGGTGGCGCGCGAGGCGAACGCCCATCGTGCGGAGGCCGCGCTGGGCGAGATACGCGTCGTCCGGCCCGACGCAGAGGCCCATGACGGTGACGGTCTGCTTGAGCTGCGGCCAGGTTTCGGCCGTCGCCGAAACCGTGCCGAGCATGAGGTCGGAATGGCCGCCGATGTACTTGGTGCCGGCCTGGATCGAGAGATCGACGCCTTTTTCCAAGGCGCGAAAATAGAGCGGCGTGGCCCAGGTATTGTCCATCAGCACCACCGCCCCCTTTGCGTGCGCGGCGGCGGCGACCGCGGGGATGTCGGGCATCTCGAACGATTGCGATCCCGGGGCTTCGGCGAACACCGCGCGCGTGTTCGGCCGCATCAGCGCCGCGACGTCGCGGCCCATCGGATCGTAGTAGGTCGTAGTTATGCCGAGGCGGGACAGAACCGTTTCGCAGAAGGTACGGGTCGGCCGGTAGACATTGTCGGCCACCAGCACGTTATCGCCGGCGCGCAGCACCGCCATGAGCGCGGTGGACACCGCCGACAGTCCCGACGGCAACAGCGCGACGCCGGCGCATTGCGGTCCTTCCAGGTCGCGCAGCGCGGTCTCCAGCGCCTCCGTGGTGGGGGTGCCGCGCCGGCCGTATTGGTAGCGCGCGCGATGCGCGATCAGATCCTCGGCGTTGCCGTAGAGGACGGTCGAGGCGTGGTAGACCGGCGGATTGACGAAGCCGTGATGGGCGGACGGGTCGCGGCCGCCGACCACCAGGCGGGTGTCGGGCTTGAGCTTCGACGGGTCGGCATGGCCGTCGTTGAAATCGGGCTTCTTGGTCATGCTCGTCCTCGCCGGGTGCTCGGCTCTTTTGCGCTTTCCGGTGATCAGTTCGGCCTCATGCTGAGGAGCCCCTTAAGCCTCTCCTTCGAGACGGCCTTGCGGCCTCCTCAGATGAGGCTTAAGGGGCGTCTCGAAGCAGCGGCCGAACTGATCAGGCCGGATTCCGTCCTACTTACCGCGTCAATTGGCGGGATGGTCAACCCCTTGACCCCGATAACCGATCGTTCTGAGATGGCCTGGGGCGAGCCAAGGTTCGAAATGCGGCCGTCGACACCTGTTCCCAGTCCGGCAGGTCCGTGGCGGCCCGCGGCATCCACGGTGCGCGAAGCCTCTCGAGCCGGCAGATCCCTTGGGGACCAGACATCGGGGAATGCTGTCATGAAACGCGTTGTCACCACGCTCGCTGCCGCCGCGGCGCTCGGCTTTGCCGCTTCCGCGTCCGCCCAGACGCTCAATACCGTCAAGCAGCGGGGGAACCTGGTCTGCGGGGTCAGTCAAGGACTGCCGGGCTTCTCGACCCCCGACGACCGGGGCAACTGGACCGGGCTCGACGTCGATCTGTGTCGTGCCGTCGCCGCGGCGATCTTCAATGATGCCAACAAGGTCAAGTTCACGCCGCTCTCCGCCAAGGATCGGTTCACCGCGCTGCAATCGGGTGAGATCGACGTGCTGTCGCGCAACTCCACCTGGACGCTGTCGCGCGACACCTCGCTGGGCCTGAACTTTGCCGCCGTCAACTATTACGACGGCCAGGGCTTCATGGTGCGCAAGGCGCTGAAGATCAACTCGGCGCTCGAGCTCAACGGCGCCTCGGTGTGCACCCAGACCGGAACGACGACCGAGCTGAACCTCGCCGATTACTTCCGCGCCAACAAGATGAAGTACGAGGTGTTGGCGCTGGCGACCGCCGACGAGACGATCAAGGCCTACGACGCCGGCCGCTGCGACGTGTTCACCACCGACGTATCGCAGCTTTATTCCGAGAAGCTCAAGCTCACCAATGCCAACGATCACATCATCCTGTCCGAGGTGATCTCGAAGGAGCCGCTCGGACCGGCCGTGCGCCACGGCGACGATCAGTGGTTCGACCTCATCAAGTGGACCCACTTCGCCATGATCAACGCCGAGGAGCTCGGCGTGTCGTCGAAGACCATCGACGAGGCGCTCAAGTCGGACAAGCCGGACGTGAAACGGCTGGTCGGCACCGAAGGCAACATGGGCGAGCAGCTCGGCCTCACCAAGGATTGGGCGGTGCGCATCGTCAAGCTGGTGGGGAACTACGGCGAAGTTTTCGAGCGCAACGTCGGGTCGGGCTCCAAGCTCGGCATCGCGCGCGGCCTGAACAATCTGTGGACCAAGGGCGGCATCCAATACGCGCCGCCGATCCGGTAGACGGACGGACGACAGAGGACAGAATACGGAGCGCAGAAACGTCGGTTGTCTGCCCTCTGTCGTCTGTCCTGTGTCCTCTGGGGGGACGAGCATGCCACTCGCGAGACCTGGCCCAGGCGAAGCTCAGCCGGCGCGCGTGGCGTTCTACAACGACCCGAAGCTCCGCGGCCTGTTCTACCAGATCGCTCTGTTCGCGGTCGTGCTCTGGCTCGGCTACGAATTCGTGATCAATGCGCGCGACAACCTGCGCGCCGCAAAGATCGCGACCGGCTTCGGCTTCCTCGACAACACGGCCGGTTTCAGCATCAACCAGACGCTGATCCCGTACACCGAGTCCGACACCTATGGGCGCGTGTTCGTCGTCGGCCTCCTGAATACCCTGCTGGTCGCGGCCATCGGCATCGTGCTCGCCACCCTTCTCGGCTTCGTGGTCGGCATTTCCCGCCTGTCCTCGAACTGGCTGCTGCAACGGCTCGCCGGCGGCTACGTGGAGCTGATCCGGAACCTGCCGCTGCTGTTCCAGATTCTCTTCTGGTACCTGGCGGTGCTCGGCACGCTGCCCGGCCCGCGTCAGAGCATCTCGATTTTCGGCGAGGTGTTCATCAGCAACCGCGGACTGATCATTCCGCGGCCGCTTCTGGGCGATGGATTCGAGTGGGTGTTCGCCGCGTTCGTCGCCGGAATCCTTGCCGGCATAGGGATCAAGGTGTGGGCGCGGCGGCGCCAGGAGGCGACGGGCCAGCAGTTCCCGGTGCTGTGGACCACGGCGGGACTGATCCTCGGCCTCACGCTGATCGCCCTGGTGGCGACGGGCTTTCCGATCAGCTTCGAGAAGCCGGTCTTGCGCGGCTTCAATTTCGCCGGCGGCGTCCGCGTGATCCCGGAATTCGTCGCCCTGCTCGTCGCGCTCGTCACCTACACCGCGGCGTTCATCGCCGAGATCGTGCGCGCCGGCATCCTCGCGGTGTCGCACGGCCAGACCGAGGCCGCCTATTCGCTCGGTCTTCGCCCGGGGCCGACGCTGCGGCTGGTGGTCATCCCGCAGGCGATGCGGGTGATCATCCCGCCGCTGACCAGCCAGTACCTCAACCTCACGAAGAATTCCTCGCTCGCGGTCGGCATCGGCTATCCCGATCTGTTCGCGGTGTTCGCGCGAACGGCGCTCAACCAGACCGGCCAGGCGATCGAGATCATCGCCATCACCATGGCCGTCTATCTGGCAATCTCGCTCGTCACCAGCCTGCTCATGAACTGGTACAACGCGCGCATCAAGCTGGTGGAGCGTTGAGGCATGACCGACGAGACCGTCAACCTCGCGTTCGCCCGCGCCCAGATGGCGGAGACGCGCGCGCCGCCCGCCTCGACCGTCGGGGTCATCGGCTGGGTGCGGCAGAACCTTTTCAACGGGTGGGCCAACACGCTGTTGACCTTGGTGAGCATCTACCTGCTTTGGCTGATCGTCCCCCCGTTGGTGAAGTTCCTGATCATCGATGCGGTGTGGGACGGCGCCGGCCGCGACGATTGCCTGCCCGAGAAAGTCGGCCGCGAGGTCGGCGCCTGCTGGCCCTTCATCCGGGCGAAGTTCGCGCAGCTCGTCTACGGCTTCTACCTGCCGGACCAATACTGGCGCGTGAACCTGACGTTCGCGCTCGGCGCCGCGCTGTTGGTGCCGCTGCTGATCCCGCCCATCCCTTACAAGATGCTGAACGCGATCCTGTTCTTCGGCGTCTTTCCCATCGTTGCCTTTTTTCTCCTGGTGGGCGGCGTATTCGGGCTCGAGCACGCCGAGACGCGCGCATGGGGCGGCCTGCTCGTGACCCTCGTGGTCGCGGTCACCGGCATCGTGGTCTCGCTGCCGCTCGGCATCATGCTGGCCCTGGGGCGGCGCTCGCAGCTGCCGATCATCCGCATGCTTTCGATCATTTTCATCGAATTCTGGCGCGGCGTGCCGCTGATCACGGTCCTGTTCTTCGCCACCTACATGCTGCCGTTGTTCCTGCCGAGCAACTGGACGATCGACGCGCTCCTGCGCGCCCTCGTCGGCGTCGCCCTGTTCTCGGCGGCCTACATGGCGGAGGTGGTGCGCGGCGGCCTGCAGGCGATCCCGAAGGGTCAGTACGAGGGCGCGATGGCGCTCGGCCTCGGCTACTGGAAAATGATGGGGCTGATCGTCCTGCCGCAGGCCTTGCGGCTGGTGATCCCCGGCATCGTCAACACCTTCATCGGGCTGTTCAAGGACACGACGCTCGTGCTGATCGTGTCGATCTTCGATTTCCTCGGGCAGCTGCGCGCCGCCTTCGCCGACCCCAACTGGTCGACCCCGGTCACGCTGTTCACCGGGTTCGCCTTCGCCGGCCTCGTCTATTTCTTCTTTTGCTTCGGCATGTCGCGCTATTCGCTGTTCGTCGAGCGGCGCTTGAGCACGGCGTACCGCCGCTAGAGCGCATCCCGATCACGTTGAATCGATCTTCGATCGGACTGAACAAGGATGCGCTCTAGATTCAATGCGTTTGTCGCATTTTCTGCGCCGAACCGGTGTCCACTTCGGCGGAAAATGCTCTAGTGCCCCGCTTCCGAAGTTCGTGTTACATTGCGGCACCCTGTGACACGAACTTCGGAAGCAAATGGGGCACCAGCAAACGTATGATCTTAGTGCCGCTTTTCGATTTGAAGTTCCTAAACGAGTTTGCCGCAGCCGGTATAGGAACTTCAAATCGGCGGGCACCACCTTGACCATCCGGAGGGCGTCATGACCGAGACGATCGCGACCGGCGGCCCGCCTGCCGAAGCTGGGGCGGCAAGCCCGAAGATGGAGACCACCAAGCACAAGGTCGCGGTCGAGATGGCGGGCGTGCACAAGTGGTACGGCGATTTTCACGTGCTGCGCGACATCAACCTGATGATCGAGCGGCGCGAGCGGATCGTCATTTGCGGGCCGTCGGGGTCGGGCAAGTCGACCATGATCCGGTGCATCAACCGGCTCGAGGAGCATCAGCAGGGCCGCATCGTCGTCGACGGGATCGAGCTGACCAACGACCTGAAGAAAATCGACGAGGTCCGGCGCGACGTCGGCATGGTGTTCCAGCACTTCAACCTGTTCCCGCATCTCACCGTGCTGGAGAACTGCACGCTCGCGCCGATCTGGGTGCGCAAGAAGCCGAAGAAGGAGGCCGAAGAGATCGCGATGCTCTATCTCAAGCGCGTCAAGATCCCGGAGCAGGCGCACAAGTACCCGGGGCAGCTGTCCGGAGGGCAGCAGCAGCGCGTCGCCATCGCGCGGGCGCTGTGCATGAACCCGAAGATCATGCTGTTCGACGAGCCGACCTCGGCACTCGACCCGGAGATGGTGAAGGAGGTGCTCGACACCATGGTGCAGCTCGCCATGGACGGCATGACCATGCTGGTGGTGAGCCACGAGATGGGTTTCGCGCGCCAGGTGGCGAACCGGGTGATCTTCATGGACGCGGGCCAGATCATCGAGATGAACGAGCCGAACGAATTCTTCTCCCACCCGCAGCACGAGCGCACCAAGCTGTTCCTGAGCCAGATTTTGCATTGACGGGACTGAAACCCGACGTGGTCGGCCCGCGTATATCAGTCGATAACGCCTGCCCGACCAGGAGGGAAACGATGAGCAACGCCAATGTGAAGCTGGTGCAGAGCCTCTACGACGCCTTCAAGCGCGGCGACATCGCCGCCATCACCGATGCGCTCACCCCGGACGCCGACTGGCAAGTGCACGGCAACCCCAAGCACTTTCCGACCCTCGGCCGGTGGAAGGGTCCGGGCGGCGCGCAGGAATTCTTCCGGCTCGTTGCCGACAACCTGGAGGTCGCCGACTTCTCGCCGCGGGACTTCTCGGCGGCCGACGACAAGGTGTTCGTGCTCGGCCGCTATGACTGGAAGGTGCGCAAGACCGCAAAACCGGTCGGCGCCGAGTGGTGTCACGTGTTCACGTTCAAGAACGGGAAGGTCGCCGCCTTCCGCGAGTTCACCGATACCGCCTCGTTCGCCGAGGCCTATCGGTAGGTTCAGGCGGCGCGCACCATCGCCAGAAACTTCTCCACCTCGACCTTGAGCTTGCTGCCTTCGCTCGACAGCGCCTCGGCCGAGGTGAACACCCGTGCCGAAGCCGATCCGGTCTCGTTGGCGGCGCGGTTGACGTCGCCGATATTGTCGGCGACGCGCGCCGTGCTGTGCGCCGCATTCTCCACGCTGCGGGCGATGTCCTGCGTGGTCACGCTCTGCTCTTCGACCGCGGCGGCGATCGTCAGCGCGATCTGGGAAATTCGGCCGATGGTCGAGCCGATCTCCTTGATGGCGGCGACCGAATCCTGAGTCACCGATTGCATCTCCGCGATCTGGGCGCCGATCTCGTCGGTCGCCTTGGCGGTCTGCGTCGCCAGCGACTTCACCTCGGACGCGACCACGGCGAAGCCCTTGCCGGCTTCGCCGGCGCGCGCGGCTTCGATCGTGGCGTTCAGGGCGAGCAGGTTGGTCTGCTCGGCGATCGCGGTGATGAGCTTGACCACGTTGCCGATGCGGGTCGCGGCCTTGGACAGCTCGGTAATCCGCGCGTCCGTGCGCTCCGCCTGCTGCACGGCGTCGCCGGCGATTCGGCTCGACTCGTGCACCTGCCGGCTGATCTCGGACACCGAGCCGGTCAGCTCGCTGGTCGACGTGGCGACGGACCGGACGTTGATCGAGGCCTCCTCCGAGGCGCCGGCGACGACGCCGGACAATTGCTGGGTGGTGTCGGCGTTCTTCGTGAGCGTGCTCGCGGCGCCCGCCAGCTCGCTCGATGCCGAGGACACCATGTCGACGATCCTGCCGACGGCGGCCTCGAACCCATCGGCAAGCCGGTGCATCTGCGCCTTGCGCGCGGCGCCGGCCGATCGCTGGTCGGCCTCTTCCTGCTCGGTCTCGCAGCGGGCGCGTTCGATCGCCTTGGCCTTGAACAGCTCGACCGCCTCGGCCATCGCCCCGATCTCGTCCCTGCGCCCGCGGCCGGGCAGGACGACGTCGAAATTGCCCGCCGCGAGCTTTCCCATCTCGCCGACCAGGCCGCTCAGCGGCATCGTCACGCTTCTCGTCGCCAGGTAGGTAATGGCGAGCAGGATCAGCCCGATCAGGATCGCGCCGGAGACGATGAGATGGCTCAGCGTGGATCCGTGCGCGAGCTGGGCATCGATCACCGACGCGACCTCGAGAACGCCGCGCACGTCGCCCAGTTTCCAGTCGGACTTCGGCGAGCGCGGATCGGAATTGTGGCAGTTGACGCAGCCTTGCGCCGACATGGTGTCGGCGACGGCGATGCGAACGATCTGCTTGCCGTTGCGGCTCTCGGCGCGCGAGAACACCGCCTTGGGATTTGCGTTCAGGAAGTCCCACGCCTCCTGTTGAAACGAGTCGAGTTTCCGCTCCTTGCGGTCGGGAAACGGGTACTTGCTGTAGAGATTGACCGTGGTGTCCTTCTCGGCGAGCAGCGCGCCCAGGTCGTGCATCAGGGTCGCGGGCAGCGGAATGGCCTTGTCGTTGGTCTTGTGGTCGTAAGAGGCCTTGAATGTTCCCTCCTTCGCGACCTTGTTGACCACGTGCTCGCTGTAATATCCGCGCACGGTCTTGAACTGCGCGGCGATCTGTTGATTGCCGATGATGGCGTCATTGGTCGCCATGCTGGCGACGACTTGCGGCACGATCGCCCAGACCAGCCCGATCGCAATGACGAGCGTGAGCGGAACGGGAAGAATCAACCGCCACGCAAGACTGTTGCGGCGACCGTGGATGTTCCGCGGTCGGCCTGCGGCCGGCTCCGTCGTGTTCGTGTGGGTCATGGCTGAACCAATGCGAGGGCTGAGCGTGAAAAGCCTGTGGCTTCGCTACGCTACAAGTGCCCAAATATGGTTAGTGAAACGTTAACCGGGACCGTTATCAGAAGACCGATCTTGACGACGCAGCACCGACCGCGATGGGCTGGCGCTTGCGGCCCCAGCGGCCGGCTCGCGCCTCGAACACGCCGGCGCAACGAGCGCCGCAGTCCCGGCACGTGCCGTCGGCGGTGAGGTTCCAGGCGCCGAGGTCGTACCAGTCGCGGCCGATCAGCGCCGCATCGCACCCATGGCAATAGGTCGTCTGCCCGGCGGGATCGTGAATGTTGCCGGTGTAGACGTAGCGCAGCCCCGACGCGCGTCCGATTTGCCGCGCCATGCGTAACGTCGCGGGCGGGGTGGGCGGCGTGTCGCGCATCTTCCAGTCCGGATGGAAGGCGGTGAAGTGCAGCGGCACGTCGGCGCCCAGGTGCTCCATCACCCAGCGGCTCAGCGCTTCGACCTCGGCGGCGGAATCGTTCTCGCCGGGAATCAACAGCGTGGTGATCTCGAACCACACATCCGTCTCGTGCTTGAGGTACGCGAGCGTATCGAGCACCGCGTCGAGCCGGCCCGAGCACAGGTTCTTGTAGAAGCCTTCGGTGAAGCCCTTGAGGTCGATGTTGGCCGCGTCCATGTGGCGGAAGAACTCGACGCGCGGCTCGGGCGAGATATAGCCGGCGCTCACCGCCACGGTCTTGATGCCGCGCGCGCGGCAGGCTTGCGCCACGTCCACCGCATATTCCAGGAAGATCACGGGGTCGTTGTAGGTGAAGGCGACCGAGCGGCACCCGCTGCGCACAGCCGCCTCGGCAATGGCCTCGGGCGAGGCCACGTCCTGAAGGCGGTCGAGGGCGCGCGCCTTGGAGATGTCCCAGTTCTGGCAGAACTTGCAGGTGAGATTGCAGCCCGCCGTCCCGAACGACAGCACCGGCGTGCCGGGAAGGAAATGGTTGAGCGGCTTCTTCTCGATCGGGTCGATGCAGAAGCCGGAGGAGCGGCCGTAGGTCGTGAGCACGATCTCGTCGCCGCGGCGGCCGCGCACGAAGCATAAACCCCGCTGGCCGTCGTGCAGCTTGCAATAGCGTGGGCAGACGTCGCACTGGATGCGGCCGTCCTCGAGCCGGTGCCAATAGCGGCCCGAAACGCCGTCGAGGACCTGTTGATCCATGGCCGGACTGACCTAGTCTAAGTTGACGGTTGCCATCATATCTGGTGGCGAGGGGACGGTCGAACAACGGTGCGAACGGTGCCGCAAGCGCAAAAAGTCAGGCCGCCGGCCGTGGCCGGCGCGTTCTATCCCGGCGAGCCGCAGCGGCTGCGGGCCGAGGTCCAGCCTTCGCCATGGCTCGCCGGCGATCGCGCGGGTCGTGGTGATCGGACCCGCGCACTACGTGCGCCTGCGCGGGATCGCGATCCCGACGGCGGATGCCTTCGCGACGCCCCTCGGCCAGGTGCCGGTCGATCGGGATGCGCTCGCGGCGATCGGCGATCTCGTGACCGAGGCCGATGCTCCGCACGCTCCCGAGCATTCGCTCGAGGTCGAGCTGCCGTTCCTGCAACTGATCCTGGGCTCGTTTACGCTCGTTCCGCTGCTCGTCGGCGAGGCCGAACCGCAGGAGGTCGCAGAAGTCCTCGACCGCCTGTGGGATCACCCGGACACGCTGGTGGTCGTCAGCTCGGATCTCTCGCACTATCACGACTACGACACGGCGCGGCGCCTCGACGCCGCCACCGCCGCCGCGGTCGAGCGTTTTGACTGGGCCCACCTCGGCCCCGGCAATGCCTGCGGCTTTCTCCCCGTCGCGGGGTTGCTCAAGCAGGCCGAATACCGAACGCTCAAGGCGAAGCGGCTCGCCTTATGCAATTCTGGCGACACGGCGGGTCCGCGCGACCGCGTGGTAGGTTACGGCGCGTGGAGCTTTGCGAGCAAGTCGGGTGAGGGGACGCTGTCGTAGGGTGGGCAAACCCTACTGTGTCAGAACCGCGAACGGCACGCCATTGTGAGGTAGCCCCCACCCGGCCGCCTTCGCTTCGCTGCGCTCCGCTTCGGCGGCCACCCTCCCCCTCGGGGGAGGGATAAGAGCAGCTCGTGTGCATCGGCAAGACAAACCGCGTCGCGGAAGCTGTGAGCGTGAGGTGAATTAATTCCTCTCAGCTTGCTCCATCCCTCCCCCAACGGGGGAGGGTGGCCGAACGAAGCGAGGCCGGGTGGGGGTCCAATATCAAGTGACGCAGTAGGACAAAGGCGCGCTGGTGTGGCCTACCGGTGGTGGGCAAAATCGCGGGCGCGCCGTCCCTCGCCGCTGTTGCGGCTCGCCCACCATGGACGGACCAGCAAGCGATTTTGCCCACCCTACGCGCGACGACGAGCGGCTGCCTCAACGCACCACCGGCCCGTCCGCCTTCTTCCACGCCGCGAGCCCGCCCTGGATGTGGCAGGCGGATGCGAGCCCCGCATCCTGCGCCGCCTGCACCGCCATGGCCGAACGCTCGCCGAACGCGCAGTAGAACAGGATGCGCTTGCCGCTCGACAGCGCCAGCTCATTGAGCAGGCCGCCCGGCCGGATGTTCGCCTGCAGGTCGGGGTAGGGGGCGTGCAGCGAGCCGGCAATGACGCCATGCTTCTCGCGTTCGCTTTTCTCCCTGAGATCGATCAGCGCCACGTCCGGCTGCGCGGCCAGATCGATGGCCTGGCTCGCCGTCACCGCCCAGCCGCGCTGCGCGATCGTCTCCTGCGCCAGGCCCTGGCGCATGTTGGACGGCACCGCCACGTCCATCATCTTGGGGTTCGGCAGGTTGAGGCTGTTCATGAGATCGACGTACTGGTCCGCCGATTTCACCTGCAGGCGCGGATTGAACGCCTTCTCCTCGCCGATGGTCGAGACCGTGTCGCCCTTGTAGTCGTGCGCCGGAAAGACCAGCGTGTCGTCAGCCAGCTTGAGCAGCTTGTTGAAGATCGAATCGTATTGCGCGCGCGGATCGCCGTTCTGGAAATCGGTGCGGCCGGTGCCGCGGATTAACAGCGTGTCGCCGGTGAACACCCGATCGCCCATGAGAAAGCTGTAGGAGTCGTCGGTGTGGCCGGGCGTGTAGAGCACGTCGAGGCTCACCCCCTCGATCTGCAGCTTGTCGCCTTCCGACAGGCGCATCGACACGACGTCGACGCTCGACCGCTCGCCCATCACCGTGATGCAGTGCGTGCGGTCGCGCAACGCGCCGAGACCGGTGATGTGGTCGGCATGGAGATGCGTGTCGACCGCCTTGACCAGCCTGAGGTCGAGCTCGTTGACCAGCTGCAGGTAGCGGTCGACCTTCTCCAGCACCGGATCGATGATCAGCGCCTCGCCGCCTCGCCGGCTCGCCAGGAGATAGCTATAGGTCGAGGATACGCCGTCGAAGAGCTGGCGAAAGATCATGCCTCACCGCGGCTGCGGCACGATGCGGATATAGGGCTTCGGCGCCTTCCAGCCCTGCGGATAGGTCTTCTTGGCGTCGTCGTCGGAGACGGAACCGGCGATGATCACGTCCTCGCCTTGCTTCCAGTTGACCGGCGTCGCCACCTTGTGCTTCGCGGTGAGCTGCAGCGAGTCGATGACGCGCAGGACCTCGTCGAAGTTGCGGCCCGTCGTCATCGGGTAGACCAGGATCAGCTTGATCTTCTTGTCCGGACCGATGACGAACACGTTGCGCACCGTCTGGTTATCGGCCGGCGTGCGGCCCTCGGACGTGCCGGACGTGCTCGCCGGGAGCATCCCGTAGGCCTTGGAGATTTTCAGGTCGGGGTCGCCGATCATCGGGTAGTTCGGCGCGAAGCCTTGCGTCTCCTTGATGTCTTCGGCCCATTTGGCATGCCTGTCGACCGGGTCGACGGAGATGCCGATGATCTTCACGCCGCGCTTGTCGAACTCAGGCTTGATCTTGGCCATGTAGCCGAGCTCGGTGGTGCAGACCGGCGTGAAGTCCTTGGGGTGCGAGAACAGCACCACCCATTTGTCGCCGATCCAGTCGTGGAAGCGGATTTTGCCTTCGGTCGTGTCGGCCTCGAAATCCGGAGCGGTATCGCCGATTGCCAGAGCCATTTTAACTCCTCCTCCCGAGCCTGCGGCGCCGAACCCGGTGGGCGGCGCTGCTGAAGCTCTGCTGAGCTGACCGTTTAAGTAGGCCAAGCGCCAGCGGCGATCAAGGCTCGGCGTCATTCGCGAGTCATTCGCGACGGCTATGATCGCTACGCAACCGGGCGAAGAGAAATGCCGCTGCGGCCGTCACTCCACATAGATCATTTTTCGCGTCATGCCGCCGTCGACGACGAAGTTCGCCCCGGTCACGAATCCCGAGCGTTCGCCATCGAGCAGGAAGGCAACGATCTCCGCGATGTCCTCGGGTTTGCCCACCCGCCCGGCGGGATGCTGCAGGTGGTCTTTCCGCTTGAGCGCGCCGTAGTCCGTGGTTTGGATCCAGCCGGGGCTGACGCAATTCACGCGCACGGAGGGCCCGAGGCTGATGGCAAGCGCATGGGTCAGCGCCACGAGGCCGCCCTTCGAAGCCGCATAGGATTCCGTGCCGGGCTCCGACATCAGCGCGCGCGTCGACGCGATGGTGACGATCGCCCCCTTGGCCGCGCGCAGCGCCCGCTCCGAGGCGCGGGCGAGCAGGAAGGCGGCGGTGAGATTGACATCGATGACGCGGTGCCAATCGTCGGGGCTCAATCGGCTGAGCGGCTTGCGCACCATGATGCCGGCGTTGGAGACGAGCCCATCGAGCCGGCCGAATGTCTCCGTGACGGCTTCGACCGCGCGCCGCGCGGTGTCCTCCTCGGCAACGTCGCCCTCGATCATGACCACGTTGCGTCCGCGCCTCGGGAAAGCGCGGGAAAGACCCACCTTCGGCAGATCGAGCGCGCCGACCCTCCATCCCGACGCCAACAGATGCCGGGCGATCGCGCGGCCGATGCCGTTGGCCGCACCGGTGACCAGCGCGACGCGCCGCGCGGACCGCGCCATCGGCTACCCTTTTTCGACCGGGAGGTCGGCCCGCGCGCCCCACTCGGCCCAGGAACCGTCGTAGACGGCGTTCTGCTCGTGGCCGATCGCGTCGAGCGCGAGGGTCAGGATCGCCGCGGTGACGCCGGACCCGCAGCTGGTGATCGTCGGCCGGTCGACGTCGACGCCGCCCGCTGCGAACGCGGCCTTGAGGCGATCGGGCGGGACGAGCCGGCCGTCTGCGATCAGCCCCTGGTACGGCACATTGAGCGATCCCGGCATGCGGCCGGAGCGTACACCGGGACGCGGCTCCGCACCCTCGCCGCGGAACCGGTCCGCCGAACGCGCATCCACCACCTGCGCGGAGCCGCTCGCCAGCGCCTTCTGCACGTCGGCGACCGCCGCGACCGCCGCGTGGTTCATGCGCGCGGTGAAATGGCGCGGCAGGCGCTTGACCTCGCCGAATTCGATTGCGCGTCCTTCCGCCTTCCATTTGGGAAAGCCGCCGTCGAGGATGAACACGTCCTTTGCGCCGAACACGCGAAAGGTCCACCACACCCGCGCGGCGCCGTAGAGGCCGGCCCCGTCATAGACGACGATCGTCTGTCCATCGCCGATGCCCAGCGCCCGCATCGCCGAGGAAAAGGCCTCCGGCCCCGGCAGCATGTGCGGAAGCGGCGAAGCGTGATCGGCAATCTCGTCGATGTCGAAGAACACCGCCCCCGGGATATGCGCGTCGAGATATTCCTGCCGCGCGTTGCGCTTCACGGTGGGCAGGTAATAGGAGCCGTCGACCACCACGATGTCGGGCGCGGTGAGGTGATCGGCGAGCCATTCGGTGGTGACGAGCCACCGGCTCGCGGGGGGACGGGACTCTTGCGCCATCGCGCGACCTCTCTATCAGACGACGGACGACAGAGGACAGAGGGCATCAATCTTTCCGTCGTCTGTCCTCTGTCCTCAGACCAACGCCAGCCGCACGCGGCGGTTCAGCCTGCCCTTCTTCTCGATTCCGGCGACGCGCACGGCGCCGATCTCGCCGGTGCGGCGCACGTGCGTTCCGCCGCACGGCTGCAGATCGAGCCCTGCGATCTCGATCAGCCGCACGCGGCCGGTGCCCATGGGCGGCGCAACCGACATGGTCTTGACCAGGCCCGGATTGGCCGCCAGCTCGTCATCGGTGATCCAACGGGCGCGCACCTCGGCGTCGGCTGCGATCATGGCGTTGAGCTTGGCGGTAATCTCGTCCTTGTCGAGCCCGGCTTCGGGAATATCGAAATCGAGCCGGCTCTCGGCGTCGCCGACCGAGCCGCCGGTCACCGGATAGGGCAGGACCGCCGAGAGCAGATGCAGCGCCGTGTGCATGCGCATGCGGGCATAGCGCAGGCCCCAATCGATTTTCGGCGTGACCGTCGCGCCGAGGAGGAGAACCTCGGCGGCGACGTCCGCAGGCACATGGGCGATCTCGCTCTTGGCGGCATCGGTGTAGACGGCGGTCGCGATGGACACTTCGGCGCCGCCGGCGGCCACGAGCGCGCCGCGGTCGCCCGGCTGCCCGCCCGAAGTCGCGTAGAACACGGTGCGGTCCAGCACGACGCCGCCGCGGTCGTTCACGCCGACCACAGTCGCGCTGCAGTTCTTGAGATAGGCGTCGTCGCGAAACAGGCAGTCGGTGGACATGGGGATATCATAAGGTCCTATTGATACGGCACTTTGATGGTCGATTTTCGCTCCAGCCAGTGCGGCACCGGCAGCTTCTTCGAGCGCAGGAAGTCCGGATTGAACAGCTTCGACTGGTAGCGCGTGCCGTAGTCGGCGAGGATCGTTACGACCGTGTGGCCCGGGCCCATGTCCCGGGCGAGCCGGATCGCGCCGGCGACGTTGATGCCGGTCGAGCCGCCCATGCACAGGCCTTCGTGCTCGAGCAGATCGAAGATGATCGGCACCGCTTCCTCGTCGGGGATCAGATAGGCCTTGTCGACCTTGATGTCCTCGATGATTCCGGTGACGCGTCCGAGCCCGATGCCTTCGGTAATCGAGCCGCCCTCCGAGGCCTTGGCCTCGCCGCGGGTGAACAGGTCGTACATGGCGGCGCCCTTCGGATCGGCGACGCCGACGACGATGCCCTTCTTCTGCTCGCGCAGATAGGTGGATACGCCGGCGACGGTGCCGCCGGTGCCGATCGCACAGATGAAGCCGTCTACCGTCCCTTCCGTCTGCTGCCAGATTTCCGGGCCGGTCGAGACGTAGTGCGCCTTGCGATTGTCCGGATTGTTCCACTGATCGGCGTAGAGGACGCCGTTCGGCTCTTTCTTCCGCAGCTCGTCGGCCAGGCGCCGGGCGATGTGCTGATAGTTGTTCGGATTGCTGTAGGGGACCGCCGGCACCTCCACCAGCTCGGCGCCGCACAGGCGCAGCATGTCCTTCTTTTCCTGGCTCTGCGTCTCCGGGATGACGATCAGGGTGCGGTACCCGCGCGCGTTGGCGACCAAGGCAAGGCCGATTCCGGTATTGCCCGCGGTGCCCTCGACCACCAGCCCGCCCGGCCGGATCTCGCCGCGCTTCTCCGCCTCCAGGATGATCTGGCGGGCGGCGCGGTCCTTCACCGACTGGCCCGGATTCATGAACTCGGCCTTGCCCAGAATGGTGCAGCCGGTCGCCTCAGAGGCGCGCACCAGCCTGATCAACGGCGTGTTGCCTATCGCTTCGACGATGCCGTCGCAGATTTGCATGGTCGAGTTCCAGAACTCTTATCGCGCCCGGACCCTAGAGGAGGCGCTTTGTGGCGACAAGCAGCCTGCTCGCGCCCGGTCACGAATTCGAGTAGCTAGCCTTTCACAAAATGGAGGGTGACCAGTATGCCGATCACACGCCGTAGGCTGCTCGGCGCCGTGGCGCGGCTCGGCGGCGCTGGGGCGGTGTACGAGACCTTGGCCGCGTGGGATTTTCTCAAGCCCCCACCGGCTAACGCCGCAAGCCTCGGTCTGCCGAAGGATTCCGGCGCGGGGCGGACCGTCGCCATTCTCGGCGCCGGGGTCGCGGGCCTGTGCGCGGCCTACGAGCTCGACCGCGCGGGGTACGACTGCGTCGTCCTGGAAGCGACGCGGCGGCTCGGCGGACGCAGCCTCACGCTCCGGCGCGGCGATGGTATCGCCGAAATCGGCGGCCCGTTGCAGGAGTGCCGATTCGACGAGGGGCTGTGGCTCAACGCCGGGCCGGGCCGTATCCCGCACCATCATGTGCAGGTGATCGATTACTGCCGCCAATTCGGCGTTGCGCTGCAACCCTTCATCTTCGCCAGCCGGGCGAACCTGGCGCATTCGGGAGCGATCGGCAACGGCAAGACCGTGCAGGTCCGCCGTGCGCTCTACGACCTGCAAGGACACGTGGCCGAGCTGCTCGACAAGTGCACGAGCAAGCCGGGGTTGGATTTGCCGGTCACCGGCACCGACCTGGAGAAGCTGCGCGACATGCTGGCGACGTTCGGCGACCTGACCAAGGTCGAGACGGCCGGCAAGACGACGTATTCCTACAGGAACCAATCCGGCCGTGCCGGATATGAAATCCCGCCGGGTCTCGCCGGCCAACCGGGCAAACCGTTGAGCCCGCTCGCGCTCGACGAGATCCTGCGCTCCAACGTGTGGAACGACTACATCTTCCGCGAGGCGGAGTATTATTGGCAGGCCTCGCTGCTCGAACCGGTCGGCGGCATGGACAATTTCGTCAAGGCTTTCGCGCGCCAACCGCTCACGCGTCAGGCCGGAACGATCGAGAGCCTCATCCGCTACGGGGCGCCGGTGACCGGCGTCGATGTTGCGGCCGACAAGGTCACGGTCGCCTATCGGGAGCGCGGGGCGGAGCGCACGCTTGCCGCCGACTATTGCATCTCCACCATCCCGATGCCGATCTTCAAGGAACTGAAGACGAACTTGCCGGCGGCCTACATGGAGGCGGCGCGCAAGCTCCCGGTCTCGGCCGCCGGCAAGGTGGGGTGGCAGGCGGACCGTTTCTGGGAAACCAAGGACCAGATCTACGGCGGCATTTCCTGGACCACCGACGTCATCACGCAGATCTGGTATCCGTCATCCGGCTTTCTCAGCCGTAAGGGCGCGCTCACCGGCGCCTACATGTACGGAGCGGCGGCGCAAGGCTTCAATGCGAAGCCGCTGGCCGAGCGGCTGCAGATCGCCAAGGACCAGGGCGAGAAATTGCATCCCGGCTACGCCGGTTTCGTCGAGCACGGGATCGCCATCGGCTGGAACAACATGGAGTTTTCACGGTTCGGCTGGGCCGACGAGAGCGATCCGGCGTTCGGTGTTCATGCCCAGGTGCTGACAGCGCCGCAGGGCCGCTTCCACATGGCCGGCGATCAGATCACCTATTGGAGCTCCTGGCAGGAGGGCGCAATCATCAGTGCCTTTGCGGCGGTCAGCGCGATCGACCGGCAGGCGAACCCGACCGCCACGCGGCGGGGGTAGTCATTCCGGAGCGCCGCGAGGCCGCGAGCCGACGCACTGACTCATTACCGTCACCCTGAGGCGGCCGCGTCCTTCGACCGTCAGCCTCATCCTGAGGAGCCGAGCGAAGCGAGGCGTCTCGAAGGATGAGGCTGACGGCTCAGGATGAGGGCGAGCCTCGAAGAGCCTGCCCCGGACTTGATCCGGGGGCGATGGCCCGGACGTGGCCGCTCATCCTTCGAGACGCCTCCCCCGGATTAAATCCGGGGTCGGCTCCTC
>WNGA01005621.1_pt1 | contig 18059 bp, 17 predicted proteins | sample 5400061 | NCBI WGS metagenome assembly WNGA01 (sample SAMN13153366, study PRJNA577476) | soil metagenome | isolation source: 100 cm soil or saprolite under grassland replicate 2 | place: USA:California | collected 2016-06-15 | reverse complement strand
ATCTTTATGGCATACCAGGTAGTAGTGGCGGGTTCGCGTTCTACAATGGATAATCCTCCACGCAGAAATTCTTCCACCGCTTTTTCTTTTCCGGGTTTTGCTTCAAGCCTCACCCATAATGCAACGTTTGTCATAATTAACCCCCTTTTTTAAAAATGAAAAAACTAGATAATTATCTTAACAGCATGAATTTTTTCGGGCATTAAAGGTATATGGTTATCCCGAGGACATTGCGATATGTTTAGCACAAAAGCCTTATTGCTCATCAATGAAGAATCAATAGACCAAGTAATAGATTTAAACCGTATATCAAAATTGCAGCATAAACACTCGTGCATTATAAAAAGATTATTATCTTCAAACACTTTTAGTTTGGCTCAATAAAACCAAATAGTTGCTGCTCATTTTCATAAAATTTTTCAATCATTCTGTTATAATATACAATCACCATGAAAAAGTCAGTTTATTTTTTAACTGCTGCAATGTTGTTTGTCAACATCATTTCTGCTCAAAAAAGCAAAACGCCGGCCACAGATACCGCTAATAAAGAAGCGACCAAAAAAGCATCTATAGAAGAAAAAGTAAAAAGCTGCCACAAGTATGAAGGCTTATTTACGCTTTACCAGGATACCACTAACGGAAGCCTGCAGATGTATGTAAAAAAAGATCAACTTGGTAAAAGCTTTATTTACCAGAGTTTCTCTATGGGCGGCCCTACCAGTTTGTTTTTGAATCAAAATATGATAAGGGTAACATGGCTATTTAAAATTCAAAAATCATTCGATAAAATTGAATTCCATGAGCAGAACACCAATTTTTATTATGATACCAACAATGCAGTAAGTAAGGCAGCAAATGTAGATGTGGCCGCGGCTGTATTTTATTCTGAAAAATCTTCAGCAGAAGACAGTAACGGGTATCTTATCCCTATTGACGGCTTGTTGTTGGGTGATAAATTAGATCCTGTAAAGCCATTCCTTCCTCCAACAATACCGCCCGGCTCAATATTTAACCTGGGCAATTTAAACGTTTCAAAATCAAAATATGAAACCGTTCGTTCGTTTCCGCAAAATACTGATGTGCTTGTAGATCTTGCTTATGATAACCCGGTGCCCCAAAACTTTGGCGATAAAGATATTACCGATGCACGCTATGTTCGTGTGCGCATGCAACACAGTTTTTTGGAAGTGCCACAAAATGATTATCAACCCCGCCGCGATGATCCCCGTGTTGGATATTTTGGTGCGGAAGTAGATGATCTTACTTCTCTTTCTTATACACCCTATAAGGATTTTATCAGTCGCTGGTATCTGAAAAAGAAAGATCCAAATGCTACAGTTAGTGAACCGGTAGAACCTATTGTTTTCTGGATTGAAAATACAACACCGGTTGAGGTAAGACCTATTATTAAGGAAGCGGGTGAAAAGTGGAATGAGGCTTTTGAAAAAGCAGGTTTTAAAAACGCAATAGTGATGAAAGAAATGCCCGATACAGCCACATGGGATCCTGCTGATATCCGTTACAATGTTATTCGTTGGGTAACTTCTCCTTATCCTTCTTATGGAGCCATTGGCCCAAGTTTTTTTAATCCGGTTACAGGCCAGATTTTAGGTGCCGATATTACGATTGAATGGAAAACAGGTGTTGGTATACAAACATTGGACGATTTATACAATGATGGCAGTACCAGCAATACGATTATGCCATGGGAACCATCTGCCAATAATATACAACCTCAAAATTCAGCAGCACTTTTTGATAAAAAACATTTGGCTACCTGCACCCTTGCCCAAGAACTAACTCATCAATACCAGGCAGGCGTGTCAGCAATTGAAACACTTTATGATGATGCGCCGGGTGATGTAATAGTAACAGCACTAAAAAAATTGCATAAACAATTTCTCTATTACCTCGTACTGCATGAAATGGGTCATACACTTGGCTTGAATCATAATATGAAAGCATCTCAAATGCTGAGCCCTGACCAATTGAATGATACAATCCTTACCCATAAAATCGGCTTACAAGGTTCAGTGATGGATTATCCATCTATCAATGTGAGTATTGACCGCACAAAACAGGGAGATTATTATACTACCAAAACGAGTTCTTACGATTGGTGGGCAATTGAGTATGGCTATACAGAGTTTCCACCAGGCGAAGAAGAAGCGGGTTTAAGAAAAATACTTAGCCGCAGCACCGATCCGCAATTGACTTTTGGAAATGATGCTGATGATATGCGCATGCCGGGTAATGGTATAGATCCCAGAGTGATGATCAATGATCAAACAAATGATATGGTAACTTATGCAGAAGATCGTTTTAAGTTGGTTAATTCAATAATGCCCAAGTTAAAAGATAAATTTAGCCGCCCCGATCAGAGTTACCAGGAACTGCGTTTCCGTTATAACCAGCTAATGGGTCAGCGTAATCAAATGGCTGCAAGTGTTAGCCGGTATATTGGTGGTGTGTATGTTGACAGAAGTTTTCCGGATCAAAAATCAACCAATAAGCCATTCACACCTGTGCCTGCTGAGTATCAGAAAAAAGCAATGGCTTTATTAAGCAAGTATGTATATGCTCCCAATGCCTTCAATGCCGATTCTTCTTTATTCCCCTATTTACAGTTGCAGCGCCGCAGCTACGAGTTTTTTGGATTTACTGAAGACTTTAAACCGCAAAATGTTGTGCTGAATCTTCAAAAAAATACGCTGTCATTTCTGTTGCATCCTGTAACGCTTATGCGCATTAACAACAGTGGTTTGTATGGCAATACTTACAGCACTGCAGATGTAATGAATGATCTTGTTAAAGCAATATTCAGTGCAGACATTCCAACCAATGTAAATCTTTACAGGCAAAATTTACAGACAGAATTTGTAAAGGCATTAGCTGCGATAACCAATGATGAAAAGAATAACTATGACTATGCCTCAAAAGCTGTTGCATTATCATCTCTGAAAAAAATAAAGATGATGCTGGCAACAGCAGTAAGCACGAATGAACAAACCAAAGCGCACAGAACCAATCTGAACTTTATAATTGATAAAGCGCTTGACGTGAAAAATTAAAGAGAGCTTTTCAAAAATATAAGAATAGCATCCATTTGAGGGTGCTATTTTTATTTATTGTTGAATGATACCAGCTTTATTTTTCATAGCGTCACCTGTTGCGTCGCAATCCGTTCATCTTTTGGATATAAATTGAACTGTTTTGAAATATAATTTAATTATTAAAAAGCAGATATGAAAATAGAAAACCAGGTATGCCCTTTTGAGCATGCAAAGAGATTAAAAAAGTTAGGTGTAATGCAGGAAAGCTTGCATTACTATTCTGAAAAATTTGGAATAGTTACAAAAACAAGATCAGGATTTGCAATAGTGGAGAGCATGCAGCCAGGTACTCCGGATTTGCTGAAAGAAGATATTACATTGAATGAATATTATGCTGCTTTTACGGTGGCTGAATTAGGAATCGCCTTGCCTTATTCTATTAATAGTGCAGCGATGATTATTGAAAATGGTAATGACATAAAATATGTAAGTTATCCTCGTATTAAAACAACGTTTGGAACAACAGAGGCGCAGGCAAGGGCCAATATGCTGATATGGCTTTTAGACAATAAATATATAACAGCGGATGAAGTGAATAGAAGAGTTGGTGAACAAGTAAAATAATACCCACTAAAAAAAAACTTTTCATATTTCTGCCTGGAGCCAATGTTTCAGCGCATAACTACAGTGCATGTAATTCAGCTTTACCTGCACCTGTTCAACGCTATTTTTTTATCCTTGCATTGAGAATAATTCTGTTCTCCATCATACCTAAATCCTGATTTCTTTGTGAATGAACAGTTAGGCCCTTGCGGGTAACAATATTTTCAAAGCCGGCCTGCTGCGCAAGCAATCTTAAACTATTGATGCAATAAAGATTTTCGGCATAAAACTGGTCAGCTATAATGCCTTTATTGGCATGCGTAATCACTTCCCTCGATATTAATTTTTTCCCGTCAGAAGATATACAACGTTCTCTGCAAACAAAATGTTTTTTGTTTATCCATTCCCATGAACGTGGCTTGAAATTGCGTTTTAAAAAATCACCATCCGCAACATCTATCAGCAGTGTCCCTCCCGGTTTTAATACTCTGACAACTGATTGCAAAACTTTAAGATCATCATCTGAAGATTCAAAGTATCCAAAACTATTTCCTAAAATAAGTACAACACCGAAGCTGTTTGCCCGATAAGGTAATTTTCTTGCATCACCCTCTCTGAACCTGATAGAGATGCCATTGTGCCTGCTTTTATTTCTTGCTTTTGATATAAGATAAGAAGACCTGTCAAGACCTTCTATATTATGATATCCTCTTTTGTAAAGTTCGAAAGAATGCCTTCCCTGACCGCAACATAAATCAAGAATAGCTGCGTCTTTATTTACCTTTAGTATTTTAAGAAAGATGTCTGTTTCATACCTTGTGATTTCATCATCTTCCACTACGTCTGCATCTGTTTTAACGTACAACGAATTGAAGAGATAACGCCACCATTCAGGGTCAACATGAGATTCAAGCTCTGCAACAGGCCCTAATGTTTTGGAAGATATTTTCCTTTGCCTTCGAAACAGCAACGTATTTACGCTCATTACTACCTGCTTTTTTCCTTTTCTCAATTCTCCGATTTTTTAATCCTTGCCCGTCATTAACGGTTATATAAAAACTGATTTTTATTAACGGGCTTTTGCCTTCTTGTTATTAGCTCCCTTTTTTGCTTTGCTTTGTGACTGCTTAGGCGCACTCTTTTTAGTTTTTTGATTGCCTGACCTGCTATTAGCTTTTTGTTTTGAAGACCCACTTTTTGAAGCATTTGCTTTTGCAGAGCTTGTTTTTTTAGAAGCATCACTGCGGGTAGAAGAAACTTCATTATTTTCTTTCCGGCCGGGCTTATGCTCCTTTGACTCTGATTTTTTTGCTGAACTCCTGCTTGTTGCTGATCGTTCATCTGCCGATTCATTACGCGGTCTGTTTTCCATTTCGGTAATACCAGCTTTTTCAGCATCAGGATTAACACGTTTAAGTGCCAGTTGTGTTAGACGATCATCTGCTTCATATTCCTCCTTTAGCGTTTCTTCCAGAAGATTTTGTACTTCTTTCAAATTAAGATCACGTGCATATGCACGTGCGGTACCATAACCAGAAATTTCATAATGCTCAATTTTTTGAGCGCTTGCAATAATAGCAGCATCTGATACTTCAGGACTCATATCTTCCTTCATTATTTTTTGTCCTTCATCAATTAACCCTGCCATGCCTTTACATTTTTCCATTCCGTTACCAAATAACCGGGAAAAAAATCCTTTCTTTTCTTCATTAGTTTCCTGTGACTCCTCTTCTTCTTTATTATCATTCATAAGTTGCCGCATCTTGTCGAGCCTTCTTTTTTGTTCCTCTGTTATTTTCAAGTGTTCCTGCAGTGCCTTTTTTAAATTGGCATTTTTTGCTTTATCAATCATGGCAGGCAATGCATCTATAATCTGCGCCTCTGCTGAATACAGATCCATTATTTCATGTTTAAGCAAGTCTTTGAGATCTATCATCTTTTCCATAAAAAGTTTTTAATAATTAATCATATAAAAAAATCATGCCCACAGTTAACTGTGGAAGATCAATGGTAATGCAAATGATATTGACTTAACAGCACCGAATACAAAAAAGTTTTGGGGTGATGAATGCCCATAGTTGAAGTATATAAGGCTGTTATGAACTAATTATTATTAAATATTGAAGCTGATAAAGAGATTCTGAACAAGCTTGTGTTATGTCTCCGGTCATTGAAAAACAAAAGATGAAATAAAAAAACAACACATTCATTTTTATTCTGCTGCCCGCTATTGCTGCATAAGAATGAGGTGCACAAGAGCCCATACTTACGGGAACAAAAGTTTAATGCGTTCTACTGCTGAGTACATAAAAAATTTACCACAAAAAATTTTAAAACTCAATTCCTTATTTGTTTTTATTTGTATGAATAAAAGATGTTGTCTATTTTAGAATGTCATGATTAACTTTTTTCTCTTTGTTGTTAACTCAAACCGTCACTCAAAATATCTCACATGAAAAAGATAACACCATTTCGCTGGTTGTTGCTGTTTGTTTTATTGTGTTTTTCGCAACTAACATTTTCGCAATTCAAGCTTACTGATAACTTGCCCGTTGATCCGAATGTAAAAATTGGCAAACTGCCCAACGGCCTTACATATTATATCCGTAAGAACAGTAAGCCTGAAAAAAAAGTTGAACTGAGGCTGGTAGTGAATGCAGGCTCCGTGCTGGAAGATCCTAATCAGCAAGGACTCGCGCATTTTATGGAACATATGAATTTTAATGGTTCCAAACATTTCCCAAAAAACGAATTGGTAAGTTACCTGCAATCAATCGGTGTGCAATTTGGTGCAGATTTAAATGCATATACAAGCTTTGATGAAACAGTATACATTTTGCCTATTCCCGCGGATGATCCTAAAAAAATAGATGAAGGTTTTACCATATTGGAAGATTGGGCAGGTAATGCCTCCCTTGATACAACAGAAATAAATAAAGAAAGAGGTGTAGTGCTGGAAGAGTCAAGACTCGGCAAAGGCGCCGATGAAAGAATGAGTAAAAAATATTTGCCAAAATTATTCAACGGTTCTTTATATGCAGAGCGCCTGCCGATTGGTAAAGATGACACCATCAAAAATTTTAGACCTTCAACATTGAGCCGGTTTTATAAAACATGGTATCGCCCTGACTTGGAAGCAGTGGTTGTGGTGGGAGATATTGATCCGGCAGCAGCAGAACAGGAAATAAAAAAACATTTCAGCGAGTTTAAAGACCCTGCACAGGAAAAGCCAAGACCTTCCATTATTCCGATTACTAAAAGAACAATAAGCGAGGGTATGGTGCTCACAGATAAAGAGGAAACCAATACAGTTCTCTTAATATATAATTACATAGAAAAAGCAAATAAGATAACCACATGGGCTGATTACAGGCAATCCGTTATTGAAGCATTATTCACATCAATCATTAATCAGCGTTTGAATGAGCTTACCCAACAGGCAGATCCTCCCTTTGTGTTTAGCAACACCGGTTTTAGCCCTTTCCTGAGAGGTTATCGTGCATTTACTTCGTTTGCATTTTTGGGTGACAAGCCGGTGAAAGATGCTGTTGATTCATTAGTTGCTACAACAGAAAGCGTAAAAAAATTTGGCTTTCTTCAAACAGAGCTTGACAGGGCAAAAAGTAATTTGCTTAATCAAACAGAAAGAGCATACAGCGACAAGGATAAAACAGAATCATCGCGTTTGGTGCAGGAGTATATCAATAATTATTTATCAGCTTCACCAATACCGGGCATTGAAAACAGGTATGCATTTATTAAACAGGTACTGCCTGCCATTACGCTTGAAGAAGTAAATGCGTTAGCAGCAAAAATAGAAAGCAACCAGGGTAAGTTTGTGCTGGTAACTGCTCCTGAAAAAAATGCTGCTCAATTGCCATCTGATGAAAATCTCTTAGCGATGCTTAATTCAGCATACCAGTTGCCGGTAAAAGCATATGGAGAAAATGCAGTGGCACAATTACTGGTGGATAAAGCGCCTGGACCGGGTAAAATAACGGCAGAAACTACGAACAGTTCATTAGGCACCACTGATCTTACATTAAGCAATGGCATAACGATTACTGTAAGGCCTACTGATTTTAAAAATGATGAAATACAGATGGATGCGTGGCGCTGGGGTGGTTCACGCAATTATAGTCTTGCTGATAAACCGAATGCAGAAAATGCAGCGAACATAGTGCAGTCAATGGGCGTAAAGGATTTGTCACCTACTGATCTGCGTAAATTTTTGTCGGGCAAAACAGTGAATGTGCAGCCCTACATCAATGCTTTAGAAGAAGGAGTGCAGGGTAATAGCAGCATAAAAGATTTTGAAACATTTCTTCAACTGATTTATTTATACTTTACACAGCCACGAAAAGATGAGAAATTATTTCAGGCTTTTGTCAACACGCAAAAATCTTTTGTGCAAAATCTGAAGGCCAATCCTTTCGCTTATTTCAGCGATACACTTTCTAAAATAGAATACAGCAACAGTCCCTGGGTGAGCGGCATTCCGCAGGCAGGTGATTTTGACAAGATAAAACTGGAAAGAGCATTTGATATATACGCGGAAATATTCAGCAACGCGTATGGCATGCATTTTAGTTTTGTCGGCAATGTTGACCTCAAAAAGGCAAAGCCATTATTTGAAACATGGCTTGGCAGTTTGCCAGCTGTACAAAAAGAAAATAAATATACCGATGTGAATGTGCGGCCAGTGAAAGGTGTTGTGGAAGCTACCATTACAAAAGGCGAAGACAAGAAAAGTTTGGTGAACATTATTTTCAACGGCGAAACTACTTACAGCCAGGATGAGGCTTTAAAGTTGCATGTGCTTACCGAAGCGCTCAACATAAAAATCATTGAACAGTTACGCGAAGAAATGAGCGGTATCTATGGCGGAGGCATGCATGGCCAGCTTGTAAAAAGACCATACAATAATTACTCCATCACTGTAAGTTTTCCATGCGGGCCTGAAAATGTGGATACACTCACTCATGCGCTTTTTGATATCATTAAAACCGCGCAGGACAAGGGCATTGAGCAAAAAGATTTGGATAAAGTAAAAGAAACTTTGGAAAAGCATCACGAGGAAAGTTTGAAAGAAAATGATTACTGGCTGGATGTGCTCACTAATTCATGGATTGAAAAAAATGATCCGCAATGGATGCTTAACTATAATCAAAAGGTTGATGCAATTACCACGCAGGACTTACAAAATGCTGCGAAAAAATATTTCAATATGCAGAATTATATAAAAGCAGTTTTGATGCCAGAGAATAAGTAAGGGGATTTTTTGGGACAAGCTGCATTGCTGCTATTAAACTTCTGTTGTGTCACTCACTTCAAGGTTCTGATCTTTATTCAGCAATGCGAAGAGTAAGCATAAACAAAAAAATCAGAAATCTGAAACTGGGAACTGGAAACCTGTATTCTCTAACTGCTGGCACAATTTTTTTATCTCTTTCAATAAATTCATTTTATATGGAAGAAAGAACACAAAGAGGTCGGGCTGAAGACCGTGAAAGGATAGCCGCAAACCAGGAGTGGGAAATGAAATATATGAGAGAGAAGTACCCGTTACAGATGAGCAAATAAGAAATGCAATTGCTACTGTAGGGAACGACAGAAATAAAGTAGAAGAATATTTTCAAAGAAAAACTGATCATGCAAACCAGCCGGGTAACGAGGATAGATCGGGTAAAGAAGACCTGCAAAATGTTGCGGTAAATCCAAATCCGAGAGCAAATGAAAATATTAAAGATAGGTTGTCAGCACTCTCTGAAGCCCAAAAAAGAGAATCGCAGGATCAAATTGGAAGTGAAATAACAGACGGAGAAGAAGGATAAGTTTGAATGTTATTTAGTTTGGATATTTCTCTTAAAAAAATACTTAATGCTCAATGTTCAACGAGATTTCACCTGAAATTAAAAATTGAACATTGAGTGTTGAAAATTGAGTGTTGAACATTTGATTAATTCATGAAATTTTTATCTTCCAAACATCCGGTCTAAATAATCTTCTTTAAACTCAATATAAGTGGGGCTGCCGGTTGGTGTTACATTAGCAGTACTGCATGCAAACAATTCTTCTACCAGCGTTGTCATTTCTTTTTGTGTTAATGACTGGCCAGCCTTGACGCTTTGCTGCCTTGCCAAACAGCGCACCAGCTTTTCTCTTTTACTAAACTTAATATCACTGCTAAAATGTTTGAATTGCTCAATCAGTAATTCTATTGAGTTTTTTTCATTGCCCTGCAATACATCAGCAGGTGTGCCTTGTATCACAAATGTATTGTTGCCAAAAGGTTCAATCAGGTATCCCAGTACCTCCAGATCCGGTAATAGTTCCTGCAGCAATACACTATCTGGGGCAGCCAGTTCGAGTGTAACAGGAAATAAACTTTTTTGTGCAGCCATATTTTTCCCATGTGCTGCTGCACTGTAGCGTTCATATAAAATACGTTCATGTGCCAATTGCTGATGCACCAATAAAAAACCGATGTTGGTTGGAGCAATTATATAAGTATTGTGCAGTTGAAGTAAAGTTGTGTCAATTTCGAGTTGCCAGTTGCCGGTTGCCAGTTGCCGGTTACCAGTTATGGACAGCACTGAAGGTTGAAGATTTTCTTCTTTCATACTTTGTACTTCCAACTTTGTACTTGTAAAGAATTCTTTCCAGTGCTTTAATTCGCTTTTGTCATTGGGTTCTATAAAATGTGCCTGGTTTTTTTGTGTAAATGTTTGGAATAAAGAAGATGTGGTTGCCGATTGTTCTTTATCTGTTGTAAAAGGTTTACTCACTGCTTCCAATTGCTGAATCTCTGCATTCAATGAAAAATCAAGTGAAGGTGCAATGCTGAATTGCGCCAGCGCATGTTTTACTGCAGCCTGAACAAAAGCATAAATAATTTTTTCGTCTTCAAATTTTATTTCCTGTTTTGTAGGATGCACGTTAATATCTATCTGTGAAGGATCAAGATCAATAAATAATACATACAGCGGAAAACTATCTTTAGTAATCATTTCATCAAATGCATTCATCACCGCATGATTAAGATAGGCACTTCTGATGAACCGGTTATTTACAAACAAATATTGTTCACCGCGGGTTTTGCGTGCAGTATCAGGCTTGCCTGCAAAACCATAAATATTCATGTAATCAGTTTCTTCCTTTATTGTTACCAGTTTTGATGCATACTGGTTACCGAGTAACTGCAAAATGCGTTGTTTAAGATTGCCGGCTTCCAGATGAAAAATCTGCTGGCCATTACCTGTTAATGAAAAAAATATTTCCGGAAAAGAAAGTGCCACACGTATAAATTCATCCACAATATGCCGCAGTTCAGCAGCATTGCTTTTTAAAAAATTTCTTCTTGCAGGCACATTGAAGAAAACATTCTTCATGCAAATGTTTGTACCAACCGGGCATGCGCAGGGTTCCTGTTTTTTAACCACGCTGTTTTCAATTTCTATATAAGTGCCGAGTGCATTTTCTTCACGCCGCGTTTTTAGTTCAACCTGTGCAACAGCAGCAATGGATGCAAGCGCTTCACCGCGAAAGCCCATTGTTTTTATGCGAAACAGATCATCAATTACTTTTATTTTACTGGTGGCATGTCTTTCAAAACTCATTCTTGCATCAGTTTCACTCATGCCTCTACCATTATCAATCACCTGAACGAGATTTTTCCCTGCATCAGTTACAATCAGTTGTATATGTGCAGCATCTGCATCAACGGCGTTTTCCAAAAGTTCTTTTACTGCGCTTGCAGGTCTTTGAATCACTTCGCCAGCCGCAATCTGGTTGGCAATATTATCGGGTAATAATTGTATGATATCCGCCACAGTTTCTCCCTTCTTTGAAACGGTAAAAATAGGATTTATAGAATGAAAACAGGCAACGAAATAGTGAGAGTTAATTACGGCTTTATAATTTATGATTTACGATTTGTTGAGATAGTCTTCCAAATTTCAACTCTTGGCCAGCGTTATAAACTCATTGCTATTCAACAATGCAAGAAATGCACTTTACTCCTGCTGCGCAGAGCTTCAACAGTTGAAGAGTGCGACGCAAGAAAAGCATTATAACAGTAATGCAGATTGGTTCATAAAAAAAATCACCCTAATCATTTGAATCAGGATTCAAATAAACAAATCAGGGTACAATTTTGCTCCCGCAACAACGGCATATTTATCCAAATCCGTAATACCTTCTTTTGCGAGTACTTCTTCATCAATGAATGTATTACCGGTGTATTGCAACGAAGTTTTACTTAGAATAAAATAAACCGCATCAGCAAGAATTTGCGGTGTGCGGCTCATTTTTGCCAGTGCTTCACCCCCGAGTAAATTACGCACGGCAGCAGTATCAATTGTAGTACGCGGCCACAATGCATTTGACGCAATATTGTATTGTTTAAATTCGGTTGCCCATGCCAAAGCCATCATGCTCATGTTGTATTTACTCATTGTATATGCCACATGGGGTGCAAGCCATTTTGCATCAAGGTTAATGGGTGGCGACAAAGTAAGAATATGCGGATTATTTCCTTTTTTTAAAAATGGAATGCAATGTTGGGTAACGAGAAAAGTGCCGCGCACATTAATGGCATGCATGAGATCAAAACGTTTTGCATCAGTTTGTTCAGTACCCCTAAGCTGAATAGCTGATGCATTATTGACAACCACATCAATGCTGCCAAATTTTTCTATCGCTTGTTTAACTGCAAACTCAATTTGTTCTTCAAAACGAATATCCGTTTGCACAGCCAATGCATTACCACCAGCCTCTTCAACTTCCTTCGCTGCGGAAAAAATAGTTCCTTCAAGTTTTGGATTTTCCTCTGTGCTCTTTGCCACAATAACAATGTTAGCTCCTTCTTTTGCCAGGCGCAGTGCAATAGCTTTACCAATACCGCGACTGGCACCGGTAATAAGAACAGTTCTGTTTTTAAAATTCATAGCAATTGTTTGTGCATGTAATTTAACAGCAAAACCTTACGGCTGCAAAATCAAATTCGTAAATTAGTTCTATGAAAACAATGTTGCGTCCACCAAGAACAGGATTGGAAGTATATAAATTACTTCCTGAAGGCACTTTGTGTCAACTTATCAATAATAAAATTATTATGTCACCCTCGCCTAAATGGAAGCACCAGGATATTGTAAAAATCATCATGGTAGCAATAGAAAACTATCTTAAGAAGAATCATGCAGGCAAAGTTTTGTCTGATGTAGATGTGTATTTAGATGAAGAAAATATTTACAGACCGGATGTGATGTTAATCACTAATGATCAACTTCATATTTTGGGAGACGACGGTTATATACATGGAGTACCAGGTTTGGTGATTGAAGTTTTGTCAAAAGGCACGGAAAAGTATGACACGTCAGAAAAGAAAGATATTTATGAAAAATATGGCGTAAAAGAATATTGGCTTATTGATCCACCTATGTTACAATGTGAAGGATTTATAAATGAGGACAATAGTTTTAAACAGGTGGCCAAAACAAATAAAAATTTCACTATTCATCTGCTTGATTTAACCATTAAGTTAGATTGAATAAAAATTCTTAAGGCACGAAAACTTACCCCCTGGGCGCCGCGCATAACAGATAAAAAGAAAATTTATGAACAAAGTGGATTAAAGAACATCGGGTTGTTGACCCTGAACGCTAAATTATGCAAAGGCTTCATCTTGGCTGACAAAATATTTCAACCGCTTGAAGAAACACAATGCAGTTTTGTTATCCGCATGTTTAGCTTAACTATCCAGATTTGAACTTAAGAATCCTGCTACAATTTTTTCCGTCTCTTCACATGCTTTATATAAATCATCATTCACAATAATTGCGTCGAAATGATGCCTGAATGAAAGTTCATAACCTGCCTTGCTTAATCTTGTTTGCAGGCTTTCAGGTGTTTCGGTATTGCGGCTTTCCAATCTTTTTTTTAATTCTTCAATTGAAGGAGGCTCAATAAAAAGAGATAATGAATTCTCAGGATAATGCAACTGCACATGAAGGGCACCATGCACATCAATATCAAGTATCGGTATTTTTTTCAGATTCCATATTCTTTGCAGCTCACTTTTCAGCGTGCCATAATATTTTCCCTCATATACCATCTCCCATTCAACAAACGCGTCTTCTTTTATTTTCCGCTGAAATTCCTCAATGCTCATGAAATAATAATCTATGCCATTCTTCTCATTGCTCCTTGGTTCACGTGTAGAAGCAGAAATAGAAAAAGAGAGAGCAGGATATTTATTCAACAAATAACGTGTTATTGAGGTTTTACCGGCTCCGGATGGTGCAGTAAGAATGAGAATTTTATTTGTTTCATTCATCATTCGCAATTCGGCTAATAGTAAAAAAATTGATGTGCAAATGAAAGATAAAAAGAGCAAAGCCTGTTGAAATATTTTTATGGGCCGCGACATTGCTATTATTAACTTTTGTTCCCGTACATGCGACTGTACGTTTTGATTATGCATGAGCAAGTGAACAGTTATTTTCTTTATCTATCGTTTTGCATTTTTTTTATTTCCATATTACTTTTTCGGCCAGCGGCATCATGCGCTTGCCTTCCCGAATTTCATCAGTGTAACCAAGATGCAATAAACCCATTATTATATCGTCATCTTTTAAACTGAAATATGTTTTCATTGCAGGATGGTGTGTTAGGCCGCCCGTACTCCACATAGAAGCTATTCCCAATGCATTTGCCCCTAACAGTATATTTTGAATAGCCACTGCAACTGCTGAAATTTCTTCAAGCACCGGAATCTTTGAATTGTTTGCGCGTTCCATGTATACGGCAATCAGGTGAGAAAGCTTATCTGCTGTATGTTTCAGCTTTTCATATTTTGCGTTATTAAATTTATCTGCCGGTGAAACTTCTTTATACATTTCAGCATGATCTGCGCAAAACTGTTGAAGAGCATTATCACCATATACTATAAAACGCCAGGGCTCCGTGTAACCATGCGTTGGTGCCCAGTCTGCCAGTTCCAGTAATTGTTGAATAACGGAATCATCAATTTTTTTACCATTCATGAGCGCAGGCTTTATGCTGCGTCTTGTACGAATAACTTGTTGCAATACATTAAATGAATTCATGCGGCAAAAATATAAGCTATTACATGTGTCAACATTATAATAAAACAAATTTTGCGGCATTCGTAAAATGACTTTTTTCTTTATTTATTTTTTTAGGAGATGGATAATTAGCTGCACTAAAACAATTGTAATATTGAGCCATAAGGGCGACAGTATCCACCACCAACTTCAGTTGAGAACATTTATTATGGCAGCAAAATAAAAACGGCAAGCAGTATTGAATCCAGTATCAGGATGGCAGGCGTGTAATTCCTATTAGTCATTAATCGCTAATAATTATTTTCAGGGATACAGATGTACAGTCGTAATTTACTATAATAAGTGTAAATAATCTTTTGTCAATTTTATTCACACTATCAAATAAAAAGAACAATATGCATAATTGTTGGATCAAAAGATTATTAAATGAGATACAAAAAAGAAATGAAGTTTATATATTTGCAGCCCCCGACTCCGTAGCTCAGTTGGTAGAGCTACTGACTCTTAATCAGTAGGTCCAGGGTTCGAGTCCCTGCGGGGTCACCTTCACTTTCTGTTTTTCTCCATTAAAGCATTTGAAATTTCTGTTTCACATGCTTTTTTTGTTTACATCCCCTTAATTGCCATTATTCTCCTTTAATTGTTGGTAACCTAAATCGGTAACTGTTTTTATTCAGAAGCCTTTAAAATTCTTCCCATCAAATAGTTTACTGTCATCCCTCATCAAAGGAAATATTAATGCATTTTCAAGGCATTAACTACTCGTCGCCCATATTTATATATATAACAAAAGGTAGTTTATGGCACATATTAAAACATCGTTTTATCTTACCCAGTCGAAGACTAATAGGAAGGGAAAAGCACCCGTTTATGTTCGCATTAAATTTAAAAATCAAACACCTGTAAATCTATCAATGGGTATTCAACTTATTCCAGATTGGGATAACAGAAAGCTTAAGGTTAAACCGAAGAATAAACAAGCTCATGCATTTAATATTCAGATGACCAGTATTCAATTAAAGACCTCTGTTTAAACAAATTAAATTATGAATTCATAATCCATTTTGAAAGCTTAAAAGACAACCCATTTAAAAATTATAAAGGAAAATCAGAACCGCCCCATCGTCAATATTTAACGCTGGATGAAGTACGTAAGATAAATAAACTTGACTTACCTGGTCGAGAAAATTTATCACTAACAAGGGATCTTTTCTTATTTATGACATGCACAGGACTTTCATATTTTGATATGATAAGAATTGACGAGTCAAACATAGTAATTGTAGACGGGCAAAGTTTCATTCAAATGACAAGAAAAAAACCAATGAATCTTTTACAATTCCCTTATTGCCGCAAGCAGAACAGTTAATTGCTAAATATAGAGATCACCCCTTAAGTAAGATAAATGGGCTCTGTTGCCTTATAGAAGTAATAAAGGCATTAATAAACCTTTGAAAATTATTGCACAAATGGCCGATATTTCTAAACCACTTACTTGTCATGTAGCCAGGCATACTTTCGCAACACTTTCTTTGGAATACAACGTACCGATTGAAACGGTTTCACGGGCGCTGGGTCATAGTAACATAAAAACAACACAGATATATGCTAAGATAACAACAACAAAAATGCAACGGGACTATAGTAACATTACTGGTTATGCTCCTTGGGGAGTAACCTATGTAAATTCAGCAGATGATCCGAAAAATCAGAAGCATTAAAATTTTGAATCTATCTTGTAAGTTGATGAAAATTCTTTATTGACATCCGATGGAACCGCGCACCAGCGTCGCATACAATATATTTTTCCAGAAATTGGTGAAACGATCATGTGACACTTCATTCAAAATTTTGTAATTTGTATGTAAAAAAGTGACTTTGACTTATATACTAAAAACCTAAAAAAGCACTCAATCGAATTTGAGTGCTTTTTTATTTATATCATTTTGCTCTTTTGCCAGGGAGGAGCGGCCTTTTGGATATGCATTTCGCATAGCTTTCTAATACTTACACAATAAAGAAAATAATAAGAAAAACCAGCGGTGCTTCCAGCAACCATATGCGGGTTAGTCTTTTGCCTTCAAAATAATTCCAAAAGGCAAAATCAAAAACCATAACATTTATTTCTAAAAACAATAAAAAGACAAGTTGAAGCAATACGTTGACTTCTTTTCCCGTACTGATTAGATAAATAAAGATGACCGGTAAAATAAATTCAAAAAGTAAAAAAGGGGTTAATCTTTTTATCAGTTTAAATTTTACTGCCGTCTTCATGGTCAGTGAAAAATCCAGAGCTGCAGATTTGGGCTGTCCTAAAAATTTCGACGGCTGTTGCAGTTGCCTTAATAATTGGGTTGATAAAGATCTTGTGGGATTATCTAACTCTTCATTTGGTGTAACAGAAATAGTAGTCGGAGGGTTTAAAAAACAGTTTTCCATTAATGCGCATTTTAAATTCGGAATTGGATTGACGGCACGAACGTAATAAATGAAAAGAACGGTAAGAATTAAATAATGCTTAATAACACTTAAAAAAATTTAAGTTGCATTTTAATAGTCATGAAAATGAAAATGTATTTACATTCAACTCATAAAGTGGAATGGAGAATAATTTTTTAAATTTTTTGTTTTCAACTATTTTTCTTTGTTCATCTTCGTTGTGTCACTCACTTTTACTTCCAGTTTCTGTATTCATCTTTTTACATTGCACATAGTACCAAGTTTTTTAGGTAATGTGTGGTGAATGATAATAGGCAAAATATAAATTAATTGATTATCAATTAGTTTTATCAGTTAGCACGAAAATTTAGTTTAGGCTGAAAATGATGAGCGGCAAAATAAATGGATGAATAAAAACCATTGAGTAGCCTGTACTATCGAAAAAATAGTTCAAAAGCATTCAGCTTGAAGAATTAAGATTCGCCATAAAAAAAAGACATTACTATAAAAAGACATCACTATAATAAAGTATAGTCAAAAAAAAAGGCTGAGTGATTGATCAGCCTTTTCAAAATTAAACTTCACAATATTTATAATTTGTCAAACCAATTAGCTTAGGCCTGTGCCACCGGGAAATGCTGGTTCACTTGCAGGCACAGGTGCTGAAGGTAAAGGAGGCAATGATGGTGATGATTGCGATGAACTTGACAAAGGCAATGGCGGAGGCGGAGATGGTGGCTGTTTGATACCATTCTTCTTTGCTTCCTCAACTGGTATCTGTTTTTTTGTTTTATCTGTAAAGGTTAGGGTTACTAAATTCTTTTTAAAATCAAAATCAGCTACTGTCACTGCTTTGCCTTCATAATAACCAAGGATT
>WNGA01005620.1_pt1 | contig 18060 bp, 20 predicted proteins | sample 5400061 | NCBI WGS metagenome assembly WNGA01 (sample SAMN13153366, study PRJNA577476) | soil metagenome | isolation source: 100 cm soil or saprolite under grassland replicate 2 | place: USA:California | collected 2016-06-15 | reverse complement strand
TGTCTGGGGCGGCGACCCGGGCAGCACGAAGGCTGCCCAAGACGCTCTGCTCGGCAACTGCCGCCAAGCCGCGCGAGCGGCTCGATAACGAGGCCGGCCGTCAGAGCGGGAGCTCGACGAGCAGCGTCGTACCGCGTCCGGGCATGGACTCGATCCGGAGGGATGCCTCGATCAGCGCGCACCGCTCGGCGATGGAGCTGAGCCCGAAGTGTTGCGCGCCGTCGGTATCACCGGCCCGGGCGGTACGGCGTTCCGCGGGATCGAAGCCCGAACCGTCGTCTGCGCAGCCGAGCACGATGGAGTCACCGACCCGCCGTAGCGAGAGCACGACATGGTCGGCCTCGGCGTGTTTGACGGCATTGGCCAGCGCCCCCTGGGCGATCCGGTACAGGGCCGCGGCGGCGTGGTCGGCGATGTCGTCGAGCGCCGCTTCTGGATCGACGAGCAGGTCGATCGCCGGACCGTCGTCGCCTGCCGTCGCCGTCTGCACCAAGGATTCCATCGCGGCGACAAGACCGAGGTCGTCGAGCACCAGGCTGTGCAGTCCGGAGATCGCAGCTCTGGTCTGGTGGTAGGCCAGCTCGGCCAAGTTCGAGGCACTCACCAACTCCGCCCGCGCCCGCTCGAACTCCTGCCGCGACGGCGGTCCGGCCGACGCATCCCGGGCGGCGAGCTCCGATACGGTCAGGTCGGCGGCAGAGAGGTGGAACGACATCGACGCCAGCGCCGTGGTGACACCGTCATGCAGGTCGAACGCGATGCGCCGTCGCTCCGCCTCCTGGGCCGAGATCGCCTGCTTGATCAGCTTGTCCCGCTCGGTGCGATGACGATTGACCGCCCGCCACAACTGCTCAGCGTGCAGCTTGAGGCCGAGCATCGCCGTGTACGGCGCGGCCGCGGCGAGGTCGGCGGATCCGAACGGCTTGCGCGGACTGCGATGCGCGGCCAGAACCCCGACGATGCGGCCCTCGAGACCGTGCAAAGGCAGGCACATCCGGGCAACGGTCCGATGAGGCTCCAGCCGGAGCAGCTGACGGTGCAGGACGTTCCGCGGGGAGTCTGTGTCGAGCAGTACCGGTTTGCCGTTGCGGGCGACGAGCCCGGTGACGCCGAAACCGACTGGCATGCTCAGCGCGGCGGACGCGGGATGCTTCGGCCAGATGTCCGCGACGGTGAGGTCCTGACCGTCGCTGGCGAACAGCAGCACCCCCTCCGCGTCGAGCAACCGGGTCAGGTCCTCCGCACCGGGAACCGCGCCGATGGTCACCGGAACAGACCTTCGCGCAATGCGACGGCGATGGCGCCGCTGCGATCGGAGACGCCAAGCTTGCGGTAGAGACCGCGGATGTGCGTCTTCACGGTGTCCTCGCTGACGACCAGCTTGCTCGCGACCCCCTTGTTCGAGTGGCCGGACACCAACAGCTCCAGCACCTCCGACTCGCGCTGGGTCAGGCCGAGATGCGCGCCCGGCCAGAACTCCCCGGCACTGAGCCGGGCGGCCGAGAGTGCAACCCGTCCCGCCAGCGCGTGGTCGATGACGGTCTCACCCTCGCGGACCCGGCGCAGATGGCCGACCAGCTCCTGCCCGTCGATGCGTTTGAGGATGTAGCCGGAGGCCCCGACCCGCAGAGCCTGGTACAGGTAGTGCTCGTCGTCGTACACAGTCAGCAGCACGACCTTGGTCTCCGGGTATTGCCCGGTCACTTGACGGCAGAAGTCGAGGCCGCTTTCCTTCCCGATACGTACGTCGCACAGCACCACGTCAGGGCGTTCCTCGGCCACGATCGTGAGTGCGGCCGACGCGGACGTCGCCTGCCCCACGATCACGACCTGCTCGGGGAAATGACCGAGCATCGCGACGAGCCCGTGCAGCACCATCTCGTGGTCGTCGACCAGGACGAGTCGCAGAGGCGTCGCAGGGAGCAGCCGCATACCGGCCAGGGTAGGGCCATCCATCGCCGTACTCCTTTGTCCGCTGGAGATCTCACCCACTGCTCCACCCACCCGGGTGAGTGCGCGACCGGCGACGCGCGGTGTTCTGGGAGCACCCGACAGGAAGGCCCATGCCCATGACCAGGTCCACCCGTCCCCGGCGGCCCCTCATCGTGCCCTCGGTGTTGCCCGCGGATTTTGCCCGCCTCGGCGAGGAGGTCCGCGAGTTGAGCGATGCCGGAGTGGACCGGATCCAGTGGGACGTGATGGACGGCGCGTTCGTCCCCAACCTGACCTTCGGTCCGGACGTGATCGCGGCGGCCCGCTCGCACAGCGCCGTACCGTTCGAGGCACACCTGATGGTGAACGCGCCCGACGAGCTGCTGCCGCGGTACGCCGAAGCCGGCTGCGAGCTGATCATCGTGCATGCCGAGGCGTGCACGCACCTGCATCGGACGCTGAGCCGGATCCGCGACCTCGGGGTCCGCAGCGGTGTCGCGCTGAATCCGCACACCCCTGCCGACATCGTGGAGAATGTCCTGCCCGAGACCGACTTGGTACTCGCGATGACGGTCAACCCGGGGTTCGGTGGCCAGGCATACATCCCCGCAGTGGAACGCAAGGTCGCGCGACTGCGCCGGCTGATCGACGACTCGGGTCTGCCGGTCGAGCTCGAGGTGGACGGTGGCATCACCGCCGACACGATCTCGGGCGCCGCCGCTGCGGGCGCGGATGTCTTCATCTCCGGCTCCTGGCTGTACGCGCATCCAGATGGCAAGGCAGCCGCCACCACGCAACTCCGGGCCACCGCGGCCGGCCAGTACCAGGGAGAGGCGGCCTGATGACCGACGTCCTTTACCGCGAGTCCACCTCGTCCGTCGAGGTCGACCGGCTGGCCGTGAACACGTTGCGCTTCCTCGCCGCGGACATGGTGCAGGCGGCGAACTCGGGCCACCCGGGCATGCCGATGGGTGCCGCACCAATGGCCTGGGCTCTCTGGAGCCGCCACCTGCGGCACGATCCCGCTGCTCCGGACTGGGCCGATCGCGACCGTTTCGTCCTCTCCGCCGGCCACGGCTCGGCGCTGCTGTACGGGCTGCTGCACATCTTCGGCTACGACCTCCCTGAGGCGGAGCTGCGCGGGTTCCGTCAGTTGGGCTCGCGCACTCCCGGCCATCCCGAGTTCGGGCATACGCCCGGAGTCGAGTGCACGACCGGACCGCTCGGTCAGGGCTTGGCCATGGCTGTCGGTATGGCCCTCGCGGAGCGCATGACCCACGCGCGCCATCCGGAGATCACCGACCACCACACGTACGCGATCGTCGGCGACGGCTGCCTGATGGAAGGCATCAGCCACGAGGCCGCGTCGTTCGCCGGGCACTTGGGTCTGGGCCGGCTGATCGTCTTGTGGGACGACAACTCGATCACCATCGACGGCGCCGTCGACCGGTCCTGCAGCGACGACCAGCCGGCCCGCTTCGCGGCGTACGGCTGGCACGCGCAGATCGTCGAGGACGGCACCGACGTCAATGCGATCGACGCCGCCATCTCCCGGGCGAAGGCAGACCCGCGGCCCAGTTTCATCGCGGTGCGGACCGTCATCGGTCACGGCGCCCCCGGCGTGGAAGGTACTCCGAGGGCCCACGGGTCGCCACTCGGCGACGGCGTACTGGCTCAGGCCAAGCTGCGAGCGGGCTGGGAGTACGCCCCGTTCGCCGTCCCTGAGCAGGTCCGGACAACCTGCGCCGACCTGGCCGCGGCCGGCGCGCGGGATCATGCCCGGTGGCAGGCTGCGTACGACGCTTGCCAGGCCGAGGCGCCGGATCGCGCGGCGGAGTTCCGCCGTGGTCGTGAACGGGCTGTGCCGGACGGTCTCGCCGAGGCGCTCGGACGCGTCGTCGGCGATGCGCCTCGGGCCACCCGGCAGTCGTCTCAGGCCTGCTTGATCGAGCTCAGCCGTCTGATGCCCGAACTCGTCGGTGGATCCGCGGACCTGTCCGGCTCGACCGGTACCGCGAACGGCGGGGCGATCGTGACCCGCGCCGACTACGCGGGCTCCAGCATCGCCTTTGGCATCAGGGAATTCGCGATGGCGGCGATCATGAACGGCATCAGCCTGCACGGTGGGTTCCGCGTCTACGGGAGTACGTTCCTGGTGTTCGCCGACTACCTGCGCCCGGCTCTGCGTCTGGCCGCGCTGATGCGGCAACCCGTCATCCACGTACTCACCCACGACTCCATCGCGGTCGGCGAGGACGGACCGACCCACCAGCCGGTCGAGCACATCGAATCTCTGCGGGTGATTCCCGGCCTGCAGGTACTGCGGCCGGCCGACGACGCGCAGACCGCCGAGGCCTGGCGGCTCGCCCTCGAGCGGACCAACGGACCGACAGCCCTGATCCTGTCCCGCCAGGCAGTCCCCCAGCTCGCGATCGAGCCGGTAGACGACTGCCCTGTCTCGATCGAGATCGTCACAACAGGGTCGGAAGCGACACTGGCCGCCGCAGTCAGCGATCGGCTGACAGCCGCAGGGCACCAGGTCCGAACGGTCTCCGTCCTCGACAGGTCGCAGTACACGGCCGACCCGCAGGCGACCACAGTCAGCATCGAAGCCGGCAGTACGACGGGATGGAGCGGACTCGTGGATCTTGCCATCGGCATCGACGAGTTCGGCACCTGCGGCCCGGGCGACGAGGTTCTCGCTCATCACGGCTTCACCGCGGACTCCGTGCTGGCCCGCATCCGCGAGTACCTCGACCGGCCATGACCCGACTCACCGCGGTCGTCTTCGACGTCGACGGCACGCTGGTCGACAGCGAACGTGACGGACACCGGGTTGCGTTCAACGCCGCGTTCGCTGAGGCAGGACTGCCTGACCGCTGGGACGTTACGACGTACGGACGGCTCCTCGCCGTCACGGGAGGAGCCCGGCGTCTGGCGTCCTGGTTCGAGTCCACCGGTCGAACGCCCAGCGAGGCTCGGCGTCTCGCCGAGCAGTTGCACGCTCGCAAGACTCAGATCATGCGCGAGCTGATCGAGGACGGGCGAGTGCAGGCCCGGCCCGGGGTCCATCGATTGATCGACGAGCTCGAGGCCGCCGCGATCCCTATGCACGTGGCCACGACCGGCACCCGTGCGTGGGTCGAGCCACTCCTCGACCGTGTGTTCGGGCCTCGTTTCCAGACCGTTGTCACCGGCACCGAAGTGCCTGAGCTGAAGCCCAGTCCCGCGGCGTACCTCGAGGTGCTCCACCGGACCGGTTGCCCGGCGGACCGAACCGTCGCGGTTGAAGACTCCGGGAACGGGGTCAAGGCCGCGGTCGGCGCCGGCCTGCGGTGCGTCGCGGCGTACAACCCGTACACCCGCGACGACGACCTGTCCGGAGCGACACTCGTCGTCGGCGGACTCGACGACCCCGCGCTGGTGACCTGGTTCCGTCGGCACACTTCCTCCTGAGGACACAGCAGCAGATACGCCGATGCCCCGCAGCGTCTCCTGCGGGGCATCGTCGTGTCGCGGATCAGACGGTCCAGGTGGCCAGGACCAGGGCCCGGTCACGCCAGGCCTGGATGTTGGCGTCCAGCACGTCGAGCGGGTTGAACGGGATGACGCCCTTGAGCAGGTCGTCCTCCCGCATGCCGTAGAGGGCGCCCATCGCGAACCGGCAGGCGTAGACCTTCGCGCCCTCGTCGATCAGCGTCTTCAGCTGCTTGTTGTAGCCGAGGTTGCCCGGGAAGCCCTCGTTGCCGACGGCCGGGTAGCCGCGGGCGGCCGACGCCATCAGGACGCCGGGACCGTAGAGGATGAAGGTGAGGTCGAACCCCTTCCGCTGCAGCCGCGTGGCGGTGAGCATGTTGACCAGGCCCACGGAGCCCTCGAATGGGACCGTGTGCATGAACACGTACGCCTTGTCGCCTTCGTTGGCCTTGTAGTCGGGGAAGATCTTCTCCTCGACGTCGAAGAGGATGTCGCCCTCCTGGGGCGGTTCGATGGTGACCGTCTTCGGCATGTCGCTGACTCCTTCGAGGTGTTGACGGTACGGAGATGTGAGAGGTCCTGCACCCGGTCGGGGCAGGGGATCAGTGGTCGCCGGGCGGGAGGTACTCGGGCTTCGGCCAGCCCATCCGGTGACTGCCGGGCATCGCCTGCATCGTGGACCGGCGAAGTCCCCAGGGAAGGAACCGGTAGACGGGCGCGAACACCTGGCGCCACCAACGGTCCTTGAGCCCGTGCGGGCGGGCCGGCGGGTTGGCGCCGTACCTGGCCGCCATCCGGCGTTGCGCGTCGCTGAGCAGGGCGTGCTCGGAGTTCGAGCGGAGCCAGCGGAAGAAGGACATGCCGGCCGCCTCAGAGTTTCGCGACGAGCGCTTGCGCGGCCATCGCGATCGGTTCGTTCAGCGCGCCGATCGCCGGCGAGTAGACGTTCTCCATCGTCGCCAGCGTGTCGACGGTGACGCCGGTCCGGGCCACGATCCCCAGGAAGTCCGCGCGCTCCTTGATCCCTTCGCCACCGACCATCTGGGCGCCGATCAGCCGCCGGGTGCTGGGATCTGCGAGGAGCTTGACCTTGATCGGCTTCACGCCCGGGTAGTAGCGCGCCCGGGTGATGCCGTCGGCGACGCCGGTCACGAACGGCAGTCCCAGCGCCGTGGCAAGGGTCTCGCCGAACGAGACTCCCCCGATCATCCACTGCCCCGCGAGCATCCCCCAGGGCACGTACACCGGGTTGTGCACCCGGCTGCCGCCGGCCGCGTTGATGCCCGCGGTCTTGCCCTGTGCGTAGGCATGGCTGCCCGACAGTCCCTGCAGCGGCACGTTCGACACGCCGTGTGGGATCTCGGCGCAGTCACCCGCGGCGAAGACGTTCGGGTCGGAGCTGCGCATGTGTGGGTCGACCGCGATCCCGCCGGTGCTGCCGAGTTTGATCCCGGCCGCCTTGGCGAGAGCGGAATTGGCCACCTTGTGGCTGCCGATGACGGCCAGCTGGGCCTCCACGTCACCGAACGTCGTACTCACGTGCGTCAGGGTGTCCTTGCCCCGGAAGGCGGTCACCCGCTCGCCGAACTTGAGCGTCACACCCGAATCCGCCCAGTCCTTCCGGACCGGCTCGACGATGTCGGGGTCGATCACTTCGGCCATCGGCCAAGGGCCGGGGTCGATCAGCGTCACCTTGATGCCGCGGTGCTGCAGGGCGGAGACCATTTCCATCGCAATCGGTCCGGACTCGACGACCACGGCCGACTCGACCGAGTCGAGGTAGCGGTCCCACTCCATCGCGGCGCGGATGTTCTTGACGTGGTAGATGCCACCGAGCTCGGCGCCCGGGATGTCCGGGGTGTCGTAGTTCCACCCGGTCGCGAGCACGAGCTTGTCGTAGCGGACCTCACCCTCGCCGCTGACCTTGATGGTCCGCGACCTGGTGTCGATGCTCTCGACAGTGGTCTCGTAATGCACGTCGATGCCCTGGGCAACGTACTGCTCCTTCGTCGCGAGAAACAGCTTCTCGAACGACTCGATCTCCTTGCCGTGCACGAAGGGGATCCCGCACGGGCTGTACGCCACGTCCTCGTACTCGGTGTAGACCACGGTCTGCACCGACGGGTCCTGGCCCTTGGCGGCACCGGCTACCCCGAGTCCGGCGGCTCCGCCGCCGATCACAACGATCTTCACGCGAACTCACTTCCGTCAGTAGGAACGGCGGTGAACGGCACCGCCTGGGTGGTCAGCCGCACGCCGGCGCGAAGGGTGTTCGTCACGTAGCAGACGCGCTCGGCCACCTCGATCAGTTGCTCCAGCTCCTCCTCGGGCGCGCCGACGCGGGCCTCGACGTGGACGGCGCCGAACCGCAGGCCGTCGTACTGGCCGGTCGCGCGGACGGACAGGTCGGTGAGCTGGATCGAGCGCTTCCGTGCGGCGTAGCCGATGGCCAATGTGAAGCAGGAAGCGACCGAGGCGAGGAACAGGTCGGTCGGCTGGGGTCCGAGGTTGCCGCCGCCGACCTCGATGGGTTCGTCGACCTCGATCGTGAACGCCCCGGCCTCGACCGAGCAGTGCCAGCCTCCGCGCCACAGACCGGTGACGCTGCGACGGGCCGCTACGCCGCCATCAGTGCGCGTGGTGGCCATGGTCCTCGTCGCGATGATCGTGACCGGCGGGCCGGTGGCACAGAATGTCCGCGCGGCAGTCGATGTCGTCCGCCGACACGACACCGCGCTCGAACAACAGCGCCTCGAGCGCACCGAGCCAGCGGTCGTAGTAGCTGTACTCCCCGGGCTCGTCCGTCCGGCGTGCCACCTCGGCGATCAGGCCGGCCTGGAAGTCCTTCCAGGAGAACAGCCCCTGATCGGCCAGTGCGGCCGTGAGACCGAAGGCGCGGCTCTCCCACGGTTGGTCGAAGACCAGCTCGCCGTTCGACCGGGGAATCCCGGTGACCGTGCTTTCCAGAGTGCCGACCGTCTCCGTGCTCACGAGACCACCTCGACGTCGGCAACCCCGACCATGGCATCGCGGGTCACGAGAGCGGCCAACTCCTCCTCACTCAGCCCCTGGGTGTGTTCCGGCCGCCGCGGCAGGACGAAGTACCTGTTCTCGGCACTGGAGTCCCACACCCTGATGCGGATGCCTGCCGGAAGCTCCAGCCCCATCTCCGCGAGCAGCGCACGGGGGTCGCGGACAGCGCGGGCACGGTAAGCCGGGTCCTTGTACCAGTTCGGCGGCAGCCCGAGGACAGGCCACGGGTAGCAGGAGCACAAGGTGCAGACGACGAGGTTGTGCACCTCGTCGGTGTTCTCCACTGCCACGATGTGCTCACCCTGCGGGCCACCGAAGCCCAGCTCCTTGATGGCGGCAGTGCCGTCCGCGAGCAGACGTTCGCGATACTCCGGGTCGACCCAGGCCTTGGCCACCACCTTGGCGCCGTTGAGCGGGCCGACGTCGTTCACGTAGCGATTGATGAAGCCGTCGAGCGCCTCGGTCTTCACCAGGCCGCGCTCGGTGAGCAGTTCCTCGAGCGCCTCGGCGCGGAGTGCGGCCGGTGGCCGGTCGACGGTACGGGGGTCAGAACTCACTGGTTCTCCTGCAGGTAGCTCTCGAAGAGGTCGATGAACACGGTCGCGGGCTCGGCATCGGGACCCCACAGCTCGACGGACTCGAAGCGAACTGTGTAGACGTGCTGCGCGTCCTCGCCGACAAAGTGAGCCGTGCTGTCCGGCAGTACGGCGGCGGGACGGCGAGCCTCGACGATCCCGGTCCGCCCGCGGACATAGGCGGGCATTCGGGTGTGCCCGGACTTGTACAGCTCGCGGACCCAGACCCGCTGACCAGCCTCGAAGGCCGGCTTGTCGTCGATCTGCCGCAGCGATCCGGGACCACCACGCTCGTACGACGGTTTGTGCACCTCGACGTCGGCCGGTTCGTCGACGTCCTCGCCGGCCAGGCGGCGAGCGCGGGCCTCCACGGCGCCGGGCGCCAGTACTCCGCTGTCGACCAGCAGGAGTTCCGCAGCTGCCAGCCATCGCCCGTAGTACCCGTCTGCCAGGTAGTCCACCGGGTGCAGGCGCTCGAGCGCGTGCCGGAAGGCGTCGAGGTTGGTGCCCGAGGCCCCCATCGAGGCGAGCCCGAGCGCGAAAGTGCGAGCGTGCCAGTCCTCGGCGAAGACCGGCTCGGCCGGCTCGATCGTGACCGTGCCCCAGCCGTGGGTGCCACCCATGTCGTGAATGCCGTCCACCAGCAGCTCCTCGAGTCCGACGGGAAAGACAGAGTCTCTTATCCGATAGGTTCGTACACTATGAGAAACGTAGATATCCGTCAACCATCGGATATACTCCGTTTACTAAACGCCGGGCCAGCCCGGCGGACGACGAAGGAGCGATGGGTGTGACACCTCCAGCGCAGAGGTCCGCACGGGCCACCAACGACGACGCGCCGGCCGAGGGAGTGGCCGGGGCTCCGCTGACGGAGTCCGAGGTCTCGGCGGTCGTCTCCGGCATCGGCCCGAGGTTGCGCGTCCTGCGCGGCCGGCTGGGACTGTCGCTGCAGCAGCTGGCGGATCGCTCCGACGTCTCGCCGGCGGCGATCCACAAGGTGGAGCAGGGCACGATGGTCCCGACGATCACGACCCTGCTGAAGCTCGCGGCGGCGTTCCAGGTCCCGGTCGCACACTTCATCGACGAGGCCGATGCGCCGGCCACACCGGTGAGCTTCATCCCGCGGAACCAGCGCAGGGTTCGCACGTCGCCCGACGGCGACGTCGTCGTGGGCTCGATCTCCGCGGAGTCCGGCCCGTTCGAGCTGACTGCCAGTGTCACCGAGATCGCCGCGGGCGCGCAGTCGGCCGAGGAGGACCGGCGCCCGGCCGGCGAGTCCCTGGTGCACGTCCAGTCAGGGACGCTGGAGCTGACGGTGGGTGCGCAGACGTTCCGCCTCACCGCGGGCGATTCGCTGCACTTCCGCTCCGAAGAAAACCACTCGTGGCGCAATCCGTCCGCACGCGCCACGAAGGTGGTCTGGGTGTCGCTCCCGGAGCGGCGCGCCTGATCACCGCACCAGCGCGGACCGCGGCGTCCCACGACCGGTCGCCGGACGCCTGACGTTGGTGCGCAGCGTCACCATCTCGACGAGATCGAGCAGCCGGTTCGCGTAGCCCCACTCGTTGTCGTACCAGCCGAACACGCGGACGGCATTGCCGTGCGACTCGATGTCCTGCAATGTCACGACACAGGACCGCGGGTCGCCGATGACGTCGCTGGACACCATCGGCATTTCGCTGACGCCCACGATGCCGGACCATCGTTCGGACAGCGCCGCCTGGATGAACGCGTCGCGCACCTGTTCTGTGGTTGCCCGTCGCCGAAGCATGCCGACGACATTGCTCAGCGAACCGTCCGGCACGGGAACGCGCACCGCGACACTGTGCACTCTGTCCTTCAGCTGTGGGAGCACCCGAGCCAGCGCGGTGTCCGCGCCTGTTCCTGTCGGGATGATGTTCTGACCCGCTGCCCGAGACCGACGCAGGTCGTGGTGCGGCAGGTCGAGTAGCTGCTGGTCGTTGGTGTACGCGTGCACGGTGTCGACCCAGCCGCCCTCGACGCCGAACGCCTCGTCGAGGACCGCGAAGATCGGCGCGACACAGTTGGTCGTGCAGGACGCGTTCGAGATGATCCGGTGCGCGGCCGGATCCAGAGTCGCCTCATTGACGCCGAGGCAGATCGTCGCCTCCGCAGCATCGGTCGGCGTGGACACGATCACCCGCTTCGCGCCGGCCCGCAGATGCCCGCCGGCCCGGTCCCTGCTGGTGAAGTGCCCGCTGCACTCCGCGACGACGTCGACTCCCAGCGAGGACCACGGCAGATTTCCCGGGTGGTTCGCCCGCAGCACCCGGATCCGCCGATCGCCGACGATGAGCTCGTCGTCGGTGGCCGCGACCGGTACGCCGAGGCGGCCGTGCACCGTGTCGTGCTGAAGCAGGTACGCCAAAGTCGCTGCGGGGGTCAGGTCATGGACCGCGACGACATCGACGAACGAGTCGCGGGCGATGATCGCTCGCAGCAGTGCACGTCCGATCCGGCCGAGGCCGTTGATCGCGATCCGGGGTGCGTCGGTCATCGTGACCTCCTCGTGCTCACACCGAAACCAGGACGGGCGCGGCCGTGGACCGCGCTCGTGGCACCAGGGAGGCGAGTGCCACGAGCGCGTCGAACACGCGATCGCCATCGGTCCACGCGTGTGCCTCGGCGAAGTCGATCCATTCGCTCGGGGGGATCACCGGCTCGGTTTCGCCGTACTCGATCTCGCCCCAGGTCGCAGCCATCTCGATCAGCTCCACGAGGGAGGTCATCGGCTGGGCTTCCAAGGAGACCAAGCGCCGGTGGTGTGCCGGTGCGCTCTGCTCGAAGCGGCACCCGCAGCAGTCCGGTTCAGCGTTGAACGTGTCCATGGACGGATCCTGCCGCCCGCTGTTGCACAGGTGTTGCACAGCGTTGCAACGCCCATCAGGCATCCCGTCCCGCGGCGACCTGCTCGGCCTCGGCGAGCAGCCGCGCCTCCGCGGCGGCGTACTTCTCCATCTCGTGGTTCGCCCGGAAGCCGAGGTCCACGGCCCGGGCGAGGTACTCCTCGGTCATGGCCTCGACGGCCTCGGGTGCGGCGCCGCCTAGGGCGCTGCGGGTCGCGACGATGGCCCGGGGATCGAGGACAGTCGCGATCTCCCCGGCATCCAGATTCAGGGGGCGCCCGACCACCGACTTGGCTGCGCGGTCGAGGTCTGCCGGCGTGATGTCGACACCGCGGACCCCGCGTCTGCTGGCATCGCGGACCACGTCCCCGACGACGAGGTAGGCCGCCCGGTAGTCCAGGCCGCAGCGGAGCATGACGAACTCGGCCAGGTCCGTGGCCTGCGTGTACCCCTCCTCCAGGCGCTCCCACATGCGGGTCTCGTTGACGCTCAAGGTGTCCACCACGCCCTCCATCAGCGCCGTGATGCGGGTCGCGAAGTCGACCGCCTTCGGGATCTCGCCGTACGCGAAGATCAGGTTGTCGCTGCGGGCGGACGGGCTCTTCACGACCGCCAGGAAACCGGTCAGCCGTCCGATCAGAACGCCGCCACCGCCACGGACGATCGACAGCGCGTACGGGTTGCGCTTCTGCGGCATCAGCACCGATGCCCGGGTGTACGGCCCGGCCAGGTCGACGTAGTCGAACTCCTGGCTGGACCAGATTTCGAGGTCCTCGGCCAGCTTGGACTGGTTGGACAGCAAGCTGACGCTCGTGCTGAGGACGTCCACGAACGTGTCGGTCTGCCACATCGCGTCTCGGGTGTGCGTGATGACGTCCCCGAACCCCAGCAGATCCGCGATCACCCGGCGGTCGTCCAGCAGCCGGCTGCCGTTGACACATCCGGCACCGCCGGGACTGGTGTTGACCTGGGCCAGCGCGTCCAGCAGGCGTTCGCAGTCCCGGATCGCCGGCGGCACGAACGCGAGGAGGTAGTGGCCGAACGTCGAGGGCTGGGCCTGCTGCAGGTACGTCTGGTCCGGCATGTACACCTCGCGGTAGCGAGCCGCCGTGCGACACGTGGTGGCCGCGAACTCGGACGCGCCGGCCGCCAGCCTCGCGGTCAGTCCGCGCAGCAGGATCCGGAGCGCAACCCTGGCCGCCTCCCGCCTGGGCCGGCCGGCGTGCAGCCAGCCGGCGTCGTCGCCGATGGTGGCGACGAAGTGCCGCTCACGCGAGTTGTACGGCTCGCCGTACGCGGCGTCGTACGGGAAGTCCTCGGGCTTGGTGCGATGCGTCTCCAGGAGTACGCCGAGCAGCGCGGCGGCCGCCCGTTCCGGGATGATCCGGCGGTGGCGCAGATCCAGGACGTGCGCGATGTCGGCCATGTTCAGCCCGTGGTGGAGCAGTGGCGCATCGGCGATCTCCCAGGCGAACCCGGCATCGACGAGCTGCTGTGCGGGCCGGTCCTTGGACGGACCCTCGACCCGGCGTGCTGAGTTCACCGCTGTCATGACGCTGCCTCCTCGACGGCTGCTGTGGTGGTGAGTTCGTCGGCAGCGGCGAGTGCCCCACCGGTACTCCAATACAGGACGGGCGCGGCCAGCTCATCGCGATGCGTGCTCAGCCACAGGAGCGCCTTCGCGTTGTACACGGGGTCGGCGACGAACCCGCTGTGCCGCAGCAACGCACCGGCCAACTTGTCGGCCTCCGGCCAGCCGCCGCCGTAGCCGGGGCCCCGTCCGTCGACCACACGCCACGAGGGCAGTGGTCCGGTCGCACCGATCAGCCGCACGCATTCCGTCGCGCGCTGTGCAATCTGTGCCTCGATCTCCTCGACAGGCCTCGAGACCGACACCCCGACGACGTCGACGCCGACCGTACCGACGGACGCGAGGCCCGCGAGCAATCCGGCGATACTCCCGCCGGATCCGACCGGAATCACAACACTGACCGACAGATCGGCGAGCTGTGATGTCAGCTCCACCGCGGCATCGGCGAAACCGCAGGCACCTACCGGCGTCGCTCCTCCGCGGGGTACGACGTACGGCCGCCGACCCTCGGATCGCAGCCGGCCGGTCAGCTCCCCAGCATACACATCCATGCTCCGGCGATCGGGCGAGCCGGTGAACTCGACCACGGCGCCGGCCCGCCTGGACAACGCCACCGCCGCCGCGCCCCCGCGCGGTTCTCCGTAGCACACCTGCACGACATCGAGTCCATGCCCGGTGGCCGCGACCGCCAGAAGGCCGGCGAAGTTCGAGGTCGGCCCGTCCGCGACCACGATCGTGTCTGCCCGCGACGCCAGTGCGTCGCCGAGGACGTACTCGAGGGTGCGCACCTTGTTGCCGCCCCAGGCGAAGCCAGTCAGGTCGTCGCGTTTGACGAGTACGTCGCGAAGTCCCGGCGTACCCGCGAGATCGACGGCGTACTGCACTGGGGTCGGGAAGATGCCGAGCGGCACCCGGCGAAGGTCCACTAGCGCCACGAAGCGCTCTCCCCCGCACGGCGGCGGACCGCACGGAACACCACTGCGTCGGCCATCTCCGCGGCAGCGCCGGTGTCAATCCGGTCGAGCTCGGCCAGCTCGGCGGCCTCGAGCTGCCCCTCGAGTACGGCGGTGAGCGGACGGCCGGAGCCGATCGCTGCGCGGTAGGCATCTTGCAATGTGGCCTGCGCCCGGTGCTTGCCGAGCCGGGCAGACATCACGCTGAGCAGCCGCTCCGAAGAGGCGTTCCCGCTGTTCTCCAGGTTCGCGAGCATCCGGGCGGCGTCGACCTCGAGACCATGCACCAACGACTTCGCCATGGCCGCGGCGGCGAGCACGTAATGGCTGAGCTCCGGCAGCACGACCCACTCGGTCTTCCACGACCGTCCGTCCCGCTCGTGTTCGCCGATCGACGTCTCGCCCAGCACGCCGGCGGCGGACCGGACCAGCCGGGCGAGCGTGACGATCTGCTCGGACACCTCGGGATTGCGCTTGTGCGGCATCGAGATGCTGCCCACTGTCGTCGACGTCGTCGACTCACGTACCTCGGCCAGCTCGGCACGAGCGAGCACATAGACCTCGTTGGCGATCCGGGCCAGCGCGCTGACCGCGGAGGCCATCACCTGGGCGAACTCCGCGAGCCGGTCGCGGGTCGTCAGCCAGGAGATGGCCGGCTCGGCAAGACCGAGCCGCTCGCAATACGCCGCCCGCAGCGGCAGCGCCCGCGGACCGAAGAACCCGAGTACACCGACCGCCCCGCCCAACTCCCCCACCAGCCAGCGATCGCGTCCCTGCCGAAGGCGCTCCAGGCTGCGACCGACCTCGTCGGCCCACGTCGCGGCTTTGAACCCGAACGTGATCGGCGCCCCCGGCTGGCCGTGGGTACGGCCGACCATCGGCGTCTTGCCGTGCCGCTCGGCGAGCGCCAGGAGGTCCGCCTCGATCTCCCAGAGGTCCCGCCAGACCAGGCGGCCGACCTCGGCGATCTCCAGCACCTGTGCGGTGTCCGAGATGTCCTGGACGGTGGAGCCGTAGTACACATGCTCGGCCGCCTCCGCAGGCAGCAGCCGCTGCAGCACCTGGATCAAGCCGAGTGTCGAGTGAGACGTGGTCCGCGTGCCGGCCGCGATAGCGTCGAGATCCAGCCGGATGCCACGCAGACCGGCGATTGCAGTCGCCGACGAGGCCGGGATGGTCCCGACGTCCGCCTGAGCCTCGGCGAGCGCAATGATCACGTCGAGCCACCGGGCGACTCGAGCGGACTCGGCGAAGATCCCACGGCTCTCCGTGGTGCTCCACTGATGCCCGAAGATCGCGGAGTCGATCAGATGTGCGTCCATGCGACCTCCGACCGGTCGACGATCGCCTCGATCGCCGCGCGGACCTCGGCCAGCGATGCTCCCCACGGCACGACCGTCCCAACTCGCTCGCTCTCGAAGCCTTCCTGGAGTAGGCAGCAGCGGGTGAGGGTGCTCCGGCCGTCCGACGTCAGCCATTGCCGCGGACAGATGTCGACGCGTTCGGGCGTCTTGCCGTAGAACCACTGATGGATCTGATTCGAGCGTTCGCACCCGAGCAGCGTCCAGTCACGCTTGGGCGGTCGTTCGTCCAGGAACGACACCGTGGTGCCCGGGAAGTCCATCCCCGAACCACGGCACGGAATCAGCACGTCCCGCGGAGGTACGTCGTACGCATCGTCGAGGAGCCGCCGACTGTCGACCAGATCAGGTACGACGACCACCGGCGGGAGATCCTCGGCGGTCGCCAGCACGCGGCGCACCTGGTCGAGCAACTTGGCCGGTCCGGGCGGGACGACGTCGATCAACCTGATCCGGATCGGCGCGGGGTTGAGGATGAAACTCACGTGTGAGTAGGACCCCTCGACCACCACGCACCGCACGCCGGGGAAGGCCTCCGCGGCGGCGGCCAGCTGCGACGGGACCGCGGTGTCGATGTTCTCGTCCACCATCACGACACAGTCGTCGGGCCCGGCCAGTACCCGGGCCGCGACGGTCGGAGTGAACAGGTCTGCCGACGGCTTGCGATCCACCTCGACCAGAGCCACCCGGCCGTCATGCCGGGCCACGACGAATCGGGTCCGGAAGTACACCTCGCGATCGGTGAAATGCTCGGTCAGCCAGGCCGGATCGAGGTTCGGGACGGCGGCAACGGCGACCTGTCGATAGCGCGACGGGATGACGTTCGGCGCCGCCGGGTCGGTCGGCCGGCTCACAACCTGCCTCTCAGCGCGCACGGACCGAGCACTCCAGCGATGCCGAGCCCGATCGTGTCGGAACGGAGTCCGCGTCGCAGCGTTTCCAGCCCCATCACGTCGTCCAGCGCGATGTTGCCGAGGTTCACCTCGGGGCCGAGCCGCCGGAGCAGGTGCGCCTGCTGCGCGCGCTGCGGTGCCTCGTAAATGATGGACCGGGCCGCGGCGGCCGACTCCAACTCGTCGAGCAGGTCCTCGCGCAGGTGGCCGCCCGCGTCGTAGAGACCGACGGTGCCACTCTCGCGACCCTCTGCCACCAGCCAGTCGGCGCCCGCGTCCAGGTCCGCCTCGAGCTCGGCCACCCACTCGAACGCGGACACGAGGTCCCCGGGGTTCTTGCTGCCGACCTCGGCCAAGACCTCGAACCCGAGCGACCGGGCCTGCCGGATGATCCGGTTCTTCTCTGCCAGGAGCATGTCCGTACTCCCGCGGGACACTTCGACGCACTCGAATCCTGCCCAGGTCGCGAACTCGAAGAACTCGTCCACCCGGCCCTGCAGCCAGGCGATCTCGAGCAGAGTGCCGCCTGTGCACGGCTTGATCTGGTGGTCGCGCAGCAGCCGGACCTTCTCAGCCAGCGCGGGTTCGACGTACGCCGTACCCCAGCCCAGCTTCCAGACGTCGATCCAGCCGGAGTACGCCGCGAGCACCGACGCCACGCGGTCCAGGGAATACCCTTTGTCCAACACGTGGGTGAGCCCGGCAGCGCGGGGTTTGGCAGGTCGTTCCGGCAACGTGAGGAAGCTCGGACCAGCACCAGCCATAACGTCCGCCTCTCCAGCCGACTCGCCCGGGAGGATCGCTATCCTCCACTATCAGTGATGTATTTATACCATAGTAGATGACGGTGATCCCGAGGAGAGGAGCGGCCGATGTCCAGCCCGACGGCGCCCTCGACCGTCTTCGTGCTCGGCCCGCTGGAGGTCACCGACGCGGACGGGCACCGGCTCGGCCCGGTCCCGGCGGGCCGTGCCGGGATCCTGCTGCGCCGGCTGGTGGCCGCGGGTGGTGCCCTCGTGGACATCGACGCGCTCGTGGACGCCCTCTGGGACGACGACGCCCCGCTCACCGCCGACCGCGTGATCGCGTCGCTGGTGAGCCGGGTACGCCGGGCGGTCGGATCGGATGTCGTCACAGGTTCCTCGTCCACCGGCTACCGCTTCAACTGCGGCCGGGCGTGGACGAGTGACCTGGCGCGCCTGGAAGAGCTCACCAAGTCGGCACAGGCCCGTGCCGCCCTGAGTCCGGCCGTGACCGTCACCGCCGCACGGCGTGCCCTCGGGCTGCTCACGCGCGGACAGCCGGAGCTTCCGCCCGCCTTCGCCCAGCGGAGTTGGGCCGAGGACCAGCAACGCCACGTCGACGCACTGGCCCGCCG